>Ga0102962_1000615_pt1 | contig 16105 bp, 8 predicted proteins | sample SalPonF2_C_D2_MG_FD_84519 | JGI IMG/M metagenome (GOLD analysis project Ga0102962, IMG submission 84519) | Salt pond soil microbial communities from South San Francisco under conditions of wetland restoration - Salt Pond MetaG SF2_C_D2_MG ...
ACCCAATGCGTGGAAACCTCTGAAATCGAAACTGGATTTCAACCATAAAAAAATGACTGGTTTCGCGTTGATTGGTAAACACAAGATGATTAAATGCCAAAGCTGTCACTTGGATCTGCGTTTCGATCAGCCCAAAGTGATGCCAGGAAATTGTGGTTCATGTCATGTCGATGTTCATCAGGGTAAATTTGGAACCAAATGCATCTCCTGTCATAATCAGACATCATTTCATGAGGTTAAAGGACTCGCTATTCATGCCAAAACGGGATTTCCACTGACAGGTGCCCATCAACAGTTGGCCTGCCAGAGCTGCCATCAAAATGACCGAAATGGTGCATTTACGAATTTGGATACCGATTGTTATTCCTGCCACCAAAAAGATTATGAAAATGCTCAATCCATTAACCACGTAAAACAAGGTTTTAGCAAGCAGTGTCAGCAATGTCATAACACGATGGGCTGGGGCGGTGCCGCTTTTGATCATGTAACGGTTTCAGGTGGATTTGCTCTTGTCGGAGCACATAAACAATTACGCTGTGAAAGCTGTCACGAAATCCCGTCTTTTGCCTCTAAATTTCCTGCAACCAGTGATCAGGATTGCTATTCCTGCCATCAGACACAGTTTCAAGATGCTCATGGTGGAAGCACATTTCCCCATACTTGTATAACCTGCCATAATGAAAATTCCTGGGGTGATGCACATTTCGATCACGCACAGATTTCCAACGGATTTCAACTTTTAGGAGCACATAAGAAAATCGAATGCAGCTCATGCCATGAAATTCCTTCTTATAAAACTAAATTCCCCGCAACAAGCGATCAGGATTGTTACACCTGTCATCAAAAAGATTTCGATAAGGCACACGGCGCCGGTAGTGGTATTCCGACCACATGCGCCGATTGTCATAACGTAAATTCCTGGGATGGAGCTGATTTTAAGGCACATGATTCCCAGTATTTCCCCATTTACTCAGGCTCTCACCAGGGCACCTGGTCAAGTTGTGAAACCTGTCATACGACCAAAGGAAATTATCAGTCCTTCAATTGTCTGAATTGTCATGCTCATGCGAAATCAACAATGGATAGCAAACATAGTGAGGTTTCCGGTTACAGCTATGTCAGTACCGCTTGCTACTCATGCCATCCCAGCGGAAGAGGGGAAGGAGGAGATTAAAGCATGACTAAATCTATTCGATATATCGGTATTTTACTTTTGGGTTTGATTTCCGCACATGTGGCACACGCTCAGCAGCAAACGACGCAAACGGCTCGCGTAGAGCAAATTGCTGGTAATACCATTTATTTCAATATTGGTAGTGATCAGGGGATTAATAAAAGTGATACTTTGTTCATTTATCATAATAAATCTTATCTGGGCTCACTCATTGTCATAAGTGCAGCGTCACGGTTATCGTCCGCCAAATTTGCTGATCAGCCCTTTTCTTTAACCCGTGGTGAAAATGTTCAGATCAAAAAATTGAATTCGGGTGAAAAACCCGTTGCGGAATCCCAAACTGCTGGTACTAATAATTCCCAACAGGAAGCAGCATCACCGGAGCAACCAGTTGCTAATCAAACACAAACAACAACTACATCAGAACCGGAAATCAAACCGTACCTTACCGGTGGTGTTCAATTCGGATCGAATGTGTTTCATAGCAGTACCAAAACGTCACCAGTCGGGAATGAAGTGGTTAGACGAACCTTTATCATGTCTTATACCGGAATTCACACACAGATCAGGCGACTTCCTAATCAGCTCAGTTTGCAGATGAATATGCAGTGGAATTACCGGTACGCGAATCAACAGACCATTTCCCCAACAAGTGCTTTTCGTATCTATCAATTTCAGGTGAATAAGAAATTTGGGAAAAGTCCGGTCCACCTCTCTCTTGGAAGATTCTACAACTATTACGAGCCCTTTTCCGGATTTTGGGATGGAGCCATGCTCCGAATCGGTAGTGATCAGTTTGGCGCCGGGTTGATTAGCGGTTTCGAGCCTGTTCGTTCAGATGAAGGATTCAGCAGCACGCTCCCCAAATCTTCATTTTTTACCTATTATGCTTTCAGAGGAAATCATATTTACTCAGAATCTGAAATTTCATTAAACGGAGTTTTTCCACAGACAAACGGGTGGAACAATCATTTCTATGCCGGCTGGCACCAACAGTTCCGTTATAAAGGAAGCAGCTTGATGAGTAATATTCAAGTCGATCAAAATCCTTTTACCAAGAAATATCTATTCAGTCAGATCGATCTGCGCACGAATATCAATTTAAATCAGCATTTCAGTTTACACGCCATTTATAACCGTCGCCGGCCATACCGTATTTGGCAAATTGGTTCACCCATCAGTTATTTGAGAACACAATGGACAGGCGGACTCAGTTATCAAACCGGTAATAACACTATTGGTTCTGATATTACGCTCAATCAAAGTGATATTTCGAAAGATTCATACACCTATTTCGGATACGCTTATTTTCCACAAATCGGTTTTTGGGGGCTGGGTTTTAACCTGACAGCCAATTATTGGACGGATAATACGTTCAACAATGTATATGTCGCTCCCGGATTTACAAAAATGATCGGCCGTGGCCAATTTACATTGACATACCGTTTTTATCGATCGCAATATTTCAGCCGGGAGAATACAACGCATGCTCTGAATTTGCAATTTAATACGCCGATATTTAAAAACTGGTATCTGAACGCTCAGATTCAGGAACAATATGGTCAGTTACTTAACAATCAGCAACTTTTCATTGGCATCACAAAAAACTTCTAAATGAGTATCGATTCAATCATCATATGGAGTACAGCCATCGGGATGTTTCTAATCATCGCGTATCCCTTTTTACGTAAAAAGAAAGAAATAGAGAAGAATACGGATATTGCCGATTATAATGCCCTGCGGTATGGTTTAAAAGAACCGGTATCATTACATCCCATTGTTAATACGAGTCAATGTATAGGTTCCGGTAATTGTGTGGATGTGTGCCCGGAAAAAGATGTCCTCGGACTCAGAAATGGTCAGGCAGTTCCCGTTAGTCCGGCCCGTTGTGTGGGACACGGACTTTGCGAGCGCTCCTGCCCGGTCGATGCCATTCAACTGGTTTTCGGAAGTGAAAAACGAGGGGTGGATATTCCCCGGATCAAGGATAATTTCGAGACAAATATCAATGGAATTCACATTGTTGGAGAATTAGGCGGAATGGGATTGATCCGCAATGCTTTTGAACAGAGCAAGCAATGTGTGGAATACATCTCATATGTCAGGTCTAAGAAAAAACATGAGGGTTACGATGTTGTCATTATAGGCTGTGGTCCTGCCGGATTATCCGCAGCGCTTCATTGTCATCATCATGATCTGAATTATATCGTACTTGAAAAAGAAGATATTGGGGGAACCGTTCGAAATTATCCACGTAAGAAGCTGGTCATGACACAGCCTTTAAAAATACCCGGTTATGGTTCTTTGAAAAAGAAGGAAATCTACAAAGAAGAATTGATGAGCATATGGAGTGAGATCATTGAAAAGAATGATCTCAATATATCGACCGGGGAGGATGTCACCCACATTCAAAAAAATAAAGACGGCTCCTTCAGCATCAAAACCAAACAGGACACCTTTCAGGCCCAAAGAGTGATTCTGGCTATAGGCAGAAGAGGGACGCCACGCAAACTTGGCATTGAAGGAGAAAATCTGCCCAACGTCGCCTATTCTATACGCGAACCCGATCAATACGAAAACAACAAAATCGTGGTTGTTGGCGGTGGTGATTCTGCAGTTGAGGCGGCTTTGTCTTTAAGTGATCAGCCCGGAAATGAAGTGCGCATCTCCTATCGAAGAGATCATTTTTCGCGTATCAAACCGGACAACCTGGAACGTATTGAAGAAGCTCAGCAACAAGGGAAAGTCGAAGTCTTATGGGAAACGAATGTTGTTAAAAACAGTGAACATGAAGTGACCTTGATCGATGCGGATGAAAAGGAATTTACCCTTGCAAATGATTATCTGTTCATCTTCGCCGGCGGTATCTTACCTACTCAGTTTTTGAAAGACATTGGTATTGAGATAGATACAAAATTTGGAACAGTGTAATAAACTCGTTCAATAACTTATGCTGATGGGATATTTATTACTTTACTTCCCAAATTACATTTTTATATGTGATATGCAGATCAACTGAATAAGATCCGCAAAGTTTTAAAAACTTTGCGGATCTTCGATTTTAATAGCGCCCATTTTCACCAAATAAAGTGTTGGCGCTTTAACTTGTAAACCTCCTACCGTTTACTCAGCGTAACTCACAACTTTACAAGTTTTTGAGTCTTCTAATATTATAGACTTTTCATGTCTTCTCAATAAGAGATTCTTCTAACTTTTCGACTTTATCTCCAATAAAGGTAACTTCATTTTCCATTTCCGGATCGAGTACAGCGAGATAAATCCATTCGTTTTTCACCAGATTATATAAGGTGTTTTCATGTTTTGAAATAATGGATTCTACTCGTGATCGAGGTGCCTGAATAAGTACCGTTAATCTTAGGGGAAGATGCTGCAATACATGATCATCCTCTTGCAATGATTCTCGTGGCAGGCCTAATTTTAAGTCCCCGCCATTACCCTGAACCGCACCAAATTTACCAGTTACATTCAGCGTCACTTTCGTGCCGCCACCAAAGCATTCATTATCAACCGATGCAAAATAATAGTGGTTATTGATCCATTGAGTGACCACCATCGGTCCCTGTAAAATGGCCTCGAGTTTTTCACCATCAGAATCTTTTTTCCAATCATAAGAATGCAGAAAACTTCGAGCTCCAAGATTGAGATTGGATGTCAGTTCCCGTCGACCAATTATAAATGATGCATTACCTGCCAATCCCCATTCCGGTCTTGTTTCCGCCCAGTCTGAAGCTCTTCGTTGAGCTTCATGGATCGCCTTTTTCTTATTTTCTAATGTGATATTGAACTGTTCTCTATTGGCTATGTACTGTGCCGCTTCAAGATTACTCCTGAGCTTTTTAATTTGTTGCTGAAATCTATCAGGTACATTTTGATCGAACAAATGGATATGGTTTGTTGTGGTGTTATGTTCTGCTCCCAAAAACCAGGTTTCTTCCGGAATATAAATGCCATATTGTTCAGCAAGCAGCTTTCTGACTTCCGGATCATTGCAAATATCGGCAAGCAATCGGGCATTATGACCTCCTTTATTGCCGGCGCAGGCTCCACAATCCAGACTTGATCCAAATGGATTATTAGAAGTTTGACTACCATGTCCGGAGAAAAGGACTAACGGTGCAAATTGATCCCAGCCCATTAATTCAAACGCTGTTTTAGCAATTTCTGCCTTATCTTGGGTGGAAAGATAATTTGCCTCACAGGTCTGTTCCGTTGATTTAGCTGATAATGTTAACTTATTAAAAAGTGCTGGTTGACCAACATAATTCGTAATACGCTGCTTAAAATTTCCCACAAAATTTGGACTCAGTGTTTTTGTAAGAAGTCCCACTCCGTAGAAAAAGCCTGATGATTCAACATAGGCAAAAGATGCGGGAACATTATTTTTGAGTGTAAAAATGAATCCATTTAGGGCGTCTCGCAATTTACTATAGAAGCTAAATTTATCGGCTTCTTTTATTTTGTCAGGATGGATTTCTTCCGTTGCTTCAAAAACAGACTCCACAATCGGCGGACATGATTTGTGGCTGATATTTTTCTCCGGATGTTTGTAATCCATCGCTATGCCAAAAAAGCCGGCATATCCGTGAGTATGGTAGTTTCCGGTTTTCTCAACAGCCCGTCTGATACGTTCTGACCGTGTGTCAATACAGAATACAAATTGTGCATCCGGGGTTTTATCACTGTCTCTATGCGAATCGACCGCTTGACTTCTTACTTTTTTTATCAAACGTTCCTGATAACTCATTTCCAACGCTTTCAACCAAGCTGATTTGATTCGGTCTTCATCTTCCAATTCGGATTGATCATTGGACTGTTTTTCCTGAAGGAAGGGTTTATCAAATTGGATACAGAGTGTTAAGCGTACAGCCAGGTAATCAGCCAGTGTAATCGGATAGACCTTCTGCCAGTCCTTCGAATTTTCCATCAGATATTTGATATAGCCTGTCCAACCCGGTAGTGCCATTAAGTGATATTTGAACAACCTGTAAATATCATCAGATTTGAAGTTACCCAGAAAATGCTCAAGCGTTTCAACGGCATCTTCCGGAAGTGTGTTAATCATATTCCTTTTTGGCAGACTTTTATCATATTGAGCTGACATCCGCCATGCATTGTAGAATCCTTTTTCACGATTCGGCATGGTCCATTCCGCCATTCCCTGATCCAAGAAAACGGATAACCATTTAATGATATGACGATCGATCTTATCCAACAACTGCTTTGATGAATTGCTTTGTTCTAATGCATACATTTGGGTTAGCGATTCATCGACAGTTAGGGTAATTCCGTTTTTCAGAAGTTGCTGCTCAATTACAGCTTTATCGATTTGATTCTCAGTCAAAGCCTGATTGAATAGGGAAGCGGATGGATATCCTTTGATACTTATATATTTCCGCATTTCTTTTATCGCATCATCAAAACGGAGTTGTTCCAGACCCGCCAGTGGGTTTGACGTGACAAAAGAATACAAGGGCCAGTTTTTAATTAATTGCCCTGAAAGTTCACTAATGGTTGATGCTATAATATTTTTTTCCATATGATTTGAAACTATTGAAGAATAGTGTTGGATTTTGGTTGCGAGATGTTCAGCAGATATACATATAAGCGTCCTAATTTATGGTGCAATTTTAACTCAATAATTACGAATGATATCAGATATAAAGTTCCAATCACCATCTGTGCCCATGTGATTGGGGTGGCCATTTCTACCATTGGAATACTTGCCAGCAAATAGGTAATGCCATTATAAATCACTGCATACATCAATAATGCCGGAATGATAACGATAGGAAGTGCAATAAGTCTGGTAAGTGTAGAAAGCGAAGTCTGTTTGAAAAAATCCTGGGCTCCGTGAATGACCGTCACTACGACAATCAATGTTAGAAACAAACCGCTATTCCATTTTAATCCCTTGCCTGTTGCAAAGGCAAAAACCAATCCACCAATAATACCACCGATGATTAGCATCGGAAGATGCCATAACCTCCATTTTTGTTCTTTAACTTTATTTGAAGGTTTTTGTTCAACCGTATCACCAGAGGATAGAAAAAGATAGGCTTTGTAAAAACCGTGTAATATGAGATGGGTAATTGCCGCTGCAAAAAATCCCAAACCACACTCAACAAGCATGAATCCCATTTGGGCAGCGGTTGAACAGGCCAGTTTCTGTTTTATATTGGCCTGCACAAATTTTGTGAATTTACCTATTAAGGACCCGATACCGCCGACCAAAACCAATATCCAAAGTAAATGACCGATATGAATGGCAGGTGCGATTCTTGTTAATAGAATGGCTCCGGCATTTACAAAACCGGCATGCATAAGAGCCGATGACGGAGTTGGAGCCGTCATCGACGACATCAGCCAGCTTTGAAAAGGGAAGAGTGCCGACTGTATAACAGCAGCACCAATAACTAATATAACTGCTAATTGAACTTCAGGTGTATTGGTCAATGCGCTGGAATGTATGATTTTTGTAATGCTCCATGAACCCGTTTGAAGCGACAGGAGGATAAATCCTGCTGTTAATAGCAAGGTACTCAGCACAAAATAATTTCTGGCATTAGCCCTGGAAGCCTGTCCTTCCTCACTATGTGTATATCCCCCGATAAGCTCGGACATCAATAGTCCCATACCTAACCAGGCAAAAGCAAATAATGCGATGTTATTAGCAATTACCATGAGTATGACCGAAAATGTAAACAACACACAGTTCATAAGAAAACGTGGAAGTTTTTCAGAACCTGCAAGATACCGGCTCGAGTAGCTGAGAACAAGGCTACTGAATAATGTTACTGCTGTACCAATTACCAAACTCAGTTGATCGAAAATAATAATTTCACCAAGTTTCCATGTGATTGGATGAAAAAATGAAAGGCCCAACGAGACCGTAAAAATCAGGAAAAGCGTCCACATAAAACGTACGATGGCCTTAGCAAATAATCTGTTTTTTACTCTAAGACTCCTGGTTGATGATTTGTTTAACATATTATCATTAAGTGTGTTGTCGAAAATAATAATTTTGACTCGGCTAACTGTCTTATTTAATTCGTGGGCAATTTAGACAACACGTTTAATAAATAATAATTAAAATATTAAATCATTATCATAAACAATCGTTTATACATGATTACTAACTATGTCTTGATTAGGGTCACCTTTGATTCGGATGCCTTTTAAAAAGCGTTTTTTTGTTAAAATAGAAGCAGTATTTATAAAATGAATGTTAAAAGTGTGACTGACATCTTGAAACAAATACAAGATCTGAATTGGAAAAAAATTTTTAAAATGATAAAAAAATCGCGAATATTTTTAACTAAACCGAAATAAAGGAAGGGATAAATTGCTTTGAATTACACTTGTTTGATTACATTTATCGTTATGAAATTTTCTTTATTTAAAAAGCTTTTTGGATGATTCTGATTTAATTTAAAAAATTCATCTCTACTCCCTTCCAAATTAGTCTGGGCACGGGTGGCTAAACCATTTCCCAGGCAATAATAGCTCTGTTTTCAAAACAAAATAAATTTTTAATTAATCGTATTCTTTCTCAATTCCGTCATTAGTAATCATTAGAAGCCTATGCAAAACCGTTCTTTTGCCCAATATCTGCATTTTCGCGACTTCGAAATCCTCGAATCCCGAAAGCATTCGGGATGCTACGATTCCGAAGTCGCTCAGGCTTTGATATTGAACAAAATACCTGGTTTTGCAAAGCCTTCCATTAATACGATTATTAATTATTTAGAAATCTCCCGAACATAAGGTAAAAATGGATAGAGGTTTTCATTTTGCAGAAAGGAGATAAAATTTTGAGACACCGGGGTTACTTTTTTATCATTTCGATACAGTATATGCCAGTGTGTCATTATAGGTAAGTCTTTAACATCTAATATTCTAATTCTTTTAAGAGTACTCTCGTTTTGCAAACTTAGTTCAGATATTAGAGAGATGCCTATTCCGGCCATTATAGCTTGTTTTATAGCCTCATTAGTTCCCAGTTCCATTGTTGGTTTTACATGAATATTATGTTTTTTCAAATAGGCTTCCATCACCATACGTGTTCCTGAACCGAATTCCCGGTATATAAATGCATCATCCTTTAAATCCTCTATATTCAGATTTTTTTTATTGGCTAATGGATGATCGTAAGGAGCACACATTAAAAGCGGATTCTCCATGAACGGTATTGCCACTAACGTTTCATCGTCTGGAATTTGTGTTAATATGGCCAGATTATACTCGTTATTTTCCAGATGATTAAGCACTTCATAATGATTCGTTACTTTTAGAAATATCTCAACTTTAGGGTATCTTTTCTGAAATTCACCGAGTAAATAAGGTAGAAAATATTTAGCCGTAGATGCCGCTGTAATAGTCAGTGAACCTTTTAATCCCCCCTTTAGCTGCGATATTTGTGCATCGAATGCTTCAAGTTCATTATAAACCGTTTTATATAATTCATACAAATACTCACCCGCTTCCGTCAGATATAACTTCCGGCCAATAATTTCTATTAAGGGGATATCAATAGAATTCTGAAGCTTTTTGACCTGAATAGAAACAGCAGGTTGCGTCATGTGGAGCTCATTAGCAGCTCGTGTAATACTTTTAAAACGTGCAACCATGCCAAAAACATAGAGTTGATGTAGAGTAAAATCCATTGAATTAATATTTGTTTATACTTTTAATTAAAAATATTAATTATCAATTATTAAACAAACTTAGTAACATCCTATCTATATTGAATCACTATAGAACAAATATCCCGGAAATTATGAAAAAAAAGGAATTTAAGCTGGTTACGGGTACATTTAATGTAGATGAAGCCCAAGAAGTTTTAATGAGTCTGATTATTGGTAAAATAAATTTTCATACAAAAAGAATTCTCAGTTTAAGAGAACGTAACGGAATAGAAGATGAACATTCCGAAAAAAGAATTGAAGAACTCAATGCATCACGAGAGCAAATCCTTCACCTGCTAAAACAGGCTGATGATAGCAAGCACAAAATCACGATAGACTCCACTATTTACATAGAAATACAGAATTAGAACATTATCAGCTTTTCAATGGTAAAATATGTGCCTTTATTTATGGATTAAATGTCTGTTTATATTAGAACTAAATTAATGTCTAAGGGGACATAGCACCATAGTAACTTTGATAATAGATAAAGTGCAATTTCTTATTAGAAACTAATATTTTCCCACGATCAATTTAATTTTTAGAAAAATTATTATTAATAAATAATCCAAACTTAACTTACCTATCCTCCACAAAAAATTTCTGCAACCTAAGATTAAACGGTTGTTTCCCTACTACAGACCCAAAGGATGCGAATTTTTTATTCTGCTCTGTTATATTGGGACTTAACCAAATTTCTCATCAAACAGAGTATTTATTAATGAATCAGAAATGGCAGGTTTGGATTGATACCGGTGGGACGTTCACGGATTGTCTGGCTTATTCTCCCTGGGGTGAGCTTAAAAAGTGCAAGGTGTTGAGTAACGGCGCACTCAGAGGCACCATCACCGAAATTATTGATGAACAAACCCTAAATATTGATGAGAATTGGGAAGCACCCGACGAATTTGTTAAAAATTTCAGTTTTCACCTGCTTCAGGAAGATCATCCCAACATCATCGTTGAATCTTATAATTCTGAAGAAGGTACAATAGTATTAAATCAGTCTATCGGAATCCATGATCTAACGGGACGTCCTTTTGAACTTATCAGCGGTTACGAGGCTCCCATACTGGCCGTTTGCCTGGTGACCAATACGAGTTATAATGAACAGTTACCACCGCTTCAGATGCGTTTGGCTACTACAAAGGGGACCAATGCGTTACTGGAACATAAGGGTGTACCGTTGGCCTTTTTTGTGACGAAAGGATTCAAGGATCTGCTCGTCATCGGCAATCAACAACGGCCGGATCTGTTTACACTGAATATTCAAAAGCCTGCTCCATTACATCAAAAAGTAATTGAAGTGGATGAACGGCTCAATGCCGATGGTTCTGTTTTAAGAAATATTAATTTGGATACACTTCGGGATCAAGCTCAAGCCATTCATGATCTGGGATTATCAACAGCCGCTGTTTGTTTCATGCACAGTTATAAAAACAAAGAACATGAGCAAAAGGCGAAGCAGATTTTGGAAGAAGCAGGTTTTGATCACATCTCCTGTTCCGCTGATCTTGCCCCGTTTATTAACATGCTTTCCCGGGCAGAAACCACTGTCACCAATGCGTACTTGTCGCCGGTCATCGATCAATATTTAAATGATGTTCAATCTGAGTTAACCGACAGCAGTTTGCATATCATGACTAGTGCCGGCGGACTCGTACAATCCAACGACTATCACGCTAAAGACAGCCTGCTCAGTGGTCCGGCCGGTGGGGTTGTCGGAGCATCACAAAGCGGTAAGGCGTCCGGTTTTTCCAAAATCATTTCGTTTGACATGGGCGGTACCAGCACCGATGTCTCCCGTTTTGACGGTGATTTTGAATATCAGTTTGAACATAAAGTGGGAGATGCGCATCTCGTGGCACCTGCTTTGTCAATCGAAACAGTAGCCGCAGGCGGAGGTTCGGTTTGTTCGTTCGATGGATTCAAACTCAGTGTCGGACCCGAAAGTGCCGGGGCTTATCCGGGTCCAGCTTGTTACGGTGCCGGCGGTCCCCTTTCGGTTACAGATGTGAACCTGCTTCTTGGTCATCTCGATCCTTCCCGTTTTGGCATCCCGGTTCATGCTAAACATGCCAAAACGAAACTTACAGAAATTGTTGAACAAGTTTCCGAAAAAGAAAGCAAAGAACCAGCTAATGAAGATATCCTGACCGGTTTCCTGGATATCGCCAATGAACGTATGGCCGATGCTATTCGCAAGATCTCGCTGCGAAAAGGATACGATCCCAAGTCGTATGCCATGGTGGCGTTTGGCGGTGCCGGGGGTCAACATGCCTGCGGTGTGGCATCCCGATTAGGGATCTCCACAATTATTCTCCCACCTGATGCCGGATTATTAAGCGCCTATGGATTGGGCAGAGCGGTCATAGAACGATTTAGTCAGTTGCAGGTTCTTCAAAACCTGACCGAAATACAGGATAATCTGAATCATATGATCAATCAACTCAAAAAAGAAGCTTTCTCCAAAATCCGGGCGGAAGGTTATCCTGAGGACGATATTCAGATGAGAAAAATTATCGTCAATATGCGTTTTAAAGGACAGGAATCCACGTTACCGATCGATATATCAGAAGATGAGACAGATCAATTGCAGTCAAAATTCAAAATACGATATACGTCTGTTTATGGGCATTGGTCAGATAAAGGTACGATTGAAGTAGAATCCATCCGGCTCGTTGCTTCTGTAAAACAAGAAGAACCCGGAAATTCAAAAATTTTGGGTCAAAGCTATAAACCCGATCTCCATCATCATATAAAATCCTATTTTGAAAACAAATGGCAGGAAATTCCGGTCTTTCACCGGGAAATGCTAAACCCAGGTGCAGAAATTATGGGTCCGGCGCTGATACTTGACAAACACAGCACAACGGTAGCCGATCCGGGCTGGATTGTTCAAATGAATGAGCAACTTGCCCTGGTCTTGAAGAAAGTATCGGAAGATGTTAATTCAGATTACTCTGATAATCCGGAAGCTGTAAATCTCGAATTATTTACGAACAGATTTACCGCGATCGCCTCAGAGATGGGTGAAATGCTGCAACGCACTGCTCTTTCGGTTAATGTGAAAGAACGGCTCGATTTCTCTTGCGCCTTGCTCGATCCGAATGGTGAATTGGTTGTTAATGCACCGCATATCCCGGTACATTTGGGAGCAATGGGCTTGTGTGTTCGCAGTGTAAAAGAAGCTTTGCCGATGGAACCGGGTGATACCATCATTACCAATCATCCGGCTTATGGAGGATCTCATTTGCCGGATATCACCGTTATTTCCCCGGTTTTTCTGGATGATGAGATATTGATCGGGTACGTGGCCAGCCGGGCACATCATGCAGAAGTTGGTGGTAGCCGACCGGGTTCGATGCCACCACAGGCCAAAAATCTGGCAGAGGAAGGAGTCGTGATCTCCCCAACTTACTTAGTCAAAGAAGGAGAGCCGCAATGGGAAAAAATCAGACAACTATTTACGGATGCTCCGTGGCCCTCCCGAACTGTTGAAGATAATATGGCGGATTTGAATGCGGCTCTTGCAGCTAATAACCGGGGCGTTCACTCACTGCAAAATCTTTGTAAAAAAGAAGGTACCAACAAGACGCAATATTATATGCAACAGTTAAAAGCATATGCAGAGCAGCGAATGCGTCAAACCCTGAAAAATATTCCTGATGGTATGTATAAAGCCGTTGAAAAATTGGATGACGGGACACATTTGGCATCAACCATCCACGTTCGTCAGGATGAAGCCATCATCGATTTCACAGGAACCGGGTCCATGCATCCCGGTAATTTAAATGCCACGCCGGCCATCGTTAATAGCGTGATTATTTATGTACTTCGATTGCTGGTAAACGAACCCCTGCCGTTAAATGAGGGATTGATGAAACCCATCAAACTGCATATTCCAACAGGGATTCTGAATCCCCGCTTTGAGGACGACCCTGAAAAATGTCCGGCCGTTGTTGGCGGTAACACCGAAACGAGTCAGCGGCTGGTTGACACCCTATTAAAGGCCTTTAAAAAGTCCGGATGCAGTCAGGGTACGATGAATAATATCTTGTTTGGCAATGATTCCTTTGGGTATTACGAAACAGTCTGCGGTGGCGTGGGTGCCGGACCCGATTTTAATGGTACTGATGCCGTTCATCAGCACATGACCAACACGCGTATCACTGATGCTGAAGTAATGGAATACCGTTATCCTGTTCGTTTAGACCGGTTTGAAGTTCGATCCGGTTCCGGTGGTAAAGGAAAATATCATGGGGGAGATGGAGTGATCCGTGAGATAACATTTCTGGAACCTGTTTCCCTTTCGGTATTAACGCAACATCGTAAAATCGCTCCGTATGGTATGAAAGGAGGTGAAGATGGTCAAACAGGTGAGCAGTATGTCATCCGAGAAAATGGGGAACATGAAAAATTGGATTATATTGACGGAATTGATCTGGAAAAAGATGACCGGTTTATACTAAAAACACCTGGAGGAGGAGGATATGGCCAATAAGGTCCCGTTAAAAAAACGTTTATTAAGCATCCTATTCTGGTCCGTTATTTCAGCGGCGTTTATTGGTCCCGGTACAGTTACGACTGCCGCATCAGCCGGAGCATCTGCAGGATATGCCCTGTTATGGGCGCTTGTCTTTTCCACCATAGCAACCCTGATTTTACAGGAAGCCAGTGCCCGGATAACCATCGCATCCGGACTCAACCTGGGCCAGGCCATAAAACGCCGGTATTCCGCCGGGGCTGCCCGCTCCATAGCAATCCCATTAGTGGTCGGAGCGATCATCTTTGGCAGTGCCGCTTATGAGACGGGAAATATACTCGGTGCCGTTGCCGGTTTGGCTCTGAACTGGCATCTTTCAACAGCCATACTGACCTTAGCGATCGGTGTTTTAGCTTTTATCCTATTATGGTTTGGATCCACTAATGTTATTGCCAAAATACTGGGCATTCTGGTGGCATTCATGGGAATACTTTTCCTGACTACAGCTGTTATTTTACATCCCCCGATTAGTAAAATATTGGAAGGTAGCATTATTCCTTCCATTCCCGGATCATCCGGTTTATTAGTTTTGGCACTCGTCGGAACAACTGTCGTACCTTATAATCTGTTTCTCGGATCCGGCATTTCCGGAGGACAATCACTCAATGAATTACGCTTCGGACTCAGCATCGCCATCATTCTGGGTGGTATTATTTCGATGGGGATTTTGGTAGTCGGCGCAGCTGTTTCCGGAACTTTCACTTTCGAAGCGCTGAGCAATCAACTATCGATGCAACTCGGACCGTGGGCCGGTTACTTCTTTGGCTTCGGACTCTTTGCCGCCGGACTCTCATCAGCTATCACCGCTCCTCTGGCCTCTTCCATCACTGCGCAAAGTCTTTTTGCTGATGAACAAAATACCGGATGGGAAGAACATTCCCGCAATTTCCGCCTTGTATGGCTTGGCGTATTACTAATCGGAATTATTTTCGGGCTTTTAGGAATAAAACCGATCCCTGCCATCATCCTAGCACAAGCATTGAACGGTATTGTACTTCCCTTTGCTGCCATCACACTTTGGATTATGGTTAACGATATTCAGTTGATGGGCAAAGATGCATTAAATGGACATTTCCCAAATATCCTGACGGGAATTATCGTCATCGTCACTATAATTTTAGGAGTAATCAATGTTGTCAAAGCCTTAGTGAACACCTTTTCCCGGAACATGCCTGGGGAAGGGTTGTTGTTTATTATTTCCGGTATTGTTGTGATAATTGTGACTTATCCGTTGTATAGGGTGTTGCGGAGGAAACGGGAAGGAAAATGAAACATAAAAATTTCAGGATTCGCTTTTTTCTGTCTGAATCACAGATTCGCACCGATTAACGGATGACCCGGTTTAAATACCTCCCTTTTTACCGCTCTTAACCAAGTTCAGAATAGACCCCCATTCATCGATTTTCAAACCATCCCACAACCCCGGAATGTTCCGCGTTAATCCTCCCATCCGTGAGAATCCGCGATTCTAACTCCTTTTCGGAATCACGAATTCGCACCGATTAACAGATGACCCGGTTTATATACCGCCTTTTTTACCGCTCTTAGCTATATTCAAAATATTTCCCATTCATCGATTTTCAAACCATCCCCTCAACCCCGGAATGTTCCGCGTTACTCCTCCCATCCGTGAGAATCCGCGATTCTAACTCCTTTTCGGAATCACAGATTCGCACCGAT
>Ga0102962_1000616_pt1 | contig 16103 bp, 14 predicted proteins | sample SalPonF2_C_D2_MG_FD_84519 | JGI IMG/M metagenome (GOLD analysis project Ga0102962, IMG submission 84519) | Salt pond soil microbial communities from South San Francisco under conditions of wetland restoration - Salt Pond MetaG SF2_C_D2_MG ...
AACCGAGCCCCCGTCGTTGAAGATTCTGAGCAGGCGCGACACCGGCCACTTAACAATTACCGGCCGCCCGCTCCCGCCAGCGCGACAGATCCAAATCCATGTTCCGCTCAAGCCTTTTGATGTTCGGCTCGAAAAAAGCGACCGAGTTCGGCTGCGGTCGTGGGCGCGAATCAGCGCCGGAATGCTCTTGTGGTGATACATGTTTCCAAGACACAAGAAGTACTCGCCGAGCCCCTGCCGGCGTCGAAAAGCCCCCGCTTCCTCTTTCGAGCGCGGAGCGAACCTGCCATGATCCACCCCGTTGGGAATCACCTCGATGGGGCCCGTGACCCCCATCTTCTCCGCTCGAAAAGGATCCGTCTGGCTACCTCGAACGTATATATCCCCAGGCCACTCGGCTTGGCTGTGACCAACGAACCATTGGTTGCAACGATGCCCGTCATAAGCGATTTCGGTGGCGGGCAGCATGCCGGATCGTGTGGCCGCCATCGAGCCTCTGATCGCCCCTGCCACCAGCGCGATGCTTCGGCAGTGGATCGCCGAGCCAGCTAGGACAACGGGCGCGCCTCGCCGGCGCCGCACGACAATGCCGATCCCGCGCCTTCCGCGAAATCGAAAGAGTGCGATTACTCACGAACCCCCTCAGCCCAGATGACGCCTCAGGATGTACTGCCGGTTACGAATCACGACCTTCTCGACGACACCGTCCCGCAGCAGTTCATCGACTGCCCGTTTGACGCCACCCTGCCACCAACCGCCGTCCGTATAGTCGTCGCCGGTGATCATGCCACCCGGTTTCACCTTCTGCAGCGACAGTTGCAGGTCTGTGCGTATGAACTCGTATTGGTGGTTCGCGTCGATATATATCCAGTCGAAGGAGTCGCCGGAAAATCGCTCAAGGACGTTAGCCGAATAGTCGCGGTGGATAACCACCCGTCCGCTGCGCACCTCGTTCTCAAACTGGGCGCGGACGGATTGATAACGTCTCTCCATCTCGGCTTGGTTTTGGCCCGCCTCTCCGCCGTACCACGAGTCCTTGTAGACATCCGATTTTTCATAAACCCAAGGATCCACCAAATGTAATTCTAATGGCTGCACCACCCGGAGCAGCCTTGCGGAGAACTCACCGAGGTGCACCCCGATTTCCGCGCCAATGGACCCTTTGGGGAGCTTTCGGAGGAGAAAGTCCCGTTCACGACCCCCGGAACGACCGAAGACCCGTGACAGCGATTTGCCGGCGAGCGAGCGAATGGGCATGGCCACTCCTTGGTTCAAGTGAATGCTTTCCAATTGCCGTTAGGTAATCCTGCACTCGCGCTCATCGTATGCCAAACACGGCGCCAGCACCCAGCGCCCCGTCGTGAGCGCAGCGGCTGCCGGCCGTTCAATTCGCATCGAGGGACGATTAGCTTCACGCCCATTCCGCTATCCGCGATACAATGATCCCTCGTATTACCTGCGCGAGGCCCCGAGACGATAACCACCACGTTCGGACAAGCGTTCTATTTCCTCCCGCACGATCTGCGCAGGGCACTCGTGTTCACCGTTCGGCCGGACAGGTACCTGCGCTTACGCGCCCGGCGGCTGAGCGTGCCGGGCGACGGGTACTCTTTCCAGGGATTCGATACTCGCCGCTGCATTTTCGTGCACATCCCAAAGGCGGCGGGTGTTTCCATAAACCGCACCCTGTTCGGCAACCTTGGAGGCGGGCACCGCTCGATGCGCGACTATCAATTGATATTTTCCCGTCGTGACTTCGAGCGATACTTCAAATTCACCTTCGTACGCAACCCGTGGGATCGCCTGCTCTCCGCCTACAACTTCCTCAAGCGTGGCGGAATGACCAAAGACGACCGGTTGTGGGCCGAGGCCAATCTGGCAGCCTATGACGACTTCGAGCAATTCGTCACCGGCTGGGTCACCAGATCCAATCTCTCGCTTTACGTCCACTTCAAGCCCCAGGTCGACTTTCTTCGGACTCCGCACAGCGACAGGCTGCCCATTGATTTCCTTGGCTTTTACGAGAATCTATCGGCTGACTTCCGGTACGTCTGCCGCAGGCTAGGTCTACCGGGGAATATTGAACTGACCCAGGAAAACCGCACCGCGGTCGGAGCCGGCGCACCCGATTACCGTTCTCGCTACACGGACGAAATGCGCGAAATCGTTGCCGAGGCGTACCGGGAGGATATCGTCACCTTCGGCTACGCCTTTGACGATTCTTCGCCGGACGCGCTTCTGGCCCGGTGTCCCGACGGCCACATGGCCCGCTGGGATGACTGAACGCGCATCCGAAATGCTCGGCCAGTGCCCCCGTCGGGGCGGAGCAGCTCCGTCGCTCGTGCCTCGCGGCCCCGAGGCGAAGCCCTGGCCACGCGCCGCCCGACCACCAGCCCGTGCACGGTCGAGATCAGCGGTCGTAGCGACCTGCCGCGCACGCTATTCCCTATCCCGGAGACCATTAGCCTGAGGATCGCCGTTGGCCGGTGGAGGGACCTCAGATGGCGGAAGATCAGAATGCTCCTGTTGTGAGCCATCCCGATGAGTACCTCGACCAATCCCTCTCGACGCGGCACCCTCCCGCTGGGGCCGCCAGATGCGTCAATCTTCCGCGCGGTTCGAACCACGCCCGGTATCCGGCCCGCCAAAGCCGGAGAGCAAGCTCCGACTCCTCGTACAGGGCGGCGGCAACGCTGAGCGCCTCGTCCAGCCCGCCCACCTGCTCCAAGGCCGAGCGTTTCACGGAAAAATTGCACCCGCGTCCGTGGACACACCAGCCCGGGCGGTCAACCTGGAAGTTGCCCTGGGCGAGCGCGGTCCACCAGTTGAACGAACCCGGAGCCGCCCTGGTCGGGGCCATCCTTGGCGTCGTACACGCCGCCCGCAACAAGGGCTGCGCCCGTGCGCACGTGCGCTTCGTAATGCGCGCGGACCAGGCTCTCGTCCGTACGAATGTCATCGTCGACGTAGAGCACGACATCGTATCGCGCGTGCCGCCAGCCGAAGTTACGGGCCGCAGGCAGTCCCTTGAAATCGGCCTTGAAATAACGGGCCGTCACCGCCTGCGTACGCAAGAACCCGACCACCGCCTCAGCCGGCGCCTCCGACTGATCGACAATGATCAATTCGTACTCGGAGAAGTCCTGGCGAGTCAGGTCCCCGACCGTGTCGAGCAGAACATCAGCACGATCAAGCGTCGGGATGACCACCGAAACCCCGTTCGGCACCTCCGGGAAATGCTCTGGGTCAGCTTTCGTGGCGACCATGCGGGCCTCAAGCTGGCGGTGCTGTGGTGACTCGGCTTTCCATGGCCATGATTCTATTCCTGCGGGCTATCGACCCGGGGTCAGCACCACCTTGCCCGTCACCTTGCGTTCCAGGATCGCGTGCAGCGCGTCGGCGGCCTTCTCCAGCGGGTACTGCGCGGAGATCAGTGGATTCAGCTTGCCCTCGGCGTGCCACCGGAAAAGCTGCTCGAAGTTCTCCGCGTTGGTCTTCGGGTCGCGGGCGGTGAAGTTGCCCCAGAACACCCCCACCACGGAGATGGTCTTGAGCAGGATCAGGTTGGCCGGGGCCTGCGGGATGCGCCCGCTGGTGAAGCCGATCACCAGCAGCCGCCCGTCCCAGTTGATGCAACGCATCGCCTCGTCGAAGGCGTCGCCGCCGACCGGGTCGTAGATCACGTCCGCGCCCTTGCCGTCGGTCAGCGCCTTCACCCGATCGCGGATTTTCTCCTTCGAATAGTTCAGCAGCTCGTCCGCGCCGTGCTCCTTCGCCACCTGCAGCTTCTCGTCGGTGCTCGCCCCGGCGATGACGCGCGCGCCCATGGCCTTGCCGATCTCCACCGCGGCCAGGCCGACGCCGCCGCTGGCGCCGAACACCAGCAGGGTCTCGCCCGGCATCAGTCGCCCGCGCTGCTTGAGCGCATAATACGACGTGCCGTAGGTCATGGCGAAGCCCGCGCCGGTCGGATAATCCATGGACTCCGGCAGCGGCATGATCCGCTTCGTGTCGGCGACGACCTCCTCGGCGAAGCCGCCGTAGCCGGTCATGCCGATCACCCGGTCGCCGGGCCTGTAATCGGTCACGCCCTCGCCGACCTCCAGGATCTCACCGGAGATCTCGCTGCCCGGCGAGAACGGCATCTCGGGCTTGAGCTGGTACTTGCCCTCGATGATCAAGGTGTCGGGGAAGTTCACCCCGCAGGCGTGCACGCCGATCTTCACCTGCCCCTTGCCGGGCTTAGGCGATAGGACGTCCTCCACCACCAGGCTCTCTGGCGGGCCGTACTCCTTGCACAGGACTGCTCGCATGCTGCCCCCTGGGACTTGGTCAGAGAATCTTGCCCGCCTCGAACCCGCTTCGCGTAGCAGGGTCCAGCGGGCGATGGTTATCGTGAAAGGGCGACGTTATCGCCGCTTCGCACCACGTGCAACGCGCCAATCTCAGGCACCAATCCCGGCGCGGCGCTTCATTTCCGCGCGCGCCTGCGAGAAGAACTCCGCACCGAAGGCCGCGAGCAGTGCGGCCAGGCACGCGCCCACGATACCCAGGACTAGCGTCAGCAGAGTCCTGGGGGAGGCCCTCCGGACCGGCAGCGAGGGCGGGTGCAGCAGCGCGGTTGGCATCGACTGGGGCAGCGTCATGCTCTGCCGCACGTTAGCGATCGTGCTCTGAATTGCACTGATCTGTTGCAGCAACGTGCCCTGTTCCCAGGTGAGCACGAACGCGCCACCGGTTGTCGGGTCGGCTTCGAGCCTCTTACCGATCGTGTTGACCTGCGATTGAAGCTGCTTCTGCTGCTGCTGGAGGCTGGCCAAGTGCTGCTTGCGCGCACTCATCGCCCTATCGAAGTGATGCTGCTGCCCATTCAGAATCTTCTGTACGGTCCGCTGCAGGAAGTCGCGTGCCTGCTTTGCGCTATAGCCTCGCGCCTTTATCGTGACCAAGCCGTGGTCGTTGTTCCCGGAGCTCACGTTGGTAACCTTCGGCGGCTCGATGGTCCCGGTGTCGGCGTTGTCGAGGTCATATTCCGCACGGAGGCGGCTGACCAGGGCACCCGGAGACTCCAGCAGCGTGCCCGTCACCTGACCTATCTGAATCGTCGCGCGGCTCGCGTAGAGCGGCCGCGCGACCACCAGGAACCCGATCACGGCGCCCATGATCACGGCGAAGGTGCCGACGAACCACCACCTGCGCCGGACCAAAATCAGCCACAGGTCGATCAGGCTGACCTCGTCGGACGCCGGAGGCATCGCGTAGTAAGCCGGTTGCGTTGCCGGCGTGACGTCATGGCGCTCGTTGCCCAAGATCGGATCCGTGACTGATGGGTTGCAGATACGTTATGCCACGTGCGGCCGGCTCGGGAACCGGCGGACTGACTTCCTTGCGCACCGCCCCGGGGGGCGACTGTTAGAGCCGACAGGTTAGCCTACCCGCCGACCGGAGTACACGCTGCCGCGGCCAGGAACGTTCCGTCGGGTTGGCCGAGGAACTCCGGAGCAATTTGCTGACCTGTCGGCCCTGTCAGCCTGTTTGTCGCGGCCGTGCAGAACCTTACGGGAGGTGCCGACGTCCTGAGTCATTCTCTGCATCAGGCCGGCCGGGCTCACCCCGATGCCGACCCCAACACCAGCGCCAGCGCCCGCCGCGCCCTTCGCTCGCGTGCAGGCCGCGGGGAGGGGAGGGTAGATGCCGTCAACCGCGAGGCAGACGATCAGCCCGCCAAGCCACACCGTTCGGCTTCCCGAGACACTTATCATGTGAAACACGAACGCCGCGATCGCGACCCAGGCCACCGCGTGCACCGCTTGCAGCCCCCAGGGCTATCCCGCCGCATCGACCCACTCGCGGACATACGTGGTCATCCCAGCAAGAGCAATCGCACACATCAGGCCCGTGCGCAGCGGCATTCATGCCGAAGCCCTTACGCGCATGCAGCCACCCAGACCCGAGCGGCATGGAAGCAAACGGATGCTGCCCGAAGCCGGAGCTTATAGCCTCTAATGCAGTCGATAGATCTCCGCGCCCGTTCCCGCCGTCGACTGCTGCGCCGCCTCGGCCTGCCTAACCCACAGCAGATCGGCAATGTCGGCCGGCCCGCAATAGCCGTCCACGGCGTCCTTCAGCAGCGCGCAGACCTGGGAGCAGCCATATGCTTCGCAGGCCTGCTGGATCTTGTCCAACATCTCCGCCACCTGGCGCCACGCGATGCGGTCCTCTTCCGCGCGCATGATCATGGGATGCTGCGTGGCGGACACGCTGTCGCCGATCAGCAGCTCCTCGTAGAGCTTTTCCCCCGGCCGCAGTCCGGTGAACTCGATGGCGACGTCGCCATCCGGGGTGTCCTGGTCGCGAGCGGTCAGCCCCATGAGGTGGATCATGCGACGGGCCAGATCCACGATCTTCACCGGCTGGCCCATGTTCAGCACGAACACGTCGCCGCCCTGCCCCATGGAGCCGGCCTGGATCACCAGCTCCGCGGCCTCCGGGATAGTCATGAAGTAGCGCACCACCTCCGGATGCGTAACCGTCACCGGCCCGCCCTGGGCAATCTGCTCGCGGAACAGCGGCACCACGGACCCGGAGGAGCCCAGCACGTTGCCGAACCGCACCATCGTGAACCGGGTCTTGCTCTGGCGCAGTGCCAGCCCTTGGAGCACCAGCTCTGCCAGGCGCTTGCTCGCACCCATCACGTTTGTTGGGCGCACTGCCTTGTCGGTCGAAATGAGAACGAAAGACTGCACCCCCGACGCGATCGCCGCCTCCGCACAGCGATACGTGCCCAGCACGTTGTTGCGCACGCCCTCGATCATGTTCTGCTCCACCAGCGGTACGTGCTTGTACGCCGCGGCGTGATAGACGGTGTCCACTCCGCCGACGTGCATGATGCGCTGGAGCCGATCAGCATCCAGCACCGAGCCGAGGAAAGCATCGATCTTCACGTCACGGCCTTGCAAGGCCGCACGCCTTGTCAGCTCGCTGTCGATCTGGTAGAGCGCGTATTCCGAGGCATCGAGCAGCAGCAGTTGGCTTGGCCCCAGCTTGAGGATCTGCCGGCAGAGCTCGGAGCCGATGGAACCGCCCGCGCCGGTCACCAGCACCACCTTGCCGCGCACGCAGCGGTCCAGCAGCTCCTGCTGCGGCGCCACTGGATCGCGCCCCAGCAGGTCCTCGATGTCCACGTTGCGGAACTCGTCCACCCGCGCGGAGCCGGACACCAGGTCCGCCAGCCCCGGCAGCGTCTTGATGTGCAGCGGCAGCGGCTCCAGCCGCTCGATGATCGCTCGGCGCTGGCCGCGTCTGACCGAGGGCATGGCCAGCAGCACCAGCTCCACGTCATTGGCGCCGGCTACCTTTCCGAGCGCATCGGGCGAATAGACGCGAATACCATGGATCTCGCTGCCCTGCAGTGACGCGTCATCATCGACGAACGCCACGGGACGATATTCATTGCCCTGGAGCAGTGCAGCCGCGGACTGTCTCCCGGCAGCGCCCGCCCCATAGATCACTACCGGCTCACGCCGCTGCCCGCGACGTCCCTGGGTCTGCAGCCAGCTCCGTACGGCAAAGCGCATGCCGCCCACCGCCAGCAGGCTGATGCACCAATACAGGATGACGACGGACCGCGGCAGCCCGCGCTCACCGCCGAACAGCGCGACCACCGCCAGTATCAGGGTGGAAACGGATACCGCCTTGATGACGGACCCGGCGACATGGGGCCCCATGTGCCGCACGATCATCCGATAGAGGCCAAAGGCGTGAAATACGGGAATGCTTAAGATCGGCAGTGCAACAAACAGCCACCACAGATGGCCGACCGGCGGAACCGGCTTCCCCAGACGGAGCGCGTAGGCGAGGTAAATTGACGCAGCAAGGGCCGCAATGTCGGCAGCCCCCATGAGGATTCTCTTCTGGCGCCGCGATAACGCATCCATGCTGCGAAATAAAGCGCGCCGCAAGCCCATGGATTTCTCCAGCCCGGTCCAGTTTATGATTAATCTAAAAAGGCGCTCCCTGCTTACCCGCCATTCTGACTCGGCGAAGCATCCTGCTCTTATCGCATTACACGCCGCGCGGCCTCAAGGGATCCACTCGTTCCCGCACCCGCGGCATGTTCCGATAATGACCGTCAAAATAAATCCGCAGCCACGATACCGCAAGGCAGCAGCGCGGAAAGTTGGTCGCATTAGCACTTAACCGAAATGGGCCAAATTTCCGAAACCGGGCCTACGCATAGAATGTGGGTGAACCCAATATCCTGCGGGACCTCACAGCCCGTAGGTCGGATGCGCTCGGCATCCGACATGAAAACCCCACTAATTAGTCGCTTCCCCCAAAACGTTCAACGCAACATCAGCCACACGGATCATGTCGTCCTCTGTCAGCGTCGGGTGAACCGGGAACATCAGGCTCGTCGCCCCAAGTTCCCGCGCGACTGGCAATTGCTCCGCAGGACGCAGCCCCGTCCCCTCGAACGCCCTCTCCAAGTAAACCTCCGAACAGGAGCCCTGCATGCACGGCACCCCTCGCTCCTGGATCGCCGCAACGACTCGGTCACGGTCCCATCCAGCCTTGAGGCGCTCCGGCCGGACGAAAACATAGTATTTATAATAGGCGTGACCCATACGTTCAGGCGGCAACGTGAGTCGTAACGCGGGCTGCCCGGCGAAAGCATCATTCAATACCTGGGCATTGGCCCGCCGCTGAGCCACCCAACTGGGCAACTTACGCAACTGTATACGCCCGATGGCGGATTGCATCTCCGTCAGACGCCAGTTCGTGCCGATTGACTCGTGCAGCCAGCGAAACCCCGGAGGATGCTCACGACCATATACGGCGTCCCAATCCTTGCCGTGGTCCTTGTAGCTCCAGCCCCTGCGCCACGAAGCCTCGTCCCGAAACAGTACCATGCCGCCTTCGCCGCCGGTGGACATAATCTTGTCCGTGCAGAACGAGAACGCGGCGGCGTGGCCAAAGGAACCGACTAACTGTCCGTTGATCGTCGCGCCGTGCGCCTGCGCGCAGTCCTCGATCAGCTTGAGGCCCTTCTCCCGGGCCAGTTCGAGAAACGCGGGCATGTCACACGGCCATCCGGCCAGGTGAACGGTCATAATTGCCCGTGTTCGGCCCGTCAGCACGGCCCGGGCGGTCTCCGGCGTGATGTTCTGGCTGGCCGGGTCCACGTCCGCAAACACCGGACGGGCACCGCATAGCACGATGCTCGACGCGGATGCCAGGAACGTCCGAGGCGTAACAATCACGTCGTCGCCTTCCCTGATGCCCACAGACCGGAGAGCCAGCTCCAGCGCCACGCTGCCGTTGGCAACCGCCACGGCATACGGCATGTCGTGGAACGTGGCGAACTCGCGCTCGAACGCGCGTCCCTCTTCGCCGTTCCAGTAGTTCACCCGACCTGAATCAAGAATTCTGCTAACGGCCTCCCGTTCCTCCGTGGAATAGTTTGGCCAAACCCTGTTTAGCACTTACACCCCACTCTGCGGGTAATGTTCATCGATCCGACGGCAACAGAATTCAATTACTGATAGTCAATAAAGCGCTCAGCTATGGTGGATAGATCATCAACGACGGTGTCCGCCCTATATTTGTCGGGCACTTGTTGTGAACCATATTCACCGCCAACCCGGTTAATCTGGATCGTCAACCATCCTCGCTGTTTCGGCGTCACAAAATCCTTTAAGGGATTATCCCCCACGTAGACACATTCATCGGGGCTGGCGTCGAAAAATTTCTCAATCTCCAAGTAACCACGTACATTCGGCTTCCAGAATTGCCGACCCCAATCGTCTGTAACGATAATCTTCCTTGCGATCGAAGCCAATCCTAATGCGAGGATTTTCTTCCGCTGCGCCTCCGCGTAACCATCTGTGATGATCGCAATCGGGGTAGATTGAGCATGCACTTTGAGTAGTTGATGGGCATCAGGAAAGAAGGTGATATTCGGATTATGGTTCCGATAGACATTAACTAATTTGGCGACAAGGAACTTCTCCGAGCGGCCAAACAACGTTTCTAAACAGCGATCAAATATATCGCCACGAATCCCCTGGTTCAGATATCCAACGGCCAGTTCATATACACCTCCTACTCCGTACGTATTAGAGATGTACTCACTGACGGCTCGAAATCCGCTAAGGACGTACTCCCGTTCCGGATAAAGCGTATCGTCCAGGTCAAAAACCAGATACTTACGCATACGGCATACACTACAACTTACGACGATATTATTATCTCTGCGTCATAACGCGACATGAGCACGCCCTCTTTCCACGCGTCCATACTCGCATCGCATGGAACACCATGTGCCTCCTGCAAGAACCATAAGGGGAAATCTGCCCCGGCATGTGCGCTCAACGGGAACCCGCCACCAAACCTGGGATTGATCTCCGTAAAGCTAACGGTCCCGTCTGGTGCCTTGAAACACTGTATAGTCAAACACCCGAGCGCGTCTGGCAAACACTTGGCGATCCATATCGCCCCTTCGATGACGGCTTCGTCCCGAACGGTAACACCCTTTGATACTTCTCCGCTACGCACCTCAAGCCGCTTTCTGGGTACAGCACACCGAACTTCGCCCGCAAAATCAACGTATACGTCGACCGTATACTCGTCCCCCGTGAGAAATTCCTGCACCATCGCATGTGGCACATAGTCACGGAAAAACTTCAGTTCCCTGATCGAATTCACGCGATATACGCTCTCGCTCCGGCTGCCGTTCCAGGGCTTCAAAATTAATGAGTGCCCTTCCTGAACCACCTTCGCCTGCTCGGCCACATCGTATGTACGGGGCGTACTTATCCCGTGCGCAGAAAAGAAGCGGGCGGTTTCCCGCTTGTCTGCAGATACGGCATTGGTGACAGGTCCACTAACAATGAGCTTGCCACCCGCAAGCTCCAGAAGGGCTCGATTCTCGGCCAACAAACACTGGTCCGTATCAATCAAGGAAAATATCAAGGCGACATTGTAGCGCGCGCACGTCTCGGCTATGGCATCGAGATATCCTGAACTGCTGACAGGAGGCATCTTAACGTGATGATCGGCTACGTAGCAGGCAGCCGCCATATCGGACAAATCTGCCGCAATGACTTTTCCGCCAAAACCCATGCGCTTTTGGGCACGTTTAAACATGCGTACCAACGATACCCGGCGTCCCGCCGCCAGTAGCAAAACATTATTTCGACCCATTACTTTCCGTCATTCGTACTATCGCTACAAGCGCCCCAAAAAAATGGCCACTGTGGCATATCCGCCCTGTATTGATGCCTTCTCTTCGTAACACTTTCCATAGCGTAGTAAGGATGACTTTCAAAGCCCGGCCCAGCGCACGGCCACCCGGCGCCAGCTTGTTATCAACAGACGCGGCCGTTTCCCAGTGCTTGTTTGCCAGCGCCGTCTCAGCGACCACCATTCCGTGCCCCCCGACACTCAGCAGTAGCAACGTAGTCAACGGTCACTCCCTCTGAATTTCTCTGCTGTCGCGTGGCCGCGCTGGCTAACTCCATCGCGCCGGAGAACGATGAGAACGCTTCGCCACAATATGCGCAAGTCCACGATGAAGGAATGATGATCCACGTACCATACGTCGTACTCGAATTTCTCCTCCCAGCTCAACTCGTTTCTGCCACTGACCTGGGCCAGGCCTGTCAGCCCCGGGCGTACTTCGTGCCGCCTTGCTTGCCGCTCGTTGTAAAGCGGCAGATACTCCATGAGCAGGGGGCGAGGCCCAACCAAACTCATATCGCCACGGACTACATTCCACAGTTCGGGCAATTCGTCGAGACTACTTGCTCTTAGGAGCGCACCGAAAGCCGTCAGGCGCTTCCAGTCAGGCAGAAGATTGCCCTTGACGTCCCGACGATCTGTCATCGATCGAAACTTTGCAATCCTGAATGGCCGCCCTTGAAAACCCGCCCTTTCTTGCACGAATAGAATCGGCGTCCCAAGCAAGAGCCGAACTAAAAGGCCGATCAATAATAAGATGGGCGACAATACAAATAAACACAAAAGCGCAATGACAAAATCAAACACGCGCTTCGAGACAGCCCGTCGCGTGCTAGCACTCATCGGCCCCTTGCTCCACTCGGTCGCCCTCATGATAGGTCGTAAGACCCAAAATCTCAGTCAACGTAGCCACAAATCTATCGATAGTGAGTGATTGCTCCAACTCTAAGGTCACGTCCCCTTTCGAAACTCCTTCCTGAAGCTCAATCTCATGCAGGCACCTCACCAGAGAGGTGATGTCGGGTCGACAACATCTCCCCACGGCGTTCTCTCTGACCCACCTGGCAATACTCGTGCCTTCACCGCAGATAGCAAGTATATTGCAACCCGCCATTACGTATGACGATGATTTACTTGGGAAAGCGAAGGGGCTTACACGATCGTCTAAGGGCAGAAGCGCCCAACGATGTCGAGCAACGATTGTGGCGGCGGCGCGGGCGGAGACCACACCCAAATACTCCACAAACTCTTCTTCCTCTGCTAGCTTCTCAATAAGCGGAACATGGATGCCGCCGCCCGCGAATGTAAAAGTCATGCGGCCGCCTTGGCGCAAATATTCCCGGATGGCATCGACCAGAAGAGGTACTAGTTGCAGCCTTCCTGCGTTCCCGCAAAAAACCAAGTCACGCTCCTTGTTTGCCTTCAGCTCCTTTTGAATGGCTACGGCCGGGTTGGCGACTTGGTAAATAGGCGAGTTTGTACCAGATCTCTCGCGTATCGTATTGCGCATCTCCGCGGATAGCGTTATCAGACCTCTTGCGCTCCTCATAACGAGAGAATCGAGAAGCTTAAGAATACTGAATACCCCCCTACCCCCTCGATAGACAACCCCCGCCGCCTCGGGGTGGATATCTTGGACATGATAGTAGTAATGGGCTCCGAAGCATTTCGCGTAAAGAAATACAACGAAAGGAACTACAACTGGAGGATCTGTGGCGACATAGACTTTTCTGGGCCGCTCCCGAATCAACGTAAACAGGACCCAAAACATGAACACCACCGCGTCGCCTACCCTGACTGCTAAACTGCTGCTCGAGGTCGATCTCGCGGGGCAGCTCCTAGCCGTGACGCCTCGCCCACGGCCAGCTGAATCCAACTGTTGCCGCAAATCTCCCTTAGCTTGCGTAATGACGACGACGCGTCGTTGCTCGCCTATATTTTCAGCAAACTGCAACAACGCTTCCCCGATCACCTGCCCATTTGGCCAAAAGCTCCGATTGACGACCGCGACATCAGTGCGACGGTAGAACATTACCAGTCGTACCTACTGAATTTCTCCATGTTTCGCCATTTATTAGCGAGCTTGGCGGTGCCGGTAATCAACCGAACCACGCGCTCGGATGTGTTCCTGATCATGTACTCGGCAGGAATCTCTCTAGAAACGCCGGAGAATACCCCGCGCGAGGCGATAGCCACACGTACGCATTCGAGCAGGACTTCCCTGTCGAGCCCTGTCAGTGCAATGGCACCGGTATCGAGGGCTTCCGGCCGTTCAATTGACCGCCTCAGCGTCACCGCGGAGAACCCCAAGATGGAGGCCTCTTCGCTGATGGTGCCACTGTCTGAGACAGCGCAAAACGCGTGCATTTGCAGATAATTGTAGTCAAAGAACCCGAAAGGCCTGAGAAAGCGGATGGCCTCGCCGGCCGCGTCCAGCCCCAGTTTCTCCAGGCGATTGCGGGTGCGGGGGTGCGTGGAGACCACGACCGGATAGCCGAATGTCTCGTAGAGCCCCCTCAACGCGTCTACCACCTGACGCAGGTGGTCCCGACTGTCCACGTTCTCTTCCCGGTGAACGCTGACGATGAAATACTCGCCGGGCTCCAGCCCCAACGTACTGAGCACGTCGGACTGCTCGATCTGCGGCAGCACGTGCTCGAGCACCTCGCGCATCGGCGACCCGGTGAGATAAACGAAGCGGTGCGGCAGGCCCTCGCTGAGCAAATGGCGTCGGGCGTGCTCGGTATAGACGAGATTGAAATCCGCCAAGTGGTCGACCATCTTCCGGTTGATCTCTTCCGGGACGTTGGCATCGAAAGAACGATTCCCAGCTTCCATATGATAGGTCGGGATCTTCATCCTCTTTGCCATCAAAGTTGCCACGGCACTGTTGGTGTCGCCAAGCACCAGCACAGCGTCGGGTTTCTCCTTCAACAGGACTGCTTCGGTCTTGATCAGGATCTCACCCAGCGTGCGGCCGAGAGAGGAGGTATCGACCTCGAGAAAATGGTCGGGCTTGCGGATGCCCAACTCCTCGAAGAACACCCCGTTCAGCTCGTAGTCATAGTTCTGCCCCGTATGCACCACCTTGTGATCGACCACCTGGTCCAGCGCGGCCATGACCCTGGAGAGACGAATGATCTCCGGGCGAGTCCCCAGAATGGTCATGACCTTCATTGGCTACGCCCGCCCTTAAGGACCGGCTCGACATAGGTGTCGGGCCCTGCCGGATCGAACAGCTCGTGACTCCAGAAGAGCGTCAACAGCTCTTCGTCACCGGTATTGGTGATGCTATGGGTGTGCAGGGTCGGCATGTCTATATATGCCGGCGCGTCCCCACTGACGTGGAACTCATCCACACGCTCACCCAGCACCTGCCGAATGCGTATCACTGCCTCTCCCTTGACCACCAGAAACCGCTCAACCTTCCGAAAATGGTAGTGGTTTCCGCGGGTAATACCCGGCCGCGTCGTAGACAAAAATGCCTGGCCCCCGTTGCGGTTCTTGACCGCCTCGAACAGCGAGCCCCTCTCGTCCGACCGCAGCTCCAGGTGCCTCGGGTAAAAGGCCGGATACAGGCTGTGACGCAGCGTGTTAAACAGCGCCAGGTCGAACGGATCGCGAAGATCCGGTATCACGGATCCGGTATAGCTTCGATGCATCCCGATGAGCTTGCCCGCGGCTTCGGCAACGCTCAGCCGGCGCCCCCTTAGGCGCATTTCGCCGGTGCGGCGACGCTCGAATGCGTCGACGACGGCCGCGGCAACGTCCTGGGCATGTATGAGCTCCAGTTCTCCTTGGCCGTTGATCGACAGGTCTTCGTCATTCGCCAGCTGGTGACAGAACGTGTGCACCGCGGAGTTGTAATGCGGACGCCCGCCTTCGCCGAATACGTGCGGGAGTACCAGCTCCGTGTAGCGCACATTATGGGTTTCCGACCACTGCGCAAGGACGTTGTGAGCCGCCTGCTTGCCCCGAGCGTAGGGATTTCCCCGGTCACGCTGCGTTGAATTCGCGTAAATCACATGCGGCGTCGCACGGGATTCCGACAGAGCCTCGCAAAGCCGCTCCGCAAGTTCGCGGTTGCCGTCTGCCAACGTCCGGTCGTCAGCGCGGTTGATTCCCGCGCAATGGATCACGAGGTCGGCTCCCTCGAGCGCCGAGATCAGCCGATCGTCGTTGAACGGCTCCCGGCCAAGCGCCACCACTCCGTCGCGGTAGCGCTCCAACGCGCCCAAGTGCAACCGAACATGCCGCCCCAGCAGGCCGTTGGCACCGGTAATCACTATGTTCATACAACCTCCACCGGCCGACGGTCAGCTGTTCAGCGCAGCCCCCACTTCCGGAAGCTTGAGCAGCAACGCCTTGAGCTCGTCCTTGTCGAGCTGATAGGCGTTATGCGAATGGTAGTCCTCCGTGGCGACCTCTTTGGTGTCGCCCTCCGTGAAGTACTTGGAATAGTTCAGGTCGCGAGTATCAAGGCGGATCCGATAGTAGTCGCCCATATCCTCGGCGCGACGCAGTTCCTCGGCACTCGCCAACGTCTCGTACAGCTTCTCACCGTGACGCATCCCGATTACCTGGACCTCGCTGTCGGCTTGGAACATTTCGATAAGCGTCTCGGCCAGCATGCGCACCGTACACGCCGGCGCCCTTCGTACAAAGACGTCGCCCTGTTCCGCATGCTCGAAGGCGAACTCCACCAGTCGTATTGCCTCCGGCAATGCCAGCATGAAACGGGTCATACCGGGCTCGGTGATCGTGATCGGCCGACCTTCCTTGATCTGCTTGATGAAAAGCGGAATCACGGAACCGCGGGAATACATCACGTTACCGTAGCGCACACAGGAGACGATAGTATC
>Ga0102962_1000617_pt1 | contig 16092 bp, 9 predicted proteins | sample SalPonF2_C_D2_MG_FD_84519 | JGI IMG/M metagenome (GOLD analysis project Ga0102962, IMG submission 84519) | Salt pond soil microbial communities from South San Francisco under conditions of wetland restoration - Salt Pond MetaG SF2_C_D2_MG ...
CCAGAGCACCAGGCTGGGGTGCGGCGCGAGCCGCAGGACGTTGCTGCGGGCCTCGGCGGCCACCTCCGAGGCGAAGGGCTCCTCCTCCGGATAGGCCGCGCAGGCGAAGGCGAAGTCCTGCCAGACCATCAAGCCGAGCTCGTCGCAGATCGCGTAGAAGGCGTCGCTCTCGTACAGCCCGCCCCCCCAGACGCGCACCATGTTCATGTTCGCGTCGGCCGCCTGTTGCAGGCGGGTCCGCAGGCGGCGGGTCCCGATGCGGGAGGGGAAGGGGTCGTCGGGGATCCAGTCGGCGCCCTTGGCGAAGATCGCGCGTCCGTTCACGACCAGCGTGAAGGCCGCGCCCGCCTCGTCCGGTCGGGTGTCGAGGGCGACGCTGCGGAAGCCGATGCGCAGGGCCCGCTCTTCGCGCACGGAGCCTTCGTCGTCCTCCAGGGTGAGCGCCAGGTCGTACAACGACGGCTCGCCGTGGCCGCGGGGCCACCAGCGTCGCACCGCGGGGGCGTCCAGCCTCAGCGTGGCCTCGGTCTCGTCGGGGCCGACGGCGGTGGTGGCGGTGGCGTCGCCCCCCTCGCCGTCGGGCCGGTCGAGGCGCAACGACAGCGCGACCGGTCGTGGTTCGCCCGAGCGCTCGAGCTCGACGCGCAGCTCGACGCTGCCGGCGACGGGTGCCGCGGGGTCCCCGGCCGCGGGGTCGGCCGCCTCGGCGACGCGCGCCAGCGTGCGGATCCCGCGGATGCGTGCGCGGGACCAGCCCTCCAACCGGATCGGCTTCCAGATGCCCGCCGTCACCAGTGTCGGGCCCCAGTCCCAGCCGAAGTTGCACGCCATCTTCCGGATGAAGTTGAAGGGCAGCGGATAGGCGCGCGGGCGCTCGCCCAGCCGCTCGGCCTGGGCGCGGGCGTAGGTCAGCGCCGAGGTGAAGGTCACGACCACCTCGTTGGCGCCCGGTCGCAGCGCGGCCGTGGCGTCGAAGCGATGGGGCCGGTGCATGTTCTCGGCCCGCCCCACCACCCGGCCGTTGACCTCCACGGTCGCGACCGTGTCGAGCCCCTCGCAGTGGAGGTCCACGCGGTCGTGCGCCAGGAGCTCCGGGGTCGCTGTGAAGCGGCAGCGGTAGCGCCAGTCGCAGCCGCCGATCCACTGCACGAGCTCCTCGTTGCGGTCGATCAGGGGGTCCGGGACGAGCCCCTGCGCCAGCAGGTCGGTGTGGACGCAGCCCGGTACGGCGGCCGGCAGCGTCCGGCCCGCCAGGTGGGCCGGCGTGGCGTCGCCGGCGCGCGCCAGCTCCAGCGTCCAGCCGGAGGTGAGGGTCAGGGTCGTCACGTGGCAGCCCCCTTCGTCGCGCCCGCATGGCGGGTAGCGGCTGCCGCCAGCATCCCGCGCGGTCGCCCGCGGGTCAACGGACGTTTGCCCGGAATGCGGGCGCCTGGCGCGTCGCCGCGGCGGCGGGCACGCGCGCGACGCCAAGGAGATTTCCTAGATAGAAAACAAGTGTCTTGAAGAGAAACCCCCCGAGGCGTACACTGGCGCATGCGGCCAGTCCCAGACAGCGAAATCGGCGATGTGAGCCCCCCCGAGCTCGATCCTCAGGCCGCGGCCGCTCCCGCCCGGGCCGAGGGCGGGAGCGGCCGCTACCGCATCCGGGCGCTCGACCGCGCGCTCGGCATCCTCGCGCTGGTCGCGCAACGGCCGGACCTCGGGCTGCAGTCCCTTGCCGAACGTTCCGATACCAGCGTGAGCCAGGTGTTGAAGATCCTGGCCACGCTGGAGGGCCACGCGTTGGTGGCGAAGGGCGCGGACAAGACCTACCGCCTCGGGTACGGCGCCATGCGCCTGGGTCACCTGGCGGCGCGCCTGCAACCGGTGGTCGGCGTGGCGGCGATGGTGCTCGACGAGCTTCGGGAGGAGACCGGTGAAAGCATCCACCTGGTGGTCCGCGACGGGCTCGACGCGGTGATCGCCGACGTGCGGGAGTCGTCCAAGACGGTGCGCGTTGTGTCGCCCGTGGGGGAGCGCACGCGCCTGAACGCCGGTAGCGCCGGCAAGCTCTTCCTCGCCTACGGCTCGCGCGACCTGATGGCGTGGCTGGTCCGCGAGCCCATGCCCGCCTACACCGAGCTCAGCGAGACCGATCCGGAGCTGCTTCGCATCGACGTCGACCGCGCACGCCGCCAGGGCGTGTGCGTGGCCATCGGCGACTTCGAGGACGGCGCGTTCTCGGTGGCCGCGCCGGTGTTCGAGGAGCCCGGGCGGATGGTCGCCGCCATCGCGCTGGCCGGGCCTCTCAGCCGCTTCGACAGCAGCATCGAGCGACGCTACCGCAGCGCCGTCAAGCGCGCGGCGAGCACCGTCAGCGAGCGGCTCCAGAACCCGGCGGCCGACGCGGCGGGCGGGCTCGAGCCGGACGCCGACGGCGGTGCGGGAACCGGGTGAGCGGGAGTGAGGCAGCGTCCGCGCCGCCGCGCCCGTTCGCTCAGCGCAGGTGGGCCGGTACGAACACCATGTTCATGGGGATGATCGCTCCGTTGTCGAGCACCGTCGACTGCCCGACGAGGTAGGGCTCCCAGATGGGTCGCGTCGCCGTCGGCCCGACCCGCACCGCCACCCGCCCGGAGCCCGCGGAGAAGCGCCCGAAGGTGAGCAGGAGCTCGGTTCCGGCCAGCGTCGGAAGCGTCAACCGGCCGGTCGCCGGCACCGAACGGGCCTTCAGGTCGGCGCTCGTGTAGCGCCCCGCGACCATCATGTTGTTCAGAAGCTCGGTGAGCTTGTCGGGCTGGTTCATGAGCTTGCGGAACGCCGACGGACCCATCAGCGTGGCGAGCTCCGCGAAGCCGGCGTCGGTCGGGGCGAAGAGCGTCACCGGGCCCGCCTCGCGCAGCTTCTTGTCGATCCCGGTGCTGAGCAGGGCCACCTTCAGGCAGGTGAAGCTCTCGGAACGGTTGGCGCTGCTCCGGTAGCAGGTGGGGTTCAGCGAGCGCGCCGAATGATCGACGACGAACCGCCACATGGTGCCGGACTGGGTGCTGAAGCGCGACGGAAGGATGGTGCTGGCCGCCAGCGCCGCGCTGCCGCCCACGAGCGCGAGGGCGAGGGCGAGCGCCGCCAGGCCGCGGCGCCGCGGCGGGGTTCGGTTGGGGTGGGGGGCATGGCTCATGGGTATACCTCTCCTGGTGGCAGGGTCGCCCTGGGGCGGCCGTCGGGGCGCCGGATCGGAGGGACCGCCGGACCATCGGGGCGCCCCGGACGGAACGGACGTTGGACGGCGCGAGGACGGGGCGGAGCGGTGCGATCCTCTTTCCCAGACTCTACGAACGGCAGATGAGTCCAGCGTAAACCCTTCCTGGCCGGGCCTTCACGCCCGAGCGCCGGGGTTCCGGCGCGTGCCGACGGGCCTGCACGAACAGGCCCGTGGCCGGAGGCCACGGGCCGGGAAGAGGGGGCGGCCTCGACGGCGCCGAGGAGGGCGCCGGAGGCCCGGCGGGCGCGAACGCCCGGGGAGTTGCCGCGGCAGAGGAGCGCGCCGGGGACCGGCGCGGGCGCCGCGACGGTCCGCGGCGGCCTGGGCGGCGTTCGTGCGGCCGAGGCCGCGACCCCAGGAGGATAGGCTCCCGCCATGAGAGGCACGGGCGCCCGGGGATGAGAAGGCCCGGCGCGCGGCAACGGCCCCGGCGAGCCGGCAAGGGGAGGATTCCTCTCCGCCGCGCCGGGCGACCTGCTACGGTTGGGGCGCGGACGAGGTTCGCCGTGTGCCACACAGGTGGCGCCGTCCCAGGGATGCGGGAGGTCCCATGCGCCTGCTCCATCTCGCCGACCTGCACCTTGGCTGGCGACCCCCCGGTTGGCCCGAAGAGCGGGCCGCCGAGCGGCGCCGGCGCAGGGACGGTGTGCTGGAGCGGGCCGTCGATGTCGCGCTGGCCGAGGGCGTCCAGCTGGCGATCGTGGCCGGGGACCTGTTCGACACCTTCGATCCCGACGACGCATGCGTCGAGGCTGCCCTCGCCCAGCTCCGGCGGCTCGCGGACGGCGGCGCTCTGCCCGTCACCGTGCCCGGTGGCCACGACGAGATCACCTACGGCAACAGCGTCTACCGGCGTCATCGCGAGCGCTGGCCGGGCCTTCTCGTCACCGAGCCGTGGCCCGCCCACGTGGCGAGCCTGGACCTCGCCGGCGAGGCCGTCCACCTCTACGGGATGGCGTACACCGGCGGGGTGACCGCGGCCGGCCTCCCGGTGCGAGACTTCCCGCGGCTGGAGCAACCGGGCGTGCACATCGCCGCGTTCCACGGGGCCCTCGGCGCGGCGGCCCGGGGAACGCGAGGCCTCGTCCTCGACGAGGAGGGGCTCGCCGCGGCGCGCTACCACTACGTCGCCATGGGTTCGCTGCACGACCCGCTGCAACACCGCTTCCCGGCGGGGCCCGCCGTCTATCCCGGCTCCCCCGAGGCCATGGGCTTCGGTGACGGCGGGTGCGGCGCGCTGACGCTGGTCGAGTGGACGGGCGAGGGACTGGAGGTGCAGAGCCTCGCCGTGCCGGTGCAAGCGGTCCGCGACGCCCGCCTGGACCTCACCCCGGTCGACGACATCGCCGAAGTGGACGCCTTCATCGCCGAGCGGGCCGACCCCGATACGGTCCAGCGCGTGCGGCTCACGGGTGCGCTGTGGCTGCCCGATCTCGACGCCTCCGCGCTGGAGGAACGGCACGGCGCGGCGTTCTTCCATCTCGAGGTGCGCGACGAGGTCGGTGAGCTGGCGCCCGAGCTGCTGCGGCGCTGGGGCCAGGAGGCCAGCGTGCGGGGCGCCTTCGTGGCACGCATGCTCGAGCGCATGGAGGGCGCCGGGGTGGCGGGGCGCGAGCGCCTGGCGCGCAGCCTTCGCTGGGGCATCGCGGCCCTGGGCGACGGTCCGCCCCCTGGCGGGGAGCGCCGGCCGCGCGGGCCCGGGCGGGAGCGGCCCGCCGGGCCCGGCGAGGGTCCCGCCGGAGGCCCGTCGTGAGCCGCCGCGGCCGGTCGCGGTCGCGCTCCGGCGGAGCGGGCTCGGCGCGTGCGGGCCGGCATCCGGTCGGGGTGCTGTGGGAGCGGCTCGAGCTCCCTGCCACGGGTGGTCTCGAGGCACGGACGCTGCGCTTCCCCGAGGGGCTGGCCACGCTGGTGCGCCCCAACGAGTGGGGCAAGTCGAGTGCCGTGCGCGGCCTTGCCGACGTTCTGTTCGGGCCGCCAGCGCCGGGCGCCATGGACCCGGCCGGCGCGAGCGCGTGTCTCGTGTTCGTGGGCATCGACGGCGTCCGCTACCGGCTCGAGCGCGACCTGTCGAGCGGTGCCGGCGTGCTGCTGCGCGAGTCCGGCGCGGAGCCCGGGCCGGGGTCGGCCGACGCGCCCGAGCCCGGTCTGGCGCCCGGCGCTGCCCCCCGGCCCGAAGCAGCACCCGGCGTTACGGCCGCCTGGGAGACGATCGAGGGCGGCGGCGAGGAGAGCCTGCACGAGGCGCTGGCGCGCGTGACCGGTCTCTCCGAGCGCGACGCCTTCGTGCAGAGCTTCTGTGTGACCCAGCCGCTTCCGCGGCCCGAGCGGCTCAGCGCGGAGGTGCAGCGCCTGCTGGTCGGGTCGGGCCGGGGCGGCGTCGAGCGCGCGCTCGACCGGCTGGAGGAGGAGATCGCGGCGCGGACCCGCAACGGCCACGCCTGGGGTCTGCCCGACGGCAGCGACGATGGCGAGCTGGAGCGCTGCGACGCCCGGTTGGCTGCCATCGAACGCGGCCTCGAGCTCGGCCGCGAGGCGGCCGACGGGGCGCAGGGGGCGGCGCGGGCGCTGGCGGACGCCGAGGCGCGGCGTGGCCAGCACCACGAGCAGGCCGCACGCCTGGAGCGTGAGGCGGAGGGGTTGCGCGGCTACCTGGCGCGCCGCCGCGCCTTCGACGAGCGGCTCGGCGCGCACCGGGGCGCGGCCCAGACGCTGGCACGGGCGGAGGCCCTGCAGGCCGAGGCGGCGCGCGCGCACGCGCACGTGGGCGAGGTGTGGCCCGAGCTGGCCGACGCGCCGGAGGACGGCGAGGCGCGGCTGGCGGCGCTGATGGCCGCGGAACGGAACCTGGTCGAGGCCCGTGTGGCGCTCGAGACCGCCGAGCGCACGCGTGAGGCGGCGCGGCGCACGGTCTCGGAGCGTTCCCGCGAGCTCGAGCGCCACGTCACACACGCTCCTTTCGAGGACGACGACGAGGGACTCACGGTCGAGGCCGTGCGCGAGCTGCGGGCGGCGGCCGAGCAGGCGGTGACCGACTGGCGCGCGTTCCTGCGGCGCGACGAGGGGGTCTCGGGGGCGCGCTCCGCGCTGCGGCCCTACGCCATGCTGGCGCTCGCGCCCGAGCAGGACCGCGCGCTGCTGCGACGCTACGACTACGAGGCCGAGGCGCGCGTCCGCGCCGTCGAGGGGCTCGAGGCCGCCGTGCGGGAAGCGCGCGCGGAGCGCCGCCGCCTTCTGGTGCCCGATCCCGAGCTCCCCAACGAGCTCGAGGCCGACGCCCTGCGCGCCGCGCTGGCGGCGCCGGCACGGCGGACCAAGGTCATGGCGGCGCAGGCGAGCGCCAGCCTGCTGCTGGGCCTGGCCGTGTTCTGGGTCGCCCGCCAGGGGCTCGGCGGCGGCGTCTCGGCGGGCCTCGGGTTGCTGGTCGCGCTCGGCGTCGGGGCGCTGTTGCGACCCCCGTCGCTCGCGGGCCCGCAGGCGCGGCGCTTCCGGGGCCGCAACCGGGCCGAGCTGGAGCGGTTGCTGGCGCGCTACGACGCCTGGCAGAAGCAGCCGGTGCCGACCCGACGCGACGTGCTGCGACTGGAGAACGAGATGGAGGCGGCACGGGAGCAGCTCCGCGCCTTCCAGCGCCGCATGCAGCCGTATCAGGAGGCCTTCCCGGAGCCCGGAGCGGCCTTCGACGCCTTCCGCGATGCGCAACGGACGCTCCTGCAGCGGGAGGAGGTGCACCGCGAGCTCAGCATCCGCACGTTCGGGGTCGCACCCGAGGCCGTGAGGGGACGCTCGCCGCTCGACATGCCCGCGCCGTGGCCGCGCCTGGCGGCGTTCGCGGTGGCGCGCGGTGGGCGCGCGCACAGCGTGGCCCAGCTCTGTGCCTTCCTGGAGGGGGCCGGAGGAGCCTCCTGGGACGAAGTGCTGCAGGCGGCCAAGGGCCGCGACGAGGCGCGGCGCGCCTTCCGCGCCGAACGCGAGCGGCTGCGCCGCGACGTGGCGGTGGCCGAGACGGTGCTGGAGGAGCGCGAGGCCACCGCGACCCGCTACCGGGTCGAGCTGCAGGCGGCGGAGGCGGGCCGCGAGGAGCACGCGGCGCCGCTCCAGGCGCTGCTGGACGGAAGCGGCGGCGAAGCCGACGAGTTGCTCCGGCGCTGGCGGGAGCGCGACCAGGCGATCCAGGAGGCCGAGCGTTCCTTCGACGCCCTGGCGTCCCTGCTCGACGCGGCCGACTGCGAGTCGCTCGAGGCCCTCCGCGAGCGCGTGGCCGGTCGGGAGGCCGAGGCCGAGGAGGAGCGGCAGGCCATCGACGCGCTGGTGGAGGGCGGCTCGGAGCTTCCGCCGGCGGACGAGCCCATCGACCGGCCGCGCCTGCTCGACCGGCTGGAGGCGCTGGAGGACAGGGTGGGCTTCGAGCGCGCGGCCCGCCAGGCGGCGGAGGCCGAGGTGTACGAACGCACCCGCGAGCTGGCGGCGCTGCAGGCGAAGCCCGTGGTGAACCTGGTGAAGGCCGAAGGAGAGCGCTCGGCGCTGCTCGCCGCGCGCCGGGAGTTGCTGGAGGAGATCGAAGCGCTCGCCACCGCGCACGCCGAGCTGCGGGCGTCGGTGCGCGACTTCCAGGGCAGCTACCGGGAGCGTCTGGAGAGCCTGGCGTCGCAGCACCTGGCGGCGCTCACGGAGCGGGAGGGCCGGGGCGTGCGGTTGCTCGACGACTTCGCGGTCCGGGTGCTCGAGCCCGACGGCCGTGAGCTTCCCCCCGAGCGACTCAGCCAGGGAGCCCAGGACCAGCTCACGCTGGCCCTGCGGCTGGCCATCGCCGACCACGTCGCGGACGACGTCCGCTTGCCGCTGGTGCTCGACGACCCCTTCCTGCACTGGGACGCGGCCCGTCGCGAGCGTCTCCGGGTCGCGCTGGAGCGCGTGGCGCGCGAGCGACAGGTCGTCCTGATGAGCCATGACGCCGGCTTCGAGGCGTGGGGTGCGCCGGTCGCGGTGGACTAGCGGTACCTCCTTGGACGGCGTTTTCCCTGGTGCGCGGTGGTACCGGGCAACGGCCTACGACGCGCCCGAACGCCGGATGAGGCGCGACGCAGGGCGTTTCTCGGAGGTCGAGACGGTGTGCATGCTTCCTTGTGAGGCGCCGTGCGGTTCGCTAGACTGGCAACGATCCACCCCCAACGCAGACCATCAAACACACCGTGGATCTAGGAGACGTTGGATGTCCCAGGCAGAAGTGAAAGTACTGGTACCGCAGGAGCGCGTCGCAGAGTTCTACCGCATGGTGGGGGTGTGGTTGGATCGCGACCGCAGCGGCCAACGGGCCGAGCCGAGCCTCTCGCCGAAGAGCCGGTACGCCCCCTTGCAGGAGCACCTCGAGGGGATGGGCCGGGAGCGCAAGGAAGCCCGTCTGCGCTTCGAAGAGATCAGCAACGTGCTCGGCAAGCCGTTGCCCAGGTCGGCCTTCGCGCACCGTGCCTGGTGGGCGAACACCAGCTCGCACGCCCAGGCGCTGGCCTGGTTGTCGGCGGGCTGGAAGGTCGAGCACGTCGATCTCGCCGGCAAGACCGTCGACTTCGTGCGTCCCGGCAAGGCGTGAAGGGCACGTCTCGACACGACCGCTGAACGACGATGGGTGCGGCGCGGCTCACGGCCGCGCCGCACGGAGGAGATGGAGACCCCCGGGCCACGACGTCCCGGGGGTCTCGCAGTCCGTGGGCGCAGGCCTCCGGCAGGGCCCGGCGCTCAAGCGACGCGTCCCAGGCCCAGCGCCTTGCCCGCCTGGCCGAGCAGCGTCGGCGCCAGGCTGGCGGTCGCCACCACGACCCAGGAGCGCGCGTCCAGCCACGCGATCGACAGCACCTCGCGGGCGCCGGGCAACGCGACCGCCCCCAGCAGCAGCGCGGTACACAGCGCCAGCGCGCCCCACACCCAGGGGTTGCGGGTGATCTCGTTCGCCAGCAGCGGGGTGCCCGGTTCGCGCATGTCGAACACGTGCCAGAGTTGCGCGAAGGCGAGCGTCAGGAACGACACCGTTACGGCCTCGGTGCGACTCAGGCCGAGGGGCCCCAGCGCCAGTGCGAACGCACCCAGCACGGCCGCCGTGATGAGCAGGGCGTACCCGGACAGGCTGCGCCAGTGGCGGGCGGCGAGCACCGGCTCCGCCGGGTCCCGCGGGCGCCGGTCGAGGATGTCGGGAGCACCTTCCCCTGCCCCCAGCGCGAGGGCGGGGAAGACGTCGGTGACGAGGTTGAGGAACAGGATCTGGAGGGGCAACAGGGGCAGGGGCGCGCCCAGCGCCGAGGCCACGCCGATGACCAGGATCTCGCTCAGGTTGCACGACAACAGGTACAGCACGAAGGCGCGGATGTTGTCGAAGATGATGCGCCCCTGCTTGACGGCCTCGACGATGGTCCCGAAGGCGTCGTCCTTGAGGACCATGTCCGCCGCCTCGCGGGCGACCTCGGTGCCGCGCAGTCCCATCGCCACGCCGATATCGGCCTTCTTGAGGGCGGGCGCGTCGTTGACGCCGTCCCCCGTCATCGCCACGATGGCGCCGCGCTCCTGGTAGCGGCGGATGAGCTCGAGCTTCTGCTCCGGGCTGACGCGCGCCAGGATGTCCGCTTCGAACAGGGCGTCGTCGCTCGCGGCCGCCCCGCTCCCGCTCGCCAGCAGCCGGGCCATGTCGCCGCCCGCCACGACCTTGGGCCGGCCGTCGGTGAGGCCCACCGCCTCCCCGATGCTCGCCGCGGTCACCGCCTGGTCGCCGGTCACCATCACCACGCGGATCCCCGCCCGGCGGCAACCGTCGATGGCGCCGCGCACGTCCTGCCGTGGCGGGTCCTCCAGGCCGACGAGCGCCAGGAGGGTGAGGTCCCGGTAGAGCTCGGCGCCCTCCCGCTCCTCGCCTCGGCCCGCCAGCGCCAGCACGCGCAGCCCCTGGCGCGCCAGCGCGCGGTTGCGCTCCTCCCACCCCGCGCGCTCGTCCGGCCCCAGCTCACGGGCGCCGTCGGCGTGCGCGACCCGCGTGCACACCTCCAGGACGCTCTCGGGCGCACCCTTCACGGCGACGCTGAAGCGCCCCCCGGCCTGCCCCGGCGCGCCTTCATGGAGCGTGCCCATCATCTTGGTGTCGGGATCGAACGCCACCTCGCGGACCTCGGGCCGGGCCCGCACCAGCGCGTCGCGCGACACGCCCGCGTGCGCGGCCGCCTGCAGCAGGGCCACCTCGAGCGGGTCGCCCACCCCCTGCCCGCCTGCGCCCCCGAGCGAAGCGTTGTTGCACAGCGCCGCCACCTCGAGCGCCTCGCGGAGGTGAGGCAGGCGCTCCAGCTCGGCCGGCGCGCCGTCGAGCGTGAAGCCGCCCTCCCCGTCGGAGGGCTCCGCCCGCCCCTCGGCCAGCCACAGGCCGGCGACCGCCATGCGATTCTCGGTCAGGGTGCCGGTCTTGTCGCTGAAGATCACGCTGGTCGCTCCCAGCGTCTCGACGGCCGACAGACGGTTGACGAGAGCGTTGCGCTCCGCCATCCGCCGCATGCCGCGAGCCAGCGTGATGGTGGCGATGATGGGCAGGCCCTCCGGCACGGTCGCCACGGCCAGCGCGATGGCGGTCTCCAGGATCAGCAGCCACGGTTTGCCGGCAACGAGACCGGTGAGGGCGATGACCGCGGCGACCCCGAGCGTCACCCACACCAGCCGCTGGCCGAGCCGGTCGAGCCGGCGCTCCAGCGGCGTGGTCTCCTCCTCGGCCTCGGCCACCAGCCGCGAGATGCGCCCCAGCTCCGTGTCCATGCCGGTGGCGACCACCACGCCCTCGCCCGACCCGCGGCTGATGGAGGTGCCCTTGTAGAGCATGCAGGCGCGCTCGGCCAGGGCAGCGTCCTCCGCCACGGGCGGAGCGCGCTTGCCGGCCGGCAGCGACTCGCCGGTGAGGGCCGACTCGTTGGCCTGCAGCTTGGACGCCTGCAGCAGCCGGACGTCGGCGGTGACCACGTCGCCGCCCTCCACCAGCACGATGTCGCCCGGCACCAGCGCGTCGGCCTCCACGGTGTCGAGGCCGCCCTCGCGCCGGACGGTGGCGTGCACCCGGCCGAGGCTGCGCAGGGCCTCCATCGAACGCACCGCCCGGAGCTCGGTCACGAAGCCGATGGCGGCGTTCAACGCCAGCACCACCACCACCGCCAGCGCCTCCACCCACTGCCCGAACAGCGCCGACAGCAGCGCCGCCACGGCCAGCAGCGCCACCAGCAGGCTGCGGAACTGTGCCACCAGGACCTGCCAGCTGCTGCGCCGCTGCGCCTCGCGCAGGATGTTGGGGCCGAACCGCTCGAGCCGCCTCGCGACCTCGTCGGCGTCGAGCCCGTCGCTCGGTTCGACGCCCAGGGCGTGCGCGATCGCGTCGCCGGCCTCCGCCCACGGCGCCGCTGGGGCTGCGGGGGCGTCGGGTGGGGCCCTTGGGACGCCGGTCGCGCTCATGGCCCCAGCCTAACGGCGGCCGTCGGGACCGGCGAGGGGCGCCCGCCCCGGGCACGTCTCCCGCCGGCCGCCGCGACGGCACCCGTGTCGCCCGCGACGCAGCCGCCGCGCCGGCCTCCCGGGTAGGCTCGACAGCGCGCAAGCCCTGGCGCGGCGTCATCGCGCGCCCGCGCTGCATTCGAAGGAGGCGGTTGTCCATGCAGTATCGCTCTCTCGGTTCCTCCGGCCTACGCGTGTCGGCGCTGTCGTTCGGCGCCTGGGTCACGTTCGGCGACCAGATCGGTGAAGACACGGCCCTGGAGATGATGACGGCCGCCTACGACGCGGGGGTCAACTTCTTCGACAACGCCGAGGCGTATTCCGGCGGCAAGGCCGAGACGATGATGGGCAACGTCATCGAGCGGGCCGGTTGGAAGCGTTCCGACCTGGTGCTGTCCACCAAGATCTACTGGGGCGGCCCGGGACAGAACGACCGCGGCCTGAGCCGCAAGCACGTCATCGAAGGCACGGCTGCCGCCCTGCAACGCCTGCAGACCGACTACGTCGATCTGGTCTTCTGCCACCGCCCCGATCGCACCACCCCCATCGAAGAGACCGTGCGGGCGATGAACTACCTCATCGATCAGGGCATGGCCTTCTACTGGGGCACCAGCGAGTGGACGGCCGAGGAGATCCGCGAAGCGCACGAGGTGGCGCGCCGCGAGCACCTGATCGGACCCACCATGGAGCAGCCGCAGTACAACATGCTCCACCGCGAGCGCGTGGAGCGCGAGTACGCGCGGCTCTACGACGCCTTCGGCCTCGGCCTCACGGTGTGGAGCCCGCTGGCCAGCGGCATCCTCACGGGCAAGTACGACGACGGCCTGCAGGAGGGCACGCGCTTCAGCCTGGAGGGCTACGAGTGGCTGCGTCAGCGCCTGGAGTCCGAGCAGGGGCAACGCGAACGCGAGCGGGTCAAGAGCCTCAAGCCGATCGCCGACGATCTCGGTGTCAACCGGGCGCAGCTCGCGCTGGCCTGGGCGCTCAAGAACCCCCACGTCAGCACCGTCATCACCGGGGCCTCGCGCGCGGAGCAGGTGCGCGAGAACATGAAGGCCGTCGACGCGGCCGACAAGATCACGCCCGACGTGATGGCGACCATCGAGGACGTCCTCGGCAACCGGCCGGCTCCGCTGGAGACCTTCGGGCGCGATTGAGTTCCCGCCCACGGGTTCGGCGCGGCGCGCCCGCGAGCATCGGCCGGCATCCCTTCGGGGGCGCCGGCCGGGCTTCGTTCGGTCGTGCCGTTCAGGGCGCGGCGAGGGGCGACCCCGTCATGGGGCGGTCGTGAACGTGCGGTAGGGCGACTGGGTGTAGAAGACGGTCCCGTGGTCGTCGACGGGGCCGGTGACGGCGGGCGAGGAGAACGACAGCAGGGCGTACACCGCGTAGGAGCGCGTCCACGCTCCCGTCGGCCCCATCGCTTCGTCGATCGATGCGAACGGGCCGGAGGCCAGGACCGAGTAGCCGTAGTCGACGTTGGAAGGGAGCGGCCGGTTGACGACCGACAGGTCGGGAAGGGTGATGGAGGTCTTCGTCGTCACGACCAGGACGGTCGGGTAGCTCGACGAGCCCGGCTCCAGCCAGGCGACGTAGAGGGCGTCGGGCACCTTGGTCCAGGTGAAGGTCGCGCCGGCGGCGATGCCCGTGGCGTTGTCTGCGGGCTCGACCGGCTCGGACGCGGGGGGAACGGTCAGCGTGGACGTCGTGCCGGGCCCCGGCACCGGCGTCCAGGCGAAGGCGTCGCTGCCGGCCCCGTCGTCGGCCGCCGCCGCCAGGCCGTAGGCGATGGTGCCGCTCAGCACGGGCACGTGGTTCCCGGTGGAGCTGCCGCCGATCGTCAGGTTGGCGGCGGGCACGCCGATCATGGCGCCGCTGTCGGCGTTACCCAGGCGGAGCAACACGCCGGCGTTGCCCAACGTGTAGCCTGCCGGGACCGCGAAGGTGCCGTCCATCGAGGCGGTGGCGACGCTGTTCAAGGGGACCGTCAGGCCGCTGGCGGGGGTCGCGTCCTGGAGGTCGAGCGACAGGCTCCCGAAGCCGGTGTAGCTGGTGGGCAGGCTGTTGCTGTCGAGATGCGCGGTCAGCGCATAGAGGGTAGTGGGGCGGGTGGCGCTCCCGGCCCAGGAGACCGATGCCGGACCGAAGGAAGGTCCCCCGCCGGAAGCGAGCTGGACCACGCCGTCGGCGAGGCCGGAGCCCGCCGGAACGAGGAGCCCGCCCTCGTCGCTGGCGCGCGCGGTCGTGCCCACCGTGCCGGACATCGAGGTCGTGTAGGCGGCCAGGTTGCCGTCGTAGATCGGCAGGGTCGGATCGACGCGCGTCAGGCCCTGGTAGACCATCACGAACTGGTAGGTCGGGAAGCTCACGATCACGTCGTAGGGCGCGTGCACCCCGTCGGCTTCGAAGCTGCCGTCCGCGGCCGTGGTGGTGGCGTGCCCTTCGAGGTACACGTTGATGCCCGGGATGGGGTTGCCATAGAAGTCCGTGACCGTGCCCTTCACGGTCGACGTCGCCGTTCCGCTCGGCCCGCCACAGCCGGTCGCGGCGAGCACCACGGCGGTGAGCGCGGTGAGGAACGACGTTGCGGCGAGCGACGTGCGCCAACCTCGCCGGAGGCGCCCGGTGGAAGGCGACCGGACACGAGGCGCACGGGGGGAGGGCGAACGGCGGCGAGAGGGACGGGACGGGTCGGACATGGGCACCTCCTGGAGGGTCACGGGGCGAGCTGGAGTGCGCTGGCGTGGGTGGCGGCGACCACGACCGAGCTGGTGAGGTCGCTGACGCTCGTCGGGACGTCGGCCGCGCTCGTTCCGGATTCGGCGTTCCATGGCGCGCCCTCCCGTGGCGATGGTTACTGGACGATGAAGGACGTGTACGAGCCGTTGAAGGTGCCGAGGTCCGTGATGTCGGGGCTGCTCTGGAGGCTGGTCTTGCCGAGCGCGCTGCCGAGGCGCCCGTCGAGCAGGTCGTCGAGCTTCTGCATGCCGGTCACGTGCAGCGCCGCGCCCGTCCAGGTGTACCCGCCGTTGTGCGCCAGCACGGCGGGGGAGGGGAGGACGGGGAGCGTCAGGGTCGGCCCGTCGCTGACGCCCATCCAGATCATCACGCCGCCCTGGTACAGGAAGGTCAGGTACACGTTGGCGCCCGAGGTGCCGGACTGCTCGAAGGTGGGCGTCGTCGAGGCCCCGGCACCGCCCGGATCGATCGGAGCGGGTAGGGACAAGAAGGTGGGATGCACCGTTCCCGGCGTCGCCGCGGGCGTGGACATGGCGTAATCGGGTCCGCTCACCGCCTGCGCGGCGTACGTGAAGCCGGCGAGCTTGGGCAGTTGGAGCGAGAAGCCGTTCGCCGACGGGTTCACCGGTGCGGCGGCGAAGCTGAGCACCAGCCCGTCCTTGCCGACGAGGCCGTGGACGGTGGCGTTCGCGATCCCGCTGGGGAATCCGACGGTCCCTTGGACCGTGACGAGCGCGGCCGGCTGGACGCTGAGCGCCTGGCCCGAGTGGGTCGTCCCGGCCGTCGCCGTCACGCCGCCGAGTTGCGCGGTGTCGACGGCCACGAGGGGCGGATTCGGGTACTCCAGGTAGATGAGGGTGCCGGTCGTCTGGGCCGGGCACAGCGTGGGATCGAACGAGACCGCGATGTCGAAGCTCGTGTCGCCCGCCGCGAGGTTGGCCGACGCGAAGGAGTACGGCTGCGTGATGGCGATGCCCGGCGCCAGGAAGATGACCTGGCCGGTGTCACCCGAGCCGACGGCCTGCGACAACGTGCCCGTCACATGCGCCGTTGCCGCGGGACAGTTCGTGCTCGCCGGGTTGCCCGTGTCGTTGCTCAGCGTCAGGACGGGGTGCGCAGCGTCGAGGGGGGACCAGGTTTCGGGGACGAGTCCGGAGGACGCGTTGGGGACGGCGGACAGCGAGTAGGGGGGCGTCACGTCGGCGATGGTGAAGGTCCCGTCGTTGGCGGTGGCCGTGTACGGCAGGGGGCCGGTCGCGTCGACGATGGCGACGGGAACACCCGAGAGGGGTGCGCCGCCCAGCGCCTGGACGGTGCCCGCCACCGTGATGGTGGGGGGCGGGGGCGGCGACGACGTGCAGGCGTCGAGGGTCGCAAGCGTGAGCGCAACGACGAACGCAACGACGAACAGGGCGGGGATCGACCGTCGGAACATGCGCACCTCCCGGATGCCCACCAAGGCAACATGGCGTGGCGACCGGGCACGCCGGCGGCGCCCCGGTCGGGTTGCCGGACCGTATCAAGCGGGCGTCTAGCCAGCGTCTAGCCAGCGTCTGGCCAGCGTCTGGCCAGCGCCTGGCGGGGCCGGGGCGGGCCGCAGACGCGACGCG
>Ga0102962_1000618_pt1 | contig 16074 bp, 12 predicted proteins | sample SalPonF2_C_D2_MG_FD_84519 | JGI IMG/M metagenome (GOLD analysis project Ga0102962, IMG submission 84519) | Salt pond soil microbial communities from South San Francisco under conditions of wetland restoration - Salt Pond MetaG SF2_C_D2_MG ...
GAAAAAGCAAACAACTGATCACTCAGGTTCAACTTTTGCAGATTCAGTGAATGAACTGCAGCCACCACGGAGGTTCCCGGCACTTTCTTACCCAACCCGGCTGAAACAGTAATATCTGCCATAGCATTTGAATCAGGACTTACCAGCTTTGCCTTCACCAAACTATCTTCAAGATTACCTGAAATGCTTATATTTTTATAAGAGTACTTTTTATATTCAACATTTCGGATTTTTGCACTTAACGATCCTGAAAGATTATCAAGTTTTTTCCCTTGCCCCTCTAAAGATAAAAATAATGAAAGGTCTCCTGAAAAATCAGGTTGCTTAAGGATTTTTCCTGCTTTAATACCCGGGATATTTGTTTGTATTTTATAATTCGGCATGTTGCCTGTAAGATTTCCTGCAATAAAGCTGGAACTAATCGTTCCGTCCTTAGATGTAACTGCCACATCACCCGACAGGCTATCTGCCGAACCAGAAGCGTATCCTGTTAATTTTATCGTGGGTGGCAGATCTAATCCGGAAGACAAAGAATCAGAAGTGAACCACCGCAAGACATCCTCTTTACTGATTGAACATCCGGGAATCTGCAATGAGATATTTGCCTGTTTCAGTCTTTCAGGTGATACAATATCCATTACAGCTCCTTTAGGATAATTCATATCCAGTGAGGCTTTCAATACTGAATTGCCTGCCATGACCAGCAAATCGCTGATTTTTGCATTGGTCTCCCCTGCTTTAAGACTGACATCCAGACGTTTCAGATCATATTTATCATTAATATTTGCAGTTAAACCATTTATCTCTGCCTGCATCTGACTTTTACTGATTTCCAGGTTTTTTAGCATGCCCCCGGCCCCGTTTATGCTGGTTGATGTAGTTTTAGCACTTTGCTGATCAACAGAATACAATGTAAATGAATTGTCCTGCAAATTTGCCTTATCAAGTTTTATTTTCCAGACAAAAGGAACAGTTGAGTCATTTGCCTGTGAGCTGCTCCTTCTGATGGTGTCCTTAAGCACAAAAGATGAACCTGATAACAACAAAGTTTTGACATCCACTACAGATTTATTCAAATCAATATTCCGGGGTTGTACATAAAATTTATCCACGTGCACATTAAAACCCATCTCAGAAAGATTGTCTTTGTATATAAAAGAGGATGAAACCAAAGAGAGGGATTTAACGCCTATGACTGGTAGTTTGGATGTATCATTTTTCTGAACAGATGAAATAGATTTGTAGTTATGATAATAGCCTTTGCTGTCAGACAAGTCAAGTTTATTCAGCTTATAGATGCTTTTCTCCGGATCAAAATGATCAACAGTCAGTTCTAATTCTCCAATCCGGTAATGCATTTCAAGACTGTCAACCATATCCTTGTATGAAAAATAAATATTTTTTAATGAAAGATCATGGATTTTGAATTGCATTGAATTACCTGATTGTTTTTTTTGACTAATGGCTGCCGTATCTGTTGCAGCTGCATTATTTTTATTCAGTGCATCAATAATGTAGGAAAAATTAAAATTTCCATCCTCCATTTTTTCAAGCTTAACCGTACTATGCTGTAAACTGATCAACCTTACCGATATCCGGTGATGCAATAGTGCCAGCAAATTGGCCCGGATACGCAACTGACCTGCAAAAATTAGTGTATCCCGCTGTTTATCGGGAATAAATACACTGTCAACCAGCACATCACCGGGAAGAACAATACCAATTCGTCCGATTTTCATTTGTGTATCCGCTTTTCTGTTAACAGTCTGCACAATTTTGTCCTTAACAAAATTCTGAATTACCGGATTATGAAGCAGGACGGCAAGTAAAATGAATAATGACAACAGACCGGCAATTACCCATCCAACCAGTTTTAACAGGCGGAGGAACAAAGAGGCTCTATGTTTTCGGAAATAACCGGTTGTCATTGATTCGATAACTACGCTTAGCTTTATTCTGCAAAATACAACCAGTTAACGGGTAAATGGTTCATTTTACAGGTTTGGGGATTGTCAGGGAACAATAATCTGCAATACTTTTGAAAGGATATCAACCTGAATAGATTTGACTTCTCCAATTGCCTCCCCGTCGATCTGCAGATCCTGCTTATGTTTAACTGTTATTTTTGCGTGCGAGCAGCTAATAATCTTAACATATCTGTGCTTATGCAGTGTTCCGGTAAAAAATGCAATCAGAAAAGTAAAAATTGCATAAAATGGATAAGGCTTAAAAATACATATTTCAAACCTGCCATCATCAAGTCGGCCAAGGGGATTCAATATAGCTCCGGTTCCATACTTTTTTGCATTGGCAATGGCAACCATATGGGCCCTCCTGAAGTATTTTCTGCCATCGGCAGTAATATAGTATTTTACCGGTTGAGAAAGGAACATTTCCCTAAAAAATTGTCGTGCATACCCAAATAATCCATGCCAGCGCTGCCTGGTATATCGTTTTATAACACGCGCATTCAATCCCAGGTCACTAACGTGAATTGAGAGATATTTCCTGTTTATACGCACCATATCTATTGAATGCGCATGGCCTTTAAATACTATTTGCAGCGCCCGGTGCCAGTTATCAGGGATACCCAGCTCGGCTGCCATACCATTTGCTGATCCCAGTGGGATGATACCCATTTTAATTTTAGTACCTATCAATAGTTGTGCAACCATGTTCAGGGTGCCATCTCCTCCGGCAACCACTACTGTCTCAGGTTTAAAATCCTCAATTTCAGATTTCAATGCAGAAGCATCATCAGTAGAAGTGGTTTTATATATCAGGAATTCATAATTCATTTCATCAGCCAGTTCAACAATGTTTTTCTCAAACCGAACCTTATCAATATTTCCTGATACCGGATTTATCACAAATAATATTTTCTGCTTTTCACCTGCCATGTAAACCTCTTCTTTTTTAATTAAAGATAAGATTTAATTTTCTTTTCTAAAATACAGTCACTGTGCGGGGGAAGAATTTAGAGTGGAAAACGAGGAATGAACATATTTTTTATAAAGCTGTTATGCCCAAAAAGATATATTATGTATCAATCATTAAATCCAGTAATTGAATTTACAAACCCGGTATTTAAAACTTACAGGTTAATTATGATCTAAGAACTTCAATCACTTCTTCTTATAAACTGTTTACCATACTACCCCTAAATTTTTATACTGTAAGTTATCAATAGCCTCTTGCGCGGGTAAAAGACATCATGGACTTCAACAGTCTGATTGATCAGTAAGTTAAGAGTCAGGCAGGTAATTAATTGTGAAAATATACCGTTTATTTTATATATTACAGGGATGGTAATAATGGATGAACCATAGCAACAGGAAATATGAATGCACTAAAAAAACCATTGAAGAAACTGGCACGCCGGGTAACCAATCCATTCAGGGCAATAAAACTTTGGATAAAAGAGCAGACCGGCTGGCTGGGAGTTCCTCAAATTATTCCTTACCGTGGCTATGGCAATAACCGGGAAGTAGTTGTTATGGGCACGGTTACAGAAGATAAGGGTCTTTCGCTTCCCGAACATGATGATTCGATCTGGGAGAACATGCTGGCCATGTTTAAAAGATATATCAGCGACGAAATACCAGGCGTAAGAGTCAGCGTAAAATTCTATGAACAGGAGAAAATAGTAGAAACAGATGAAGACGGTTTTTTTGTGGCCCGTTTCAGAACCGGGGAACAAATTAAAGCCTGCATGTGGCATGATGTTCATTTTATGTTATTGGATGAGATAATTCCCGATCAGGAAACTGTAGAAGCCACCGGAGAAGTTTTTATTATAACAGGATTGGAGGAACATGCACTAATTTCAGATATTGATGATACTATTCTTGTCAGCCATTCTACCAGTTTTCTGAAAAAAATGAGGCTCATGCTGCTAAAGAATGCAGCCACACGGATACCATTTGAAGGAGTAGCATCGTTTTATGAGGCACTTCAAACAGGAAGAGATCAGATTGCCTGCAATCCCATATTTTTCATTTCAAGCAGCGAGTGGAATCTATACGACCTGTTACTCGATTTTTGTAAGTTTAATCATATACCAAAAGGAGTATTTTTGCTCAAACAGTTAAAAAGCAATATCTTTCAGTTTTGGAAAAGTGGTGGAGGAAGTCATGCTCATAAATTAAGAAAAATAAATGGCCTGATGCAATTTTATCATTTATTGGATTTTATTCTGATTGGCGACAGTGGCCAGAAAGATCCTGAAATATATTTACGCACCATCAGGACTTTTCCCGGAAGAGTAAAAGCTGTTTATATAAGAGACATCAGAAAGAAAAAAAGAAAATATCTGATGGATCTTACTGAGAAATACAAAAAATATGGCATTGAACTTGTTATAGTTAAAAATACTTATGAAGCATCCCTGCATGCGGTGGAGAAGGGATATCTGAGGCCGGAGTATATAAGTGAGATTAAAAAAGAATATGAGCTTGATGTTAAAAAATCTCCTGCACTCAAAAATGTACTTGATAAGATCTCTACTGAATAAGCAATATAAATTAGTTAAGAAACATTGAACTTTTTATTCATATTCATTTACCGAAGGTTGTTAATACTGCTGATCCTGTCTTTTATCTTAACAGGATTTCTGGCCAGAACAATGGCGCAGGATACGAATCATGAAGATATACAGCCGGGACACCTCTCAAAACCTGTCTCAAAAAAGGCTCACTTCCTCTCCGGCATCAAAAGAACTAATGATACGCTTCTCCCACCAACCGACTCATTAAACTATATAAAAATCCAAAAGGCAGAAGCACGTACTGAGAATTTTTTTGATATGCTTGAAGAAAAAGCAAATCATAAAAAATGGACACGAGAGTTACATAATATTGTAATTTCTTCACCAAAACAGAAAAACAATCACGAAGCATTAACTACCCAAAAGAGTGAACTGCCCTTTATTCCTTTCACCGGAAAAGTAATTAGAAGTATTCAACTTAAAAAACTAAATGTATTCGGACCTACCATTTCAGATACAACAAAAAAAGCCACCTCATGGCTTGAAAAAGCAGGCAATAAGCTGCATTTTAAGACAGCCGACTGGGTATTAAAACAAAATATGATCATTAATGTTGGTGATACTATTGACCCGCTTGTGATGTCGGATAATGAAAGGTTGCTTAGGGAACTTCCCTATATTGAAGATGCACGTATATATATTACCAGCGATTGTGTTGACTGCGATTCAGTAGATGTTGTGGTGATAACCAAAGACCTCTGGTCAAAAGGTTTTCACCTTGATTTTTCCGATTTTAATGCCGGAAGAGTTGAAGTATGGGACAGAAATATATTTGGATTTGGCCACGAAACGCAAAGCAACATTTACTGGGACGGAGACAAGAAAGCAGCACTAGGCTATATGGGAACATATGGGATACGGAATATAGCAGGTTCTTTTATCCAGGGAAAGTTGTCTTATTCAAATATTTTTGAAGATCATAGTTATGGCATTGAATTTAACAGGCAGTTTTTCACTCCAAATACAGAATATGCGGGAGGAGCATCCTTTTACAGGATCTCAACCCTCAGAGATATAAGGTATTATGACACACTGTCTATTATAACCCCTGTAGATTACAACAATTTCAGCTTTTGGATTGGTCGTGCTTTTAAAGTTAATACAGATAATTTTTTTCTGGATAACCGGGCAAGTTTTATCCTGGCAGGTGCTGTGTATCGTGACAAATACTTTAAAAGACCTTTGGTTGAAAACGACCTTAATTATACATATCAGAATAAAACCCAATTGCTTGGTACTATCGCCTATTCCCGGCAGGATTTTTACAGGAGTAACCTTATTTACAGTTTTGGACGGACGGAGGATATCCCATATGGAAGCCTGATAAATTTTACCTTCGGACCTGAATTTAATGAATTTTATACCCGTTTTTATTATGGGCTCAGCCTGTCAAAGGGTGATTATCTTTTTAATCTCGGGTATTTGCAGGGATCAGTGCAATATGGAGGATTTTTACATAAAAATGAACTTGAACAGGGCATTATCAAATGCAATTTGAATTATTTTACTAACCTGTTTATTATCAACAGATTTAAAATCAGACAATTTGCCAAATTTGATTTCACCAAGGGGATACACCGGTTTGGCAATGAATTTATTACTATAAATGATCAAAATGGTATACCAGGACTATTAAGTCCTGATTTACTGGGTATCAAAAAGATGACTCTGAATCTGGAAACTGTGGCATTTTCACCTTACTATCTCTATGGGTTCAGATTTGCCTTTTTTGGAGCAGTGAATATGGGACTTATCGGAGACAGGTATGATAAACTGCTTAGTCAGCACCTCACAACAGGTCTGAGTGTGGGTATCAGAATAAGGAATGAACGGCTTGTGTTTAATACTTTTCAAATTAAGTTTACTCTCTACCCTGGAGCTCCGGTAAATGCCAGACGAAATATTCTTATTTTGTCTGGTGAGACCCGTCTTCAACCGGAGAATTTTTATGTTAAGGCACCTCAGACTATCAAATTTAAATGATCTCATGAAGAAACCATATTCGGAATTGATTTAATCTGTAACAATGAATAAGAATTTATCCCACCAGTTAATTACGGCATCTTTTTACTGGTAAACCGGGAATATTTCTATCTTTGAAAATATCAAAAACTACTAAAACAAATAAAAATGACAATAACCTGGAACCTGAAGGGAAAAACTGCACTAATTACCGGAGGAACTAAAGGCATTGGTAAGTCAATAACAGAGACTTTCCTTTCTTTGGGAACTTCAGCAATCATTGTAGCAAGACATAAGGAAGACATTGATGAATTTATTGACATGCACCCGGAGTCTGACATAGCCGGAATTACTGCAGATATAAGTATCCCTGAAGGAATTAACAGAGTTATTGACTTCTGTAACGAACAGCACCAGATTGATATACTTGTTAACAATGCCGGAACCAATATCCGGAAAAAAACTAAGGATTATTCAGACGAAGAATATAATAAGATAATGAATACGAATCTTCGTTCAACCTATGAATTATCGAGAGGCCTTCATCCGCTCCTCAAAGCCTCCGGAAGTGCAAGCATTATAAATATTTCCTCAGTATCAGGCATCACACATTTACGGACAGGTTCCATTTATGCAATGACCAAAGCTGCTATTAATCAGCTCACACGCAATCTGGCATGTGAGTGGGCAGAGGACAATATTAGGGTTAATGCTGTTGTTCCCTGGTACATTGATACTCCGCTGGCCAGAACTGTATTGGAAAATCCGCAATATATGAAAGAAGTACTGGACAGAACACCGCTTAAGCGGGTTGGAAAGCCAGAGGAAATTGCAGCCACAGCAGCCTTTCTTTGTATGTCCGGAGCCGGATTTATTACAGGTCAGTGTATTAACGTTGACGGAGGTTTTTCGGTTTATGGATTCTAAAATTTTTGCAAAGCATTTATATACCAAACAATTAGGAAATTGTCAGAATATTTCCTTGTTTTGTAATATAAAAAAAAATACTATTTTTACTTTATTGATGTTACATGTTCAATCTCACAAAGCCGATTGCCTTATGCAAATAAAAAATCTACCCTTTAGCCCTCTGAAAATGATGGCTATATCTCTTTTTGTATTCCTGCTGGCCGGATGTGCCTCCGATGGCAAAAAGACAGAAAATAAAGAACCAACAATTGATACTTTAAACGTCGGAGATGAAATATTTGAAGATATCAGTCAGGCCAAAAAAATCTTTTATTCATTGCCTTCCCCGCTTGAAACAGCTGTTCTTATTAAAAATGCAGGCGCTACTTATAATGAAGAATTGCTTAATCCTGTCAGCAACGTAAGCAAATATACCACGAATAAGAGTATGGCCCTTAACCTGGGTATTTATACCACAGATTTAAGTTTTGCCAGTCTTTTTGATCAGACTCAGGCTTCGATAAACTATATGAACGCAGCCAAATCAATGGCTGATGGCCTTGGGATACTTGATGCTATTGATGAAAATACAATTTCAAGACTTGAAGAAAATGTAAATAACAGGGATGTTATAATGGATATCATTTCTGAAACCTTTATGGCTTCCAGCTCGTTCCTTAAAGAAAATAACAGGGATGCAATAGCCTCTATTGTTCTCGTTGGTGGTTGGGTAGAAGGATTATATCTTGCCACACAACTGGTAGGCAACGATTCTATTGAAAATAACAAACTGGTAGATAGAATACTGGAACAAAAATTATCCCTGCAGATTGTTCTCAGACTGCTCGATCAGTATAAACAAAACCAGGATGTTACTTCCCTGATTGTAATGATGGATGATTTAAAGAAAACCTTTGATAAGGTTGAAGTTAAATCAACCCCGATAAAAGTGGAGAAAAACAAGGATGAGGATGTTACTACCCTCAAAGGCAAAACAACAGTTAAAGCTTCTCCTGAGACATTTGATGAATTAACCAAAAAAGTGAAAGCAATCAGAGATAACTTTACATTATAAAAAAATCAGATATGAAAAGATTTTCCAAACTCATAATTACACTTACCATCCTGATGCTTGTCCCGCTCACAGCCAATGCGCAGTGTAAAGGCTTTGCGAAAAAGATTTGTAAAATTGAATTAATGCCTTACATTCATGATGGTAATTATCATGCAGCAGTACTTACAGAAGGCGAAGAAGCTGAACTCTATAAAACATTTTATTCCGGTCAGGAATACCGAATTGCAGTTTGTGGTTCCGACAACCTGCCCAATATTGAATTTAAGGTAATTGATCAGAACAGGAATGTTTTGTACAATAACAAAGACAATAATTATTCAAGAACCTGGGATTTTAAGCTGGAAACAAGTCAGCAACTGAAAATATGGGTGAAAGTCCCGGTCAGAAGTGATGCAACTGATGAGATACGTAGCGGTTGTGTTGCCATTATGTTTGGATTCAAGAACAAATAATCTACAAAAAATTATATATCAAAGGCTGTCCATCGAAAGATGAGACGGCCTTTTTTCTTTTGTACGGCACAACTTTTGCTTTTCTTCATCGTATATCTAGTTTTGAACAGTTTCTTTTAACAACAGGTTATTTTATGAAAAGAATTATTTATGCCCTGGCAGTTTTTTCAACAATTATTGTTGGATCCTGCGATCTGATTAATACATCAGGAGATACTTCTGGTCTTTCAAATGAAGAGGTGATAAACGGACTTAAAACCGCCCTCAAGGTTGGCACTGATACATCTGTCACCATGCTCAATGCTGTTGGAGGGTATTACCTCGACGAAAAGGTAAAGATCCCTTTCCCTCAGGAAGCAGCCATAATCGAACAAAACATTGACAAGATACCCGGACTTGGTACGACTTTAATAACCGAATTTGTTCAGAAGATGAACCGGTCGGCAGAGGATGCAGCCTCAGAAGCCGGTGGAATTTTTGCCAGCGCCATAACCAATATGTCTGTTTCGGATGGCTGGGAAATTTTAAACGGAAGAAATCCTGCCGCCACTGCAGGAACACTAAAAAGTGGTACAGCTTTTGACTCTACTGCGGCTACTCAATTCCTCTTGGCGACTACTTACAATCAATTGGCAGCAGCTTTTGAACCCAAAATAGCTACATCTTTGGATAAAAAGCTTATCGGCAATGTATCTGCCAGCAGCTCCTGGTCAACCATTACAACCTCTTATAATACAGTTGTTGAAAATGATTTTCTGAATCTGCTCAACCTTGAACCTGTTAATACTGATCTTCCCAATTACGTAACAGATAAAGCACTTGACGGATTATTCTATAAAATCGGACAGGAAGAGATAAAAATACGCCGGGACCCCTGGAAATGGGTTACAACAACAGTTGGTGATATTCTCACTAAGGTGTTCGGAGGTAATAAATAAACAGGATTACAATATTTATTTAAAAAACGCAAGATGTTGTCCTGCGTTTTTTTCTCATTTAAATAAGTAGATCAACAAATACTATCAAAATCTATTTAATTTTTTCTTTCAAGAACTGTCCGGTATAAGACCGTTTCTCTTTTATCAGTTCCTCAGGAGTTCCTTCAAAAACGAGTTCGCCGCCCTGGATTCCTCCTTCCGGTCCCAGATCTATAATCCAGTCGGCCGACTTAATAACCTCCAGATTGTGTTCAATGATAATGATGGAATTTCCCCTTTCAATCAGGGCATTAAATGCGTCCAGCAATTTGTGAATATCATGAAAATGAAGCCCTGTTGTAGGCTCATCAAATACAAACAGCATATGCCGGGTAGCATTTTCCTTTCCCAGGAAAGAAGCCAGTTTAACCCGCTGACTTTCCCCGCCGCTCAATGTACTGGATGACTGGCCGAGCTTGATATAACCAAGTCCAACATCAGCAAGAGGTCCCAGTTTTTCAGCTATTTTGTGTGCCTGATTACTCTTTTGTCCGCCAAAAAATTCAATTGCTTCATCAACCGTCATTTCCAGTACATCATAAATATTATGTTCATGATATTTAACCTCAAGTATTTCATCTTTGAAGCGTTTACCATGGCAACTCTCACAAACCAGGCTTACATCAGCCATAAACTGCATTTCAACCTTGATAATTCCTTCTCCCTGGCATTCTTCACACCGGCCACCGTCGATGTTAAATGAAAAATGCGAAGGTTTATAATTATTAATTTTCGAAGCCTGCTGGCTTGCAAAAAGCTTCCTGACTTCGTCATAGGCTTTTATATAAGTAACAGGATTCGATCTTGAGGATCTGCCTATGGGATTCTGATCAACAAACTCAATATTGGAAATCATTTTCAGATCTCCCCCTATTTTACTATGTTGCCCTGTGCGGTCGCCCAGGCCATTAAACCTTTTATTGAGTGCAGGATAAAGAATTCCCCGAACAAGTGATGATTTACCAGAGCCACTTACACCGGTTACTACAGTAAGGACATTAAGCGGAAACTTCACATCTATTCCTTTAAGATTATGCTCCCGTGCACCCGTCACTTCTATGTAGCTGTTCCACTTACGTCTTGAAGCTGGTAGTGCAATAGATTTTTTGCCTGTAATATAGTCTGCAGTCAGACTTTTCCCTATATCGCTTAGTTGTTTATGCGTACCCTGAAAGACTACTTCACCACCAAGCCTTCCGGCTCTTGGTCCGATATCAATAATTTCATCTGCTGCCAGAATTATTTCTTCATCATGTTCAACCACAATTACTGTATTACCAATCTCTTTCAATTGTTTTAATACATTAATCAATCGGTGTGTATCACGCGGATGAAGTCCGATACTGGGTTCATCTAAAATATAAAGAGAACCTACCAGACTACTGCCAAGCGATGTAGACAAATTGATCCGCTGCGATTCACCTCCCGATAAGGTAGAGGATAACCGGTTAAGTGTCAGATAGCCCAGACCTACATTCAGCAAAAAACTAAGCCGGCTGGTAATTTCCACCAACATTCTTTTGGCAACTTTTTCCTCATAGGAATCAAGTGTAAGATTAGTGAAAAACTCCATTAACTCATCAACGGGCATCATTACCAGTTCCTGAATGGAAGCACCACCAACCTTTACCCATGAGGCCTCCTTTTTCAAACGTGATTCCCCGCATTCCGGACAAATGGTTTTGCCCCTGTAACGGCTCAGCATGACACGGTATTGAATCTTATACTTTTTTTCTTCCAGGTATTCGAAAAAACGGTTCAGGCCATGAAAATACCGGTTGCCGGTCCACAACAGTTTTTTCTGTTCATCAGATAAGGCATAATAGGGTTTATGAACCGGAAAATCAAATTTGTCAGCATTGTAAACAAGTTTCTCCTTCCATTTACTCATCTTCTCCCCTTTCCAGCATACAATAGCATCTTCGTAAACAGAAAGATTCTTATCCGGAATTACCAGGTCCTCATCAATGCCGATTACTTTACCGTATCCCTCACAAACAGGACAGGCTCCCATGGGATTGTTAAAGCTAAACATATGCTCGGTAGGTTCCTCGAATTCCATACCATCCGCCTCAAAACGGTTACTAAATTCCTCGGTATACGGTTCTTCATCCATTACCTTTATTAAACAGGTCCCGTGTCCTTCGGTAAACGCAGTCTGAACAGAATCAGAAATCCGGCTTATCACATCCTCATCATCGATATGTCCTCCGGATACCCTGTCAATTACCAGGTTTACAGGATGGGCATGCAGGTCAACTGCTTCATCTTTCAAACTGTCAATGCGAAATACCTGACCCTCAATCTCTATTCTGGTAAGTCCCTCCTGCAATAGAATAGACAGGCGTTCCTCGATGGGCAGACGTCCGTTTTCCTTCAGCGGAGCCATTAGTAACATCCTGGTGCCTTCCTTTTTTGACATGATAAAATCAACAACATCAGTAACAGTATGCTTCTTAACGACCTTACCTGATACAGGAGAGATGGTTTTACCGACACGGGCAAATAACAATCGCAAATAATCATATATTTCAGTTGACGTACCCACTGTTGACCTTGGATTGCGGGTGTTAACCTTTTGCTCAATGGCAATGGCTGGCGGAATACCCTTAATCATATCAACTTCAGGTTTGTTGATCCTGCCAAGAAACTGACGAGCATAGGAAGACAAACTCTCAACATACCTGCGCTGCCCTTCCGCGTATATCGTGTCAAAAGCCAGTGATGACTTGCCGGAACCAGATAAACCTGTTATAACAATGAATTTATCTCTGGGAATAGTGATATTTATATTTTTTAAATTATTAACTTTAGCTCCCTGAATGGTTATTGCATTATCAACAGCAACTCTATTATTTGGCATAAAAATTGTTTTATCAGAAAAAATAAAAATTGTTTGGTTTATTAAAATAATTTGACAATTTTGCAAAGGTAAGACTTTTCAAAGAGAAAAATTTCTATTTGAAATATTACATACAGTAATTAACTTCAAAACCGGAGGAGCGCTTATACAACAACTCTACTTTTTTTAATTAAAAAGGAGGTAGTTTTGAAAACACTGAATCAATTGTCTGATCAGGAACTTGTAAAAAAGTTCGTGAATGGCGATCAATACTGTATGGAAGTCCTGATTAACCGGCACAGAAATAAAGTTTACACTTATATATTCCTTATTGTAAAGAACCATCATCTTGCAGAAGATATTTTTCAGGATACTTTTATTAAGGTTATAAAATCATTGCTGGAGGACAAATACAAGGACAACGGTAAATTTCTGTCCTGGGTCGTCAGAATATCCCATAACCTGGTTATTGATCATTTTCGTAAGGAAAAACAATTAAATACTTTTTCTAACGATGATTATGAAGCCGATATCTTTAATTCTCAAAAATTTTCGGATAAAAATGTAGAAGATCATATTATCTATGAACAGATCCATGAAGACGTTCGGAATCTGATCGAAGAACTTCCCGATGATCAAAAGCAGGTAATTCTGCTCCGTCATTATGCAGGACTTAGCTTCAAAGAGATTGCCGAGCAAACCAATGTAAGCATTAATACTGCACTTGGAAGAATGAGATATGCACTGATCAATCTCAGAAAACTTATTGATGAAAAAGACCTGACCCTTACGCAGTTTTAAGAAACAAGTATTTGGGATTAGTAACGGATTGACGATATGTGGATTTTTTCCACATGAATGTCCAATATATCTGTAGAAAATAAATTAAGTAATGAAATCATTTTATATACAGCTATTTACATATGTTTTATCCGGGTTTTTATAATTTCACAAATAATTAACATTTTACGCTTTTTGTTGAAATACAATAATTTACAAGAATTCCCCAGCCAGGCTGTGTGATTTTTCCACAATTTTAGCATGCATTAAATAATAATAAGGCAAGGCAAAGCGTTTTGAAGATACTTAATCGAAATGTATTACTTAATAAATTGCCTATGCTAAAGTATTCTACGCTCATCTATCTGATTAATTCACCGGAAAGACACTCATCAGAGCCTAAAGAGGTTATTCATACCGAACATGAAGATGATTTCAATGATGTGTACAATTATCTCGATGCTCAATCCAAAGATGTTAGCGAACAAACCGTACAAAACATCCTTGGTTTCATGAAATCGTATAAGGTTCTCGAGAATAAAAACGGAAAAAAAACGGGAATGATTATCAATTAACTTTTTTCCACCAAGACTTCTTCCAGCATTTATTTTTCCGGAATAGAAAAAATCAAAGCTTCTGATCTATGAATCAGGAGCTTTTTTTATGAAAATAATTTGTAATGTTTTCGATTTCTTCACGCAATAATCAGGATTGCTGATTTATGAAATAAACTGAATGGCAGGCAACCACCCCTGCCGTTTCTGTTCTTAAACGGCTGTTGCCCAGAGAAAGTCCATGAAATCCCATATTAAGAGCACGATCAACCTCCTCACCTGAAAAATCTCCCTCGGGTCCTATCATGATTAAGATTGATTCTCCCGGATGAATGCTATCGGCAATTTTTTCCTTGGGCTCATCATAGCAATGTGCAATGAATTTCCGGGTTGAAGCAGTATTATTTTCAATAAATTCAGTAAAGGATTGGAGTGGATTAAGCACCGGAATATATGCTTTTAAGGATTGTTTTACAGCTGAGACGATAACTCTTTGGACTCTCTCAGGTTTCAGAATTTTGCGCTCAGAATGTTCACAAAGAATTGGAGTAATTTCATCAATTCCAATCTCAGTGCATTTTTCAACAAACCATTCAAACCGATCAATATTCTTCGTAGGGGCCATGGCAATGTGAATATGGTAATTTCTTTTTTCAAAATCCTTCCTGACACCGGTAATTTTCAACAGGCATTGCCGGTGGTCTGCTTTTTCAATTACAGCATCATAAAAACCACCGTTTCCGTCAATCAGCTGAACAGCATCTCCATTGGTAAGTCTTAATACTTTCACACAATGGTGTGATTCACCCGCGTCAAGAATTGCATGATCATTTTGAATTTGTGTAGTATAGAAAATATGCATACTGAAAGTTTTATAAACAAAAATATAAAAATTAAAGCCATCCTGATGGGGATATCCATGATATATTAGCAATCAGATAATATCTGCCACTTCAGAGACTTGATTTATTTTTTGAAAAAAAGTTAGAAATCGGCTTCACAATGTAAGCTTTTATAAAAAATCGTTTATATTCATTTTGTGATAAATTTTAACATATGAAGATTGGATTAATATCAGATACCCATGGCTTTATTGATGAGAAAATTATTGCGTTTCTTTCGGAATGCAAGGAAATTTGGCATGCAGGCGACATCGGTAATTTAACTGTAATTGAGCAACTGGAAAGAATTGCAACAGTGAGAGCAGTTTTTGGAAATATTGACGGAACTGAAATCAGGCAAAAGTTCAAAGAAAAAGAATGTTTCAACGTTGAAGATGTAAATGTTCTAATGATGCACATTGGAGGGTATCCGGGGAATTACAGTAAGGAAGCCTACCATGAAATACGTTCTGTTTCGCCAAAATTATTTATCTCAGGACATTCGCATATTCTTAAAGTAATATTCGACAAGAGGAATCATTTATTACACATAAATCCCGGGGCTGCAGGTAAAAATGGGTTCCATATGGTTCGTACTGCTATCCGTTTCAAAATTGAATCTTCCGAAATAAAAGACCTTGAGGTGCTTGAGCTTCCCCGCCGATAATTAGTGTCTGTCCATAATGTCCGATATCTACGGAGCCATTTCTTCTTCCACCGGTTCAACTGCTTTGTCCCTGTTCTGGTATTTACGCATGAATAGATTATACTTACGGTCTGTTGCCAGCATATAGATATAGGATGTCTGCCCGCTGTGAACTTTCATTCTCCGATCTTTATTGCTAAGGCCCTTAATGATATTCACATAATTCTGATTGGATGACTGAGTTTGCATCACCCCGCGTGTATAACCAAAATAATACCAGGCTTTTCCATCAATATCCAGGTAAACGTCCATCAGATCACCGCTGCGCCTGTGTGCTATTTCTATCATACCGTCAACCGTACGGTTTACCTGGTGACCCATAATCGTGCCAATACCTATTTTTCCGTACGATACATAAGAACGGGTCTGTTGGTTCCACTTAAAATGTAC
>Ga0102962_1000620_pt1 | contig 16049 bp, 12 predicted proteins | sample SalPonF2_C_D2_MG_FD_84519 | JGI IMG/M metagenome (GOLD analysis project Ga0102962, IMG submission 84519) | Salt pond soil microbial communities from South San Francisco under conditions of wetland restoration - Salt Pond MetaG SF2_C_D2_MG ...
AGAATTATAGGGTAAAAATACTTCAACCGATCCTTTCCCGGGCCGATAAAGCTCAGCATTTTTATCGCGAGTGTGTGAATCAGAAATTATATAAACATGATCATTCGACCTGCCAAAAGGAAGAAAACCTGTACACGAAACTGTATCATCAGCATTATTTTGCAAAACTATATCAGCCAGAACATATCCATCCGGATGAGCTTTCAGGCTATACTTAAAGGTTACATTTCTGGTAAGATAAAATTTGTTTTCAGTTTTGCTTTCAACAGAAATAGCAGCCGAAGTCTGGTAATTATGTCCATTAACAATTACGGAGAAAAAAGGCAGTTGAGAATCAAGATGCATGGATTTCCCATCATGCAATACGACACCATTAATTGCCAGTCCGTTTCCGGGAGCAAACAAAAAGCCTTCAATTGGCTGTGCTATACATGTGATGAACTGAAGACTGCCGGCTAACAATACCAGCAGGACCCGTTGAATACTTTTCATTAATCTTACAGCGTGTTCTATATATTTATTTTACAGAAAATTTATAAATGGTTGTCTGAGTATATATTTCTCCTGACTGTAACAAGGTGGAGGGAAAATCTGACTGATTAGGTGAATCAGGAAAATGTTGTGTTTCAAGGCAGAAAGCATCGTGTTTTTTGTAAGTTTTCCCTTTACCGGTATGAGAACCATCCAGATAATTTGCTGAATAGAACTGAACACCTGGTTCAGTTGTCAATACTTCCATAAACCGACCCGATCCAGGATGCCAGGCCTCAGCAATTATATCCAGTTGGCCTTTAGGTTTACTTAGTACAAAGTTATGATCATACCCTATTCCCACTTCTTCAATATCTTTACCTATTTCTTTTGCTTTGGTAAAATCAAAAGGCGAATTCTTCACCTGTGGGAGTTTGCCCGTGGGGATCTGAACATCATTTACCTCTGTATATTTTTCAGCATTAATCTTTAATTTGTGCTTCAATATATTTTCAGTAAAACCAGAAAGGTTAAAATAACTATGGTTGGTGAGGTTTAACTGAGTTTTTTTATCAGTTTCAGCCTCATAACTTATTTTAAGGTCATTATTTTCATTCAGTGTGTAGGTAACAATTACATGAACATTACCGGGAAAACCTTCTTCCATATCTGCACTGGTATAGGATAATTTAACACCTGTATAATCATCACCAACAAGGGATTCAACATCCCATACACGTTTATCAAATCCTTTTATACCTCCATGCAAACAATTTGGTCCGTTATTCACCGGCAATTGATATTCTACGTTGTCAATAGTGAATTTACCATTTGCAATTCTGTTGGCATATCTACCACAAATAGCACCAAAATATGGATGATCAGACTGATACTGTTCCAGGTTATCAAAACCTGCTACTATATCATCAAACGCTCCGTTTTTATCCGGAGTAACAACAGAGGTAACAATACCTCCAAAATTGGTGATTTTTACTTTTACATTGTTGGAATTAGTGAGTGTAAAAAGATATACCTCTTTTCCATCAGCATGGCCAAACAAATCTTTAACAATATTCATACTTCTTTGAATAATAAAATTATACTAATTCAGTCATCAACTATTGAATCATTTTTAACTATTCTGTTTAATAATTTATGATCCTGACAAATACATTACATCTGTTTCAACATGTTTTAAAATATTTGATTTCTGACTTCCTTGTATTCTGCAGAAATAACAAAATAACGAGATCTACCGGAATTTTCTGAGTCAATGCGACGAGTCTGACGAGGGTTGTGAAGGAAAATTTTCAGAAAATACCACCGCCCATAAACAATCTGAATATGGCCAGCACAAACACCACAAGATTGATATCCCTGCCGGAACGCCGGGATGAAAGGATACCCAGGACAAGTCCTACTACACTTATACCCAGTGCAGCCCAGTTTAGCCAACCCAGTCCGGGAACAAGTCCTACGAGGGCAACAACCAGGCTAACTACTCCAAGTATTACAGAAATTAAATTTATCATTTCATTAAAACAGCCTATTTTTCAAACAAAAATAAGTAATTAAAAGTTATCTCCCTAAACAAAAATTTAATAATAATGTTAGACCAAGAGGAAATGAAATGAATTTTTTCATAAATTAGTATGGACTTAATAAAATTAATTTAACATAAAAAACCTGAGGACATGATAACTTTGAAAAAAATAATACAAAAGACATTTTTCGCTTTTCCCGTTGTTTTATTGTTTTTGATGTTTACAGGATGTGGCAGCAATAACCAGAAACAACAAAAAAGCAATGAAGTACCTCAAATTGAGCAGAAAGAAGAAGTTGCCAAAGATGTCATTGAATATCCCATCCCTACCTCTATGGAGGTCACAAAACTGCTAAATGAGGCTGGTGCTTCTTATATTTTGGGAATCTCAAATGATGCCGCTAATGCAGAAAAATATTTTACACAGCGAAAAAAAGCATTAAACCTTGGAATTTATGGTGCTGATCTCAGCTACGCAGCTACCTACAACCAGACTCAGGAAACCATGGATTACCTGCATGCCTCGCAGAAGCTAATCAGTGAGCTGAATATTACAACGGCATTCAATAATAAACTTGCTGATCGCATTGAGGCAAATATTCAAAATAATGATTCGCTGATAAAAATCATAACCAATTCTTTTTATGATACTTACCAGTATATGGTGAAAAATGATCGTGACATACAGTCCTTGCTGGTAATGACAGGAAGCTGGATTGAAGGAATGTATATCACCACGCAGATTAATATTACTGCAAGTAAAAACCTGAAAATTGAAGATATTATTCTGAATCAGAAAGCCTCACTTCAGAAGTTGCTTGACCTTATGCAACCTGTTAAAAACAATGAAGATATCAAAGGAGTTTATGATGCATTATCAGGAATAAATGCGGTATATATGCAACTCAACAGTGACAATCAGAAGGCAGCTGTTGCTACCATTACTACTGATATAGAAAATATCAGAAATAAAATCATCGAACCTGCTTCATGATAATTCAAAAGCAACTGGTGAAATTGATTCATAAATAAAAACAGCCGGTATTATATATTGTACCGGCTGTTTTTTCTTTTATGTTGTTTTGAGTTCAATAATTTTACCATTCCTTATATTAAGGATCCAACCATGTAATAATGGAGGGTCAGCCAGTTTAAGTGCATTTTTCCAGATATATGTTCCCTGAATATTTTTTAGCTGCTGTAGTACGTTCAATTCAGTGAGTTTATCATGTCTTTCCTGCTCTGATTCAAATCCGTCGAGAATGGCCTGATTATCCAGATATAGCTGGCGAAGTGGCTGTACCCATTCCAATACCTGGGGGGTACCCTGATGGGTGGTGGCAGCTGCCACACCTCCGCAATTATAATGCCCCGCCACAATTACATGCTTTACTTTAAGAACTTCCAGTGCAAATTCCAGGGTTGACAAAAAGGTAATATCATCATCAAGGCATTGATTGGCAATATTTCGATGAATAAAAAGTTCTCCTGGTTCCGTTTTGGTAAAGGTGTTCAAAGGCAATCTGCTGTCACTGCATCCGATAAAAAAGAAAGGTGGTTGTTGTGCGCCTGAAATATTATCAAAATAATGACTATCCTCGCCTAATTTTTCATTAACCCATTGTCCATTGTTCCTGATAAGATCATAATAGTTGTTATATTTCATTTTGTTGGCTTTTATTTTTATTAAAGTATTTGTATGCCGTATAATTAACAACTTAATCACATATGAAGTTCAGCCAGTTAGTTGAAAAATTTAATCGAGAATTTCAGTTCCCTGATGGTGATTTTAATGCTCATAAACATGAACTGCCTTTTCTCCGGTGGTTACAGCAATCGGAAGAATATTTTCCCTGGGGGCAACGGGCAGGTAGCAAAAGGTGTAAAGGCACAGGGCGGATTGTATGCCCGGTTGAAATCAATTTTAACCATTCCCTTTCTTTCAGGCTTAGAAGCATAAAGGAAACGGCCACCTCCATAAGTTTAATTGGCACTCGTCTGATCAGCAAAAATGATATAAAAACCCGGTAAATTCTCTCCTTTACCGGGTTTTTATTTTGTTTTTATTTTGTACTACTCAGCAGCCAACTCATCAAGCTTATCCCACCACGTCTTTTTCAAGATAAAAGTAGTAATAAATACAATTGCAAGTGAGATAATCCAACCTGTATTATCCAGCGTTACAATGTAAATAGGTAGCGCAACCAGGGCTGTTTGCCAGATAATTCCGATAAAGATGTTAAACATATCCCTTTTAAAGAATCGGTTTGGTTTGAATTCAGGTTCTATTTCTCTCACTTTTCTTTCAATGGGTTTCCAGAAACCCCATGGCTTAACATTCTTATAAAAATCCATGAGTACTTTTTCATTGGTAGGTGTTGTTGAATAGGTACCAATCACACATCCGATAATAGAAATTACAAGCAATACTGGAAAGAAATAAAGCATCTGGCTATCTGCAATATACAGGGGGAATATCATGGCTGCAACCAGGGAAACGATCATTCCCCAGAAATATCCGGTACCATTAAACCTCCACCAGTACCATTTAAGTACATTGGATGCAATATAGCTACCCCAAAGTGCAGAAACGATCCATTTAAGCACACTGTCAATGTTCCTGACTGCCATACCCAACAAAATACTTATAATAACTATAAGTATCCCAATAACATAATTCATACGGGAAACCTGTTTGGGAGTAGCCTCCTTATTGACATATTTAAGGTACAGGTCATTTACCACGTATGCCTGGGCAGCATTAAGTGTACCGGCAAAAGTAGACATGAATGCCGCCATTAAACCGGCAAGTAACAGTCCCATGAAACCAACAGGCACAAATTCAGAAATAGCAGAAGGCAGAATCTGTTCAAAATCAATTATATTACCAACCTTAAGGTTTAGTTTGTCAAAATATATCAGTCCGAGTACAGCAAATCCGGCAATCATCAAATATCGAATCGGCATAAGAATAAAAGAAACTGAACCACTCATTTTAGCTGCTTCCTTGGGATTTTTTGTAGCCAGTATCTTCTGCATATCATAGTTGGGTGCCGGTCCTGCTGCACTCACCAGAATACCTTTAAAAAGCAGCATCATCATAAACACCGAAAACAGTGAATAACCATCATTGGCTATCACCGTATTCACCTGATCAATTATTCCTTTCCAGTCAAGATTTAACTTCCACCCAAAAAACGGACTACGCCAGCTATCAGGAACAACAAGAGAATGATCACCCAGGGCATGAATGGCTATTATTGCAATGACAAATGAAGAGACGGCCATGATTGAATACTGAACGACGTCGGCCCACACAATACTGACCATACCACCAAGGATAGCGTAAGTAGTTGCAATCAGTGTGAAGATTATTCCGTATACATGTGGAATATATTTAGGTGCAACCTCAAAGGGTATGTAAGGCTGAATAATATCCCAGGGAACGAAAATCATAACAAATTTACCCAGCCCGACAAAACCATAAGCCAGAAAACCCAGACACCCGATCAGAGCGTAAATGATCACAACATTGTGAGAGAGTGTGGCGCCCCTGCCTTTTCCAAATCGCGTAGCAATCCATTCGGCACCAGTAGTTACTTTGGAACGCCGCAGCCAGATAGATAAATACATCATCAGAAAAATCTGGTTAAAAACAGGCCATAACCATGGAATCCAGATACTTTTTAATCCGTATACAAAAGTTATCATTACCAGCCAGGAAGTACCTGAAATATCAAACATACCGGAAGCGTTTGACAATCCAAGCATATACCAGGGAAGCCTGTTACCCCCAAGCAGGTATTCTCCTTTGCTGCTTTGCGCTCGTTTCTTTACAATAAATCCAATAAGCAATACTGTAATCACGTATGCCAGAATCACCAGCATGTCAAGCAAATGAAGTTTCATAGTTTTTCAGTTAGTAAATTACTATCATAGTTTGTTTTGTGAAATTTCAAACAAAAGCATAAATATAGACATTATTAGGATACAGAAAAGATCTCCAGCGTTTTTAAAGCATTTTTCCGGAGCCGGATATTTTCAAAATAGCGCACAATCTTCCTCAAAACATCCAGTAAAAGAAGTACATAAAAAATAAAGGTAAGTAACCAAATCGCTATCACATTAAACCACAAGGTATCAAAATACTGATTATTAAACTTTTTTACAGGAGCATAGAACTGGGCACGCCCGTAATTGTTATCCGGATAATTATAAACAGGTTCCATCTTTCTTACGAGTTCGTCACCTACCTGTATGATTTTCTTTAAACTGTTCCTGTCAGTAACTACCTCACCAAGCCTGTTGTTGTAATAATTTTCTCTGAACTGCTGTACTTTATCACCTCCTATTTTGTCTACCAGATTAGTGTAAATCCCGTCTTTCTCTCGATTAGCCTGATCCGAAAGTTTAAAATAAGTAATTTTCAGATAGGTAATATAATCATTTGCTTCCCGGGCAATGTCGGGGGTAAAAGAAGTAATAGTAAGATCATTTATATATTCAAAAGGAAAAACCAGTGTATCCTGAGCAATAGAGATAAAACTATTTTGTAATACAGCCAGATCCTGAAGGTTTTCTTCCTCCTTATCTTCTTCTCCCAGATTTCTCAGGCTGGCTTCAAGCAAATTCTGTAACCTGGGTAAAAGGAATGATGTCTTATAGGAGGCATCACTTATTTGTTTATCAAGATCATAGAATTTCCTTTCAAATCGGTTGTTCTTAAACTGCTCCACAGTAAGAGCTTCATATGCCCACCTTGAAACCATCAGATCTCCCGCGAAAGGTACATATTTTTCATTTGTAAGATTTTTATTCAGGTCATCAAAGGATACAATAACACCGCTTAATAACAACTGGGGTACCAAAATCAATGGCACAAGAATATAAATGGTGACAACTGAATTAAAAGCCGAGGAAATATTCAATCCAACCATATTGGCAAAACAGGCGGTCGAAAAAAGTATTATCCAGTAAACAGGAACCATTCCCTTTATTTCAAGAATTAAATTACCAACAATAACATATAGAAGTGTTTGTATTGCTGAAAGCACAAATAAAAAGACAATTTTCGAATTCAGATAGCTAAACCAGCTCAAGTTCAAAAAAGTCTCCCTGCGTAATATTTTGCGATCTTTAAATATCTCTTCGGCACTCACTGTAAGTCCCAGAAACAAAGCCACAATTACACTCATAAAGAGATATTGCGGCAGGTTAATATTATTGCCAAAAGTATAATGTACATCAGCATATTTTGAAAAATAGGCGAGAATTGCTGCGAGTAGTGGTGCTTCAAGCAGATTAATAAGTACATACTGCCGGTTTGAAAGTCGTGCTTTCAGATTTCGGATGCTGAATATTCTGAATTGTTTGTCGATTTCCGGAACACGGAAAGAACTTAATGGCAAGAGCTTTTTTGAGTCCTTTAACTCTAATCTGGATTGAATATTATCCCTATACAGCCGGTACCATTGTTTTGGACTGGTTTTTCTCTCACGTGTTAAATGACCCTGTTCATCTACTTTTCTAGCCTCAATAATTTTTAATATTACTTCTGAATCCACGTTGCCGCAAACGGGGCATTCACTTTGAGCGGCATTTGCCTGGGTATTGAGTGTTTTGAAATATACAACTGCTTCAACCGGATTTCCAGTGTACACAGGGTAACCACCGCGATCAAGTACCCATAGTTTATCAAACATTTTGAAAATATCCGAAGAAGGCTGGTGGATATTTACAATTACCAGTTTACCCTTGGTACTTTGCTCTTTAAGCAGGTTAATCACATTTTCTGAATCCATGGAGGATAGCCCCGAAGTTGGTTCATCCACAAACAATATATGAGGTTGTCGCATCAGCTCAAGCGCAATGTTCAGCCTTTTCCGCTGCCCCCCGCTTATTACTTTTTCCAGCGGGTTTCCAACCCTGAGGTACATAATATCAGTCAATTCAAGATCAGCAAGGATGCGCAAAACAGTTTCCCTGATATCACTTTCAGAGAAATTACTGAAACAAAGTTTTGCGTTATAGTAAAGATTCTGATAAACTGTCAATTCCTCAAAAAGAAGATCATCCTGAGGTATATAACCTATTATTCCCTGTAGTTTAAATTTGTCAGCATGCAGGTCATAATTATTAATGGTGATTTTGCCTCCCGAAAGTGGCAGCTGACCACTAAGCACGTTTAACAGGGTCGACTTACCTACTCCGCTTCCTCCCATAATACCAATCAGCTGACCTGATTCCTCCGAAAAACTGAATGGTTGCAATCCATTCTGCCCTTTGCCGAAATGAAATTCAACATTCCGCCCATTCATTACTATACGGGTTTTAATCCTTGACTGTAAAAAATGACCCGCAATATCCGTGTAATACACTGGTTGCATTCCCTTGCCACGGATGATTGAACCATGTTCAAGTACGTATAATACGCCAGGTTTAATGGGATGACTATCAAGCGAAAGATTGTTTTCGCCAAAATATCTGAAAACAAACCCCTGAATATCCGGGAGGTATAAAACAATCAGTCTGCCTCCTATATTTTCTAATTGTATTCTTTGCCTGTTAATAAGTTCTGCAGGGCGATTGCGCTCAACCCAGGCTCCTTCCAGTTCGTCCGTAATCTCACCGGAATGATCTTCAAGAATTAACAAACGGTCTTTTTTAATATGGTTATCTTCCGGATGAAATATTAACTGCCTGCAATTTTCTGCCTCAGGCCCGGAAATACTAAATGTAGCTGCAACAATATCAATAAACTGATATTCCTTCTTGCTAATATGTTCATCTTCATTTACAAATTCAAGCAATCTGAGAAATACAATAACTCGTTCATATTGTAATAATTCCTGGTTGATCTTCCTGCAAATCTTTGTAACCTGTTTTACATCAAGTGTATCGCGTTCATCTGGGGGCATATCCCGATGGTAAAAATCGAGATAATTGTCAAAAAGTCTGAGATATTCTTCTACTAACTCTTTTGTTAAATGCTGTTCAAGAAAATCGCTGACAATTACCCTGCCTTTTCCGGATACCTTATCCCCCTGCACATTGGCGATAATAGCAAAGAGATGCATCAGTGCATTTAAGATTGACTCACTCATTTATAAAATAATATTTCAGTAAATATAAAAAATATATGAGTAATGCATAAAGCTTTAAGGTCACAGAATATAGCGTGGCCTCCAAATCATTAATTTTCAAAATTTGCCTTCAAACATTATCACCTCTATTGTTGTTAGACTAATAAAAGCCTTTGAGTGCTGCACAATTCATCATTAAAGATTTATCTAAACTATTTTACCTGACATTAACAATTGAGTTATTTCCCCAGGAAAAAAATAACAGAAAAAATTCACGACAGAAGCAAAAACTACATGAAGGTTGAATGTTTTTTAATTATCCTCGCTAATTTGTAGATTTGTTAAATCAAATAAAAATCAAAAACAAATAACTATGAATTATCAGGCAGATCCGACAAGATATGATAAAATGAAGTATAACCGATGTGGAAAAAGCGGATTATTGCTTCCTGCCATTTCACTTGGCTTATGGCACAATTTCGGAGGAGTTGATGTATTTGAGAATGGGAGGCTGATTATTCGCCGTGCTTTTGATCTGGGGGTCACCCATTTTGATCTTGCTAATAATTACGGCCCCCCTCCGGGATCAGCTGAAGAAAATTTCGGAAGAATACTTAAAAAAGATTTCCATACCCACCGGGAGGAGATGATCATTTCAAGTAAGGCTGGTTATCTTATGTGGCCCGGGCCATACGGCGAATGGGGCTCAAGAAAATATGTACTGAGCAGCCTTGATCAAAGTCTCAAAAGAATGGGAATTGATTATGTTGATATTTTTTATTCTCACCGCCCTGACCCTGATACACCATTGGAAGAAACAATGGGGGCACTGGATCAGGCGGTAAAACAAGGTAAAGCACTGTATGCTGGTATTTCTAATTATAATCCTGAACAAACAGAGAAAGCTGCTTCAATTCTGGAACAGCTTGGAACGCCTTGTTTAATTCACCAACCACGCTACTCGATGTTTGATCGCTGGGTAGAAAATGGCTTACTCGATGTTCTTGGTAAAAGAGGCATTGGCAGCATTGCTTTCTCACCACTGGCACAGGGACTTTTGACAAACAAGTACCTCACAGGAATTCCAAAAAATTCCAGGGCTGATAAGCCGCATGGTTTCCTTAAACCTGAGCATATAACCAATGAAAAGATTAATAAAGTAAGGCAACTGAATGACCTGGCAAACAATAGAGAACAAAGCCTGGCACAGATGGCCATTGCCTGGTTGCTAAAGGATGACCGGATAACATCAGTACTCATAGGTGCCAGCTCTGCAGAACAACTTGAAAACAGTCTACAGGCCCTGGATAATCTCAGTTTTACCACTGAGGAACTTGAGCAGATTGAAAATATTTTGAAGTCCTGAATTATTTCCGGTACCCGCCATACTTGTAAGACAAGATGGCGGGCAAACCTTAGCTTAAAAAACATCTTTTAATATGGCAAAAATATACAATTGGGGTATCATCGGCTTAGGCAACATCGCACATAAATTTGCAGAAGCTTTAACTGTCGTGCCAAATGCCAGGTTGCATGCAGTGGCCAGCCGGTCTTTAGAAAAAGCCACGTCCTTTGGACAGCAATACAATGCCGGCAAATATTATGGCAATTATGAAGATATAACACATGATCCGGACGTTGATGCCATATACATTGCCACACCTCATAACCTGCACTATCAGAATACAATAATGTGCCTGAATCAAGACATTCCGGTACTCTGCGAAAAACCATTTGCCATTAATGCAAAAGAAGCATCTGGTATGATTTCATTGGCTCGCAGCCGCAATGTATTCCTGATGGAGGCTTTCTGGACCAGGTTTTTCCCAGATATTAAAAAAGTTCTGGAACTCATAAACGATGGCGTTATTGGTAAAATAAGAATAGTAAAAGCTGATTTTGGTTTCAAAGCTGAATTTAACCCTTCCAGCCGACTTTTTGATCTTGATCTGGGTGGCGGATCCTTACTGGATGTTGGTATTTATCCCTTGTTTCTGTCCTTGCTCCTACTGGGAAAACCAAGTTCTATCAAGGCGATATCCCATATTGGCCGCACTGGTGTGGATGAAAATTGCGGAATTATCTTTGATTACTCGAATGGTGAAATGGCAAATCTCTTTTCTTCTATTGTCACTGATACCATTACACAGGCTGAAATATTCGGTGAAACAGGAAGTATCCGAATCCATAAAAAATGGTTTATGCCTTCTCCTGTTACACTTATTAAAGATGGCAAAGAAGAAAAATATGATTTTGATTTTAAAGGCAACGGGTACAACTATGAAATCGAAGAAGTAGTAAAGTGTTTGGAAGAAGGAAAAACTGAAAGTAATTTAATGCCCCTCAATTTCAGTTTAGACCTGATGGAACTGGTGGATCACGTTAAAAAGGAATGTGGTATCCACTATCCCTCACATGATGATTGAAATCTGAAATTTATTGACTGGAATTATATATTCTAAAAAAATTAACTTTTCCTGAATTAAACAAATTCACTATAGCAAAAAACTCCATCCTCTTTTAATTAAAGTCTGTCAATAAAGTCAAGTGTCTGGATCAAAATGTTCGAGAACAAAGCCTGTTTCGTTCTAAACGGGAGCGTGCAAAAATTTTAATCCGCAGTATACTAATGTATATGAGGAATTAAAATTTTTGCAATAACGCAGTTATCGGACATTATGGACAGACACTAATTAATAAAATGGCCATTTCCGGATATGACATATCCGAAAATGGCCATTTTATTTTAATTGCTTTCCAATATGTGAATACACATATATACTATAAAGAAATGGAATTCCACATACTTAACAATGTCAGACATTTAAGATACTATAAAACAATACCATTTAAAATATTATATCAGATCTGACAAGCCTTTCTAACAGCCGGATCACTATTCTTTTTGAATTCAAATCAAAATATTCAATAGGGGGGGGTAACAAATTTTTATATATCTTTTTTATTGCTTTAATTATTTTTAGAGGGGTATTATAATTATTAATATATATTTTATAACTTTTATATTATTTTTTATGGGGGTTTAAAATATATTTATATATATTTGTAACGAATTAATAATTATTAACCCTTTAAACTTTGAGTATGAAAAGAATGTTAAAAAGCGTAACCACAATTTTTGTCATTGCTTTCCTTATCACGCTTTCACCTTTGAAAGCGCAGGAAGAAACCACCGGTTCTTCCAATTTTAGTATCGGGGCCGACCTTGTCAGTCGGTATATCTGGAGAGGATTAAACCTCGGGGGCAGTTCTCCTAATGTCCAGCCTTACCTTGAATACAGTTTCGGTGAATCAGGACTGGCAATCGGAGCCTGGGGATCCTACTCACTGGGCTACGGTACAGCTGGTACAGAAGCAGACCTTTACCTGTCCTATACGCCGGTCGATCCTTTAACCATTACGGTAACTGATTACTTTTTCCCGTCGGATATTCCTTTTGGTGTAAATGACTATTTCAATTACAAAAAAGACCAGACAGGGCATACATTTGAAGGAATGATCACTTTTAACGGGACCGAATCACTTCCGGTTTATGCCACCTTTGCTATGAATTTTTACGGTGTGGACGGAACAGATGAAAATGGCAATAATTATCATGCCAAGTATCTTGAATTAGGTTACAATGGTTCTGCAGGTAATGTTGACCTCACTACATTCATGGGTCTGGCCCTGGATGATCCGAAAGAAGAACAGGGAGCTACAGGTTGGTACGGAAATTCATTCGGTGTTATTAACCTGGGCATAACTGCATCTAAAACCCTTAACCTGGGAAAGGCCGCCCTACCCGCCTCTTCATCTCTCATATTCAATCCGGAGGCCGGAAATATATATATTGTATTTGGGGTCTCCCTGTAAACTCAGTAGATAAACATTAAAAAACAATATTATATGAAAAAGATCGAAGCGATCATTCGCAAATCAAAATTTGATGAAGTGAAAGAAGCACTGCATGAAAACGGGATAGATTTCTTCTCATTCTGGGAAGTAAGAGGAGTTGGAAAAGCCCGTGAAAGCAGAGTTTATCGTGGTATTGCCTATGACACCAGTACAATTGAACGCTTAATACTTTCAATTGTCGTTAGAGACATCAATCTTGATCCCACTATCCGCACCATTATGAAAACTGCATGGACTGGTGAAGTTGGTGATGGAAAAATATTCGTGTCCACCATAGAGGAATCCTACCGGATCAGGACTGAAGAGAAAGGGGATGAATCACTTTATATCAAAGATTAGCAAAATAAATTTATAATTTGAAATTCTGACAAATATGAAAGATACTTTAGCTATAGTACTGGCAGACATGTCCTCTGTAACTGATATGCTGGCGGTTTCAATTAACAATGTTTGGGTATTACTAACAGCAGTACTGGTAATGTTTATGCAGCCAGGTTTTGCAATGGTTGAGGCTGGTTTCACACGCCAGAAGAATACTGCGAATATCCTTATGAAGAACCTTATGGATTTTGCTATCGGATCGCTGGTATTCTGGTTTATCGGATATACTATTATGTACGGTGATTCCATATGGGGAGGTCTGATTGGTAAGCCTCATCTTTTCTACAACAGCAATGGTATAGGGGATTATGCTGATCTTACAGACCTGATGTTCCAGACTGTATTTGCAGCAACCGCAGCTACTATTGTGTCAGGTGCAATGGCCGAACGCACAAAATTTAATGCGTATCTTGTATTTTCAATTATAGTTACCATGATTATTTACCCGATTTCCGGCCATTGGAAATGGGGTGGTGGCTGGCTGGATCAGCTGGGCTTCCTTGATTTTGCAGGATCAACAATAGTACACTCGGTGGGCGGCTGGATCGGACTGGCCGGAGCGATCATGGTAGGCCCCCGGATTGGTAAATACAAAAAAGGCAAAGCCAATGCCATCCCGGGTCATAACCTGGCCATAGGTGCACTTGGTGTATTCATACTCTGGTTTGGCTGGTTCGGATTTAACCCGGGATCACAGCTGGGTGCAGCAGGAAAAGATAGTATTGTGGCAATCGCCCATATAGCAGTAACCACCAATTTAGCTGCAGCCGCCGGTGCAGTAACCGCAATGTTAGTGGCATGGGGCAGGTATAAACGTCCTTCCCTGAGTTTAACTCTCAATGGAGCCCTGGCCGGACTGGTAGCAATAACAGCCGGTTGCGATATCGTTACTCCGGGTGGCGCAGTAATAATTGGTGCCCTTGCCGGTTTTGTCCTTGTCTTTAGTGTGGAATTCATTGATCAGAAATTAAGAGTTGACGATCCCGTTGGTGCTGTCTCAGTTCACGGTGTCGGAGGTGCTTTGGGAACCTTGATGGTAGGGCTTTTTGCAACTGATGGCGGATTGTTTTATGGCGGTGGATTTAAACTGCTGGGTATTCAGGCCGTGGGAGTTGTATCTGTTGGAGCCTGGGCATTCATAACCGGAATTATCTTGTTTGCAATTCTTAAGAAAGTAAATGGTCTGCGCGTTTCCAGAAGGATCGAAGAGGAAGGACTCGATGTTTATGAACATGGTGAAAATGCATATAACATGTAACTTAAATATTCGAACCAGCATTTATTAACCCTAAATCTATATATGTAAGAAGGCCGCCAATAATTGGCGGCTTTTTTATTTAAAACATTTTTCAAATGGCAGATGTTAATCAGTTGATCAAATTCGTTGAAATTGCAAACCACAGAAACAAAAAAAAATTCTTAGGCTTTGTAGAACTATAAGACTGATTGCTTTATTAAAAAATGAGATTACCAATAAAAGTATTTCTAAGGCTTTTTTATATGCAAAAAGGTTCATAAATTTAATTGCGCAACTTCATTTTACTAATCTTTGGTTCATTAAAAGTTGAAATTATGAAAATATCCCGTTACTTTTTTCAAATGAAAAATGCATTACCAGGATTAATAGTAATGATGCTTCTGGTTTTTGCTTTTACATTCTCATCCTGTTCAGGCCCAAATTCATCTGAAAAAAAAGATGAAGTCCGTCTGCAACCTGATGCAGACAATGGAGGCATTCAAATCCCTAAAGGTTTTGGCGCCCTGGTAGTTGCCGAAAATGTTGGTGAAGGACGCAAACTAGCCATCCGTGATAACGGAGATATATACTTGTCCCTGCGTCAGAAGAATCAGGGAGGAGGAATAGCTGCCTTACGTGATACCACCGGGGACGGAAAAGCAGATATTATCCGTTATTTTGGTGACTATCCGGGAGATGGAATTGAGATCTATCACGGCTATCTCTACTTCAGTTCTGATACCGCCATAATGCGGTATAAATTTACCAGTGATGATGAATTGTTGCCTGATGATAATCCGGAAATTATTGCCCGGGGATTTCCCGTTCAGCATCAGCACCAGGTTAAGCCTTTTGCGTTTGACAATGAAAATCATATCTATGTAAATGTTGGGGCCCCCTCAAATGCCTGCATGGAACAAACCAGAACTCCCGGATCACCGGGCATGGATCCCTGCCCGCAATTGGAAAGGCATGCAGGTATATGGCGTTTTGATGCCGAAAAAACAAAACAGACCCAGGAAAAAGACGGATACCGCTATGCTACAGGCATTCGAAATGCGGTAGCCCTGGCATGGAATTACACTACAAATTATCTTTATGTGGTTCAGCATGGACGTGACCAGCTCCATCAATTATTTCCGGATTTATATACCGAAGACCAGGGGGTAAACCTCCCCGCGGAAGAATTCTTCCTGGTGAAAGATGGTTCCGACTTCGGATGGCCATATTGTTATTATGACCTGCAGAAGAAGAAAAAAGTACTGGCCCCTGAATATGGCGGAGATGGAAATAAAGAAGGTATCTGTTCGGATAAGGACAATCCAATTCTTGCCTTTCCTGCGCATCTTGCACCAAACGACCTGATGTTTTACACAGGAAATATGTTTCCGCAACGATTTAAAAACGGAGCCTTTAT
>Ga0102962_1000621_pt1 | contig 16036 bp, 10 predicted proteins | sample SalPonF2_C_D2_MG_FD_84519 | JGI IMG/M metagenome (GOLD analysis project Ga0102962, IMG submission 84519) | Salt pond soil microbial communities from South San Francisco under conditions of wetland restoration - Salt Pond MetaG SF2_C_D2_MG ...
CGAGGCAACGAGGCGTTCAGTCCGCGAGCACTAACGGTCGAAGCCACACAATCATACCTCGGACTGCGTCCGCACGCGAGTCCAGGCGCTAACTGGATTACACGTACCACACGTCCACCGTAACCGACGTTCGGCGTACCACGGTTCGACTCCGTGGGTCGGCGTTGAGGCGGCCAGAGCGGTGGGGTCACACCCGTACCCATCCCGAACACGGAAGTTAAGCCCACCTGCGTATCGGCCAGTACTGGAGTGCGCGAGCCTCTGGGAACACCGATTCGCCGCCTCCCATTCATACACTGGGTGCCATTGCGCACCCCACTCATCCACCCTCGAGCGACGCCGTCGTCGTTCGGGGGTTTCTCTCGGTCTGACGGGAGCTATCGCTATCCTTAAGCGCTCCACTCCGTTACTCAGAGTCGCGCCAAGGTGGCAGAGTCCGGCCTAACGCAGCGGCCTGCAGAGCCGCCCACCGCCGGTTCGAATCCGGCCCTTGGCTCTAACACGATACCCTAAAGCCCAAGATGACCTTGTCTTGGGTTTCTTCCCGTTCTCACAGCTATCTCTGCAAATTTTGATAGAACAAACCAGTACCGAGAGGACGAAACTCGCTACACCCCGGTGGACAGACCCCTCCTTTGTAGGGATCTCCCGCATTGCCAAGTACATACTCATGTATGTCCGTGTGTACGTTCGTGAGTCCGAGGGTGAGTATAGATATAATACACCCTCTACACTCGGTTCGTGGGACATCTCTGCCACGGAACGTGAGTCACCACTTATCCTCGGGATACGTGATTTTCAGTCGTACTACAATCTCCTCCTGATCATTTAGCCACTGAAGCGCTTCGTCAACCCCGTCGAAACCCACCTGAATTTCGGTCGGCATCGTCCGCGAGATGTTCGACCACATCGATACGAACATCCCGCGCGACGTCACGTCCCAAATACGAGTATGTGCGCGATCTGTTCGCCCACCTCGCGCTCGACGACTCTTCATACCAGAAGACGCGGCTCGACGGGCTCGGCACGTGGATCGGCGATCCGTGGGGCAGCCCGACGTACGGCCATGACGCGAGCACCACTCGGCCCTTGGAGTTCAACAACGAGGGCTGATTGTGGACTCGGCGAACGCCAAGATCGGCGTCGCCGGCACGAACGCGGACAAACGCATGAGGACACGGACACCGTCGAAACCGTCGTCTACCTCGTCGACAGCGAAAGCACGCTCTATCCGCAACAGTTCGAAACGGACCACGTCGCCAGTGAAGTCGTCCAGTTCCCTTCGACTAATCGGGCCTCGACGCTTTCAAAGTCCCTCGCCACGGCCGCATAAGGCCTCGCAGAAAGCTCGCACATCGCGGCGAACATGGACGCGTTCCAGAGGTGCGTTATTCATCGACGGCGCGGTCTACCCGCATGGTGTGCTCTACTGGGTTCTCCTCGACAAAATCGGCTGGATGACATCCATCGGAACGTGGGAGAAGCCCGACGAAATCGTCCGTAACTACATCGACAATATCGACACTCAGTACGAGAGGGGGTTCCCCGCCGTCAGTGTCGTGAAGACATCCACCATCAGCCAACTCCTCGACGCGTTCGACGACAAACTCGCAGCGAACGATATTCTAGGTGAGCGCGGAACGACGCCCGACGTGCCGTGGACGCGTGACCACCAGTTCATCGCGGAAGTACTCCGCGACGAGAGCCTCGAACACCTCTCGTACACACCTTGGTTCGTCCACGAATAGGCCTTCGTCAACGGCGAGGCTTTCGAACTCCTAGAGCCATACAGCAATGACCTGTCGCACGGAGCGCCAACGGACTATCGGTGCGCGTTCTTCTACGTCCAGCTCCCGAAGACCGGCTGCGTCCTTCGCGTCGAAACGGCGCAGCTCATGACCTCCGACATGACGACGCGCGATGGAATTGAATACAAGGTGCTGAAAGAGAGATTGGGCAGACGCAAAACGTGCTCCGCGCCGTCCAGCGCGCCGACCACACTTCTTACTGGACCATCGCCATTACCGCAGAACTGAACTGAGTACCAGATTGGAAAAGTCCGTCATCTACTCTATGAATACTATCAGTTTGCGGACAGGATCGCCGAGTAATTCTCGTTTCTTCACAGTCAAATTAGCCAGATCGTATTGATAGCTCAGAGCAAGTGTATGACGAATGGCGATTATCAGTGAGTTTCCCCTTTCTACACAAATTTGCGGAAGGAGAAAATTTTCTAACGTAGTTTCTCAGTGGGACATCCTGTATTGAACTCCCTCAATGTTCCCCTTAAGTCCGTCTTTGGCCATCTTTTCCCCTCTGAGACGAAGTCCGGTCCGGATCAGTAGTTGACGTTAATTCTTCTAATGGCTAAGGACGTGCCATAATTGCGCCATCTCCTTACCGAAAAATACTCTGAAAATTTCACAAGTGTCCACGAACTGCCATTTATAAGGCTGGAGAATTAGCTGCTTCAACAGTTATTGGCAGATTTTAATACATCAATAGGATGTGTCATTAGGGGGTCATCGACCTGACATACTCACCCGGTGGGACATATAATCAAAACCCAAATTCGGCCGATATTGGGTCACTCAGAGCCTCTATGGCTCGATCCCCCGAGGCTTTTTATACTCTCGGTTCCATTATAGATTCACAACGGAGGTTGACACTACTCGGAGAATTATAGCGCGCCCGCCCATACCGGCCCTGGCAGGAAGGATGGACGGGCTGACAAGACAGCACGATGGCACCACCGTAGAGCCTTGCCGTGGTTCAGGCAAGACGCTCTACTGGTAAATAGCCTTCGCCATCCGCTGCTTCTTGGAATAAATGCAAACGCGGTGGCATGACCAAAAATTTCGGTCCTGTGTTAGGGGGCCTGCGTTCGCACCGCATCGCGTGTTGAATCGGTTCTCGCTCGAACCGTGTGCCGCGTGAATGAACACGTTCGCCTGACCCAGTCCACAGGACTCTAGTACGCCCACTTCCCGTGGCGATAGCTCGCTGCGAGCAGCTGACATCTGCTCGGGAGGCCCGGGATCGAGAGAGACACCTCTGCGCAATCGAAGAGGGGTACCTCTGCGAGTCCAATCGCTCAGCGAGATTCACCGTCACGAACCGCCATCAGTTCTGGTAGGGAACTTCTGGTGACCTACTATTGCTTGGTGGCGACCCGCAGCAGCCACAAAATCGTGGTCTGTCCCGTCCGCGGGGTGAACAAGCCCCGATTTGGTACTGACCGTTAGGACGGCCGCACAAAGCTGTTGGCCGGGGCCCAGCCGGTGGACCCTCCATTCATCGTGGTAATCCGTCTGGGACGGCGAGTTTGGCCACTCGCCAGAGTATCGTCTTCCAATTACTCGAAGGCTGTCAGCACTTCGACTCGGCTGCAGGCCGTGAGCAACGCTGACGTCACCCCAACACTTTGACCATTAGAAAATTCAACAACACGACGGGCGTACAGACGAGTGATCAGCAGTTTTCGACCGGGGTTCGTGTGGTCGCACTTAGCGGACTAGCTCACACGCGTGGGCGTACACGCACTAAGGGGGTACGTACGGAATGAGTGCCGAGGCTCAGTTCCAAGTCGAGGAACGAGCAACAAGCGACTCTCGGGAAAACGTCCCGCATCCGTCTAATCATGCACGTATGCGGTGGTTCCAACGTGCGGGCGTGACGGAGTTCGATATCCAAGAGGCGTGGAATCGATCACCGAGTGTCGGCGTTCCGGATTACGTAGGAACCAAGGGACGCCTACATGAGCCGAGCGGGACCGTTCTTATCGCTCGTGACGGAGTTATCGTTACTGTCCTCTACACGGGCGATGAACGGGTCAACGACGACCACCTCTGCGTATGTGACCGGTGTGGCTACCGTTACGACCGGCTACCGGACGCCAGGGAGTGTCCGTGGTGTCGGGATAACCGCGCGTCGCGGAGCGCCACTCTGGAGGTGGTTTTCGATGAGTAAGACGCGCTCGAAACGCCAGACACTTCATCCGTCGCGTATCGCCCAGTTCTGCAAATTAGGGCAGTGTTCGATGTACCTGTTCCACGAGTATGTGGACGGGTTCTTCGACAACGCCGACGTTGACGATGTGCCTCTCAGTCCGCTGTACGCGGAGACTGGGATGCAGTTCGAGCAGTCGCAGTTAGAGGCGCTGCTCGAAAAAGACGTCTATAGTGTAGGGACAGACGAATCACCTGGTTCGCTGAATTTCGACGAAACCTGGCACGGGGAAGCGAAAAGGGATATGCAGCGGGTCCAAGAGCTGGTAGAGCACGTCGAAGACGGGACGGTCAACCGACCGGTCGTTCTCTATCAGACTCCTCTAAAGGTGGACGTCGGTGTTTGGCCTGTCCGGAGCGAAGTCGATGTCGTCATCCTCTATCCGACTGAATCAGGGGTAGGTATCCGCGTCATCGAGGTCAAATCCGCGACGACTGCCAAGACGCATCATCAAATGCAGGCCGCGGTGTACGTTCTGCAGTTCGAGAACCTGTTGGACGTCGAGGCAGAGATAACTGCGAGTATCGTCGCTCAGGACTCTCCGCTTTCGGCAGTCGTGACTCCGTCCGGTCTCCGACTCGACCGTCTAGGGACGTTCGAACTGGACACCCGGAAAAACGACATCGGTCTGCTGCTCGAAGAGAACGGAACCATAGACGAGTTGCTATACGATGCGGACCCGAACGACCCACCGAACAACCGGATCGACGCGCGATGTGAGGGTTGTTCAAAACAGGCGAAGTGTTTCGCTCGGGGCGTAACGAATCACGGACTGGAGCTTCTGGGAACCTTCGGTCTCTCCGAGGGTGTCCAGGAGTCCCTCCGTGAATTCGGCATTACAGAGATCGACGACATCGTCGATCTCTACCAACTCCCTACTGATGGATGGGCGCGAAAGCCGTATCGGTACGACCACATCGAACCGAGAGACCCTGATAAGGTTCGTGACATCCAGCGAGAGACAGAAATCTCAAATCTCGCAGATCTGGCACAGGTCGCCCATCGGTTCATCCGCGAGATCGATCCCGAGTTCAACTCACAATGGGAGCGAACAGCGGGGGGCGTAGGTCCCTGGAGCGAGTACCTGATCGGGACCGGAAGCAACCTTCCCGATGACGACCCGAGTATGAAGGGCTGGGACGAGTATCCCCGGAAGTCGCTGATTCGGATCTACCCCTATGTCCAGGTAGACCACGTTCGTGACAGGGTTGTTCTCCTCGCAGCCAAGGTAACATCCACTCGGTACGAAGAACAAGCGGGAGACGACGGCGTGTTCGTCATCGCTCGTCCGTCGGGCCTTCCTGACGACCATGACGACGCCGCTGACGAAGAAAAGCGTCTCCTCGAAGACTTCTTCGAGAAGCTGGCCAACGCCGTAGATCAGGTAGCCCCTGATCTCGGTGGTAATACGGGCCACGGCTCTGATGATGGCTACATCCACCTTTACCCGTATTCCAACAGCCAGCGTGACGCGCTGATGGATGCGGTCAAGCGGCACGACAAGCTGTACGGCTCCGAGGCCATCCAGACGATGCTCGGATTCCGCGCGGACATCGACCAGGAGGCCGTTAGCATCCTTCAGGATGACTTCCGCCAGCGCCACGCGCTACGTTATCCGGGCCTCGGGATCGTCCAGGCGGCGACTCAGTTCTTCGGCGGGACCGGCTTCTCGTGGGAAGATACGCGTAGCAGCGGAACTCCTCTGAAGACTACCTTCGCTGAGGGGTTCTTCGAAGTCGGCGTTCCTTTCAAGAAGCAAGGAGACCGCATCGTCCCGCAATTCGACCAAGGGTACCAAGTTCCGGACGCGAACGGCAAGGATTACTTCAAAAACCATTATCCGATACTAGGCCGCCATCAAGACGGGCTCCCGCTGGAGTACATCTGGGGTTGCGACGAATTGAACCGGATGAAGCCCGACTGGGCGGATGACCAGGAAACCCGCGACCGGATCGTCCGGTTCCGTCACCACACTGACGAGCAGTCGAAGCGAATCTCTCTCGACGACATCGAGGAGATGGTCGAGGCCGTCTGTGGTGCATACCAGCACATCGAGCGGTCTATCGACGGTAAAGACGCGTTCACTCCCAAAGAGGCAATCGACATCGGGAATCTCGCCAATCTCTCTCTGGGTAACAGCACTCTCCAGTCCACCGTCGTTGAGTACCAGAATCTCGAATTCGGGACCCGACAGCGAGACCGGGAAAACCACTACCGGAAATCCCTGGCGGAACGGGTCGCTGCCGGTCGTGCTATTCCCTTCGAATGTACTCGAACGCCGGAAGACGACGACCGGCAGATCAACGGCCGCATTATCCGAGATATCGGTGACGGACCTGATAGCGGGCTACAGGCGGAGACACCTCTCGCAATCGAAGCGGGTGACATGGTCGTGATGACTCCGCTTCGAGAGCAACCTGATGGATCCTACGAGGAAACGGTCGAGAAGCCTATGAACTACGCGAACTCCGTACTCGGGTTCGTCAATCATCTTAACACCACTGCGGGGACAGTCAGCGTCAGTGCACCGTGGCGGTATCGGCGACGTGGTGAACCCTGTATGGTGTGGCACAAGGGATGGACGAATGATCCCGACGAGTTGGAAGACAATGTCGAACTCGTTCAGGACAGTACGGCGTGGGTGCTCGACCCGGCCGTCGATGACTTCTCCGGTTCTCGCGCTCGTCAGGCCATTCGGTACGCGCGTCAGAACGATATTCACAACCGCCTCCTCGACCTCTATGACCGCAACCAACAGACGGCGCTACGGTACTCGACGCCGTTCTGTTCACAGTCGGACCTTGACTCGTTCTTGACTGAGTTCGACGACGTAATGGACGAGTCAACGAACAGCAAGCAGCAGAAGTTCGTAAAACAGGTGAAACACTCGGTGGTCGTGGCGCAGGGGCCCCCTGGAACTGGCAAGACATCATACGGGCAAGCCCCAGCAACCTTGGGGCGGGCATACGCGTTCGAACAGGCGGACAAGTCGTTCGGAGGTGTCGTCTCGGCACACTCGAATACTGCCGTGGATGAGGCTGCCGAGGCGGTCGCTAACGCCCACCAACGGCTAATGAACCAGAAGGGACTGCTCACCGACCTCCGTTTAGTTCGAGTTCGATCGGCTGGTGACCGGCTCACTCACTCGAATCCGAATTTCGAGGACCTGCAATACTACGAAGATCGGTCGAGGCTGCGGGAGATCTGGGAGGAGACCATGGCTAGCGATGTGCCTGAACAGGTCATCTTCTTCACGACACCCGTCACGCTCCGAAATCTGACCGATGCGGTCGCCTCGATAATCGACGAAGACGTGGATGAGATGACGCTCGACAACGAGGACGAGGTTGATGCGCTGATTCGGTCCGGCGACGCACGGGTATTCGACTACGCTCTGATCGACGAGGCGAGCATGATGGACCTGCCGCTCCTCTTCCTTCTCGGAGCGTTCCTGCGCGAGGGGCGTCAGCTGATGTTGATCGGTGACCACAGGCAGATGCGCCCCATTCAGAGCCATGACTGGGAGTCCGAAGACCGCAAAACGATAGAGGAACACACGCCATCGCTCTCAGTGCTGAACTTGATGCGGTTCCTCCGAGGACAGACCGACGACGACGAGACGCTGGAATACCTGGAACGGAAGCCCCCCCGGTGGAAAAACCCTGATAATGTCCTCCCTCTCGTGCAGTTCGACACGACGTATCGATTCACTTCCCCAATGGCGAATCTGGAGACCGAGCTCTTCTATCACAAGGATAACCTTACGCTCTCGTCGAGGGTCGATAGGCCCCTGATTCCGGATGTGACCGGGACGAAGAGCCTCCCCGACTGGGCCCGGGCTGCACTCGACCCCGAACCGAGGGTAACCCTGATACTCCATGACGACGACCAGTTCACCAAAGACAGCCCCGTGGAAGAAGCGATAACGAACACGCTACTGGAAGCACTTCCCATCGCTTCAGAACAGAACGCCAGACCTAGTGATGTGACTGCCGGGGTCGTCGTACCCTTCCGTCTTCAGCGTCGGCGAATGCAGGAAAGTTCCCCCACAGGGGTAACGGCAGACACGGTTGAACGCTTCCAGGGAGATGAGAAGGACGTGATGGTGCTGTCAATGACGGCAGGTAACCAGGGCTACGTCAACTCCCGTGCGGACTTCCTACTCGACGAGAACCGGTTCAACGTCGGCATCTCCCGCATGAAACAGAAAGTGTTCATCATCGCTTCAAAGTCAATCTTCCGTGCGATAAGTCCTGACGTCAAGGACTATGAGCGTCAAAAGGCCTGGAAGAATCTGTATCAACTTCTGGGCGTCGCAGAGCGCCAGCCGGACGGCGAGACGACGCTGACGCAGACCGAGATTACAGAACTGGCCGCTGGACGGGAGGCCAATCTGGAGGTGTACACTGGCTTCCGCGACTGAGTGGTTCGACTGCGTCCGTCTTCGGATAGCAGTTTTATGTCCCGGCCATAAATCACCCAGATACCCAACCAACGCCTCACAAATGCAAACACCCCAAGATACGCTTGCGAGCGCGAAAGACCGAGCCGCAGAGATCACCTGGTGGAACCGCCGGATGACGAAATTAAATCAGGTGGACGGTATTACGAATGCCCAGTCGTTTGTCAAAAATGAATTAATCGAACAGAAAGGCCCCTACGTTGAATTCGTGGACGCTCCGAAATTCCACGATCAACCGGCATCGGAATTCCTCCGCGGGCTAGGCTACAGTGACGAGATTCTCGATGCTGTCAACGAGGAACTCTTCGGCGGCAAAGAGGGGTCGCTCTATCAGCATCAAGCCGAGATGATCGAGAAGATCGAGACTACGGACCGCGACAACGTCCTCGCCGTACCGACGGCTACCGGGAAAACGGAAGCCTTCTTCTTCCCCATTCTAAATCACTGCCTCTCGACCCAGGAGGACGGGCTGAAGTCAATCATTCTCTATCCGATGAAGACCCTGGGCGTGGATCAGTTAAATCGATTCATCGCCTATCTAGACCAAATCAATCGCTACCGAAACTCCGACGAACGGATCACGATCGGTATCTGGGACGGCGACACGCCTACTCGCGTCGGTACACGAGATCACGAAGTCGAACCTGGCTCCTACATCCGCGGGCTTGAGGATCCACGAAATCCAGATAACAAGCTCCAGGTTCTCGGCGAAACGAACGTAGGAACGGACAACAACCAGTATCCCTGGGTACGGGTAACCCGAGATAGCATCCGGCGCGGTGTGGATATTCTGCTGACCGTCCCGGAAGCGCTCGACTACATGTTTGTCAGTGATAACAACGAGACGCGGGATGTACTCGGAGATACACCTGGGGAACATCCCGTTGAACACATCGTCTTCGACGAGGCCCACGTCTGGAGTGGAATCCAGGGTGCCGCTGTTTCCCTACTCTCGCGGCGATTGAAGCACTTCTATGGCGACCGGAATCCCCAGATATCGATGGTGTCCGCCACCGTGGACAATCCACGAGAGCTAGCGAGTTCGCTGACCGGAACGGACGAGGACGAAATTAACACAGTCGAGTTCACTGGAAGAGAGTTCCCGACTCACGGTGAATCAAACTTCCAACGATTTTCTCCCTGTGATCTCGCCGATCTCGTTCATGTACTCGCACTTGCGGTGGGGGACATCGATACTCCGACGAGCTATCTTAGAGAATACGACCTCGAAGACGCGCTCTCGACGGCTCGTGATGTCGGCCTAATTTCGGACGAAAAAATCGAAGTCGAGTCCGGTATTGGTGATTGGGCAACTGAGGCCATCGAGACGAGACTGCAGTCACTGGCAGGCGAGTTTGATAACGTTGAGGCGATACTCGGCTCCGTCAGGGGCCGAGACGAACTTGTCGAGGCCGTAATCGATGAAAGTGGGACCAACAGTGGCTGGTATGAATACGTATTGACCAACGTCCCAGAAGTTGCTGCGTTTTCCACGTGGTTCGAGACGGACACCACGGGTGTCGTCGGCTTCAAATCCTACGACCAGTTGTTGACCAGGGCTCGGAATCAGGGAGTCGATGATCCTGAAGGGGTCATTGAGACGATTATGGCCTTCGGACGCCTCGCAGGCGTTGTGACTGAGAAGTACCACGTCTTTCTGAAACCGCCCTACAAAGTATACTGGTGCCGAGAATGCGAGAAAGTCTACCGCGACAGCCGTTGCCCGGAATGTGACCGTCGGCTCCCTGAAGTGCAGTTCTGTCGACGATGCCATGAACCATATGTGGAGATGGAACCCGGAGATGGCGACGAGGAGTTCGTCCCAATTAGTGTCGGCTCACCCGTCGAATCTTGCCCCGGTTGCGAAAAATGGGTGAACCTCACAGACGCTGGTGTGCCGACGTCGTCCCTACTGTCGTACATGCTTACAGAGGTTTGCCGTCACACGCCATCGAAAAAGACCCTGGTATTCTCTGATTCTCATAGCTCTGCTGAGAGCGTCGGTGACCGAATCATCGATACCGAGTACGGCTTGATGGCCGAAACGCTATATCTGCAGGAGTTGATTGAAGCCGGCGGGGAGAAAGACAACTACGAAATCTTCAACACCGTCTCGACTCGGCTTCGTGAGGAGTACTGGAAACCACTAATCCAAAACGAAATCGACGAAGATGGTACGGCGTACAACTTCCTCCGGTCGTTGCTCGACGACATCGAGTCCCATGCGATGTTGCACAACTGTGAGAGCTTGTTGGATGGGGCTCTAGTCACTGCTGACGTCGTCGCTAATCTCGAAGACCCAGAAGAGGTAGTTCTCGCCCACGAACTTTACAAGCTGTTCACGCTTGGACAGGGAGCTAGGTTCACTTTCAAGAAAGTCTCCATCAATGGGCTGACGCGAGAGAAGCTCATTGATCGACTAGAAGCGCGCACCCGGTTCACAGAAGACTGGATTGACCAACGTCTGAACCGATTGCTTAGTAGCTTCTTGGAGGAAGGGATAATAACAGAGCAGCCGCTCGACGAAGTGAAAACCGCAGTTAGCAACGCGAACCTCGATGACGAGACGCGAAACCAGGTTCAACAATACATCGAGAGTTCGCGCGAGGAGATTGAATCGGCAGGTTTCATGTCTGAGCCGCCGGAAAGCGGTGTATTCACCCGCATTCCCCGTATCGATAATTCTTCGCTCGAACTTGTCGAGACTGCTGCATTCTGTTCTGACTGTTACAGTGCGTATCCAGCGACGAGTGATGGGCGGGCTGTTAGTACGTGTCAAAATTGTGGCACGGAACTCGAATCGTATCGGCGGTTCACTCGCACAGCCGACGGCGAACTCACTGCCGATCCCGGGTATGCACAAGTCGAGTCTGGGTGGGACTACGCTGTCGATCACTGGGCCCACGACGTGACACGACCGCTCACAAACGGAGGTGAGCCTGAGTTCATCACCGTTGGAATCCACAAAAGTAACATCCCGCACACCCTCCGCGGTGCTATCGAGGAGGGGTTCCGCAAAGACGATCCTGACGTCAACATCGTTAGCGCCACCCCTACGATGGAACTCGGTGTAGATATCGGGACACTCGACACGGTCGCACAGGTCGGGGTTCCCCCCACTTTGACGAATTATGTGCAGCGAAGTGGACGGACTGGGCGCTCTCGGGGGAGCTCCTCACTCGTCATGACTGTCATCCGTGGAAACCATCCCGTTGATGGTCACTATTACGCGAACCTCGATAGCTTCCTCAATGATTTCGAGCCCGTTCGTGTGCCGGATCCGAAAGAATTCGACGAATTGCTCGCTGGACATGTAGTGACGGAAGTGTTCGCGTATCTGGCCAGGAACCCGCATGAGTCGGGTGTCTTCGTGCGGATGTACGCGCTCTCGGAGCCAAAACACGAGAATATGGGGAGCTTCGTTAGTGCTGTCGAAAAGAATCTCGACATCCTTCAGCGGTTCATCCGCGACGAGATGTGGGAGACACTGAGCACTTATATCCGAGAGATTTTCGGATCACGGGGAGTCGAAATCCTCGATCAAGTGTTCAATTCCAGTGGCCCACTCTCTATGGACCGCCGAATTGAGCAAACATTTTCGCGGCTAACTGCTGCGTCTGGTTCGTCGGATACGAACAAGAACATCACAGCACAGAACGGTCGGCTTGATCGCTGGCTGGATCGACTGGGCTACCTCGCCAACTATCGGAACTTCGGGCAGGTCTTCCCCGTCAAATTCACTGGGCGACGCGAGAGCATCGAGTTCGAGGCATCTGGGAGGCTCTACGACATGTTCCCGGGGGAGGAGAATAATCTCGGCGCAATGATCACACTCCATGGGACGAAATATCTCGTGAACGATGTCCGCGGATCTTCGACACCCCTCACCGAGATTGCGCTTTGCAACAATGAGGAATGTGATCGTCCCTTCCAGAGCTATCCCCCAAATGAGACGGAGTGTCCTCACTGCGGCACCCAACTTGAGGAAACAAAAGTTCATGGAATCAGCAGTGTAGAGTGTAAAACCGCGATGGGCGGACAGCGAGGGTATAGTACCCGTGCTCTCATGTCCACATACATCTCTGAAACGGACACTCCTCAGGAGACTGAAGACATCGAAATCTTCGACATGCCGGCCGAAGTGAACTACAGTCAGTTGGAGGTCACTGACTTCGTGTATGCCTTCGAGCGCCGCCATACGAACAGTCCTGATAAGACAACCCTTCGCTCCGAGGGCCTAATCGAACGCGAGTCGAGTTCTCCTTCGGAAGAACAGAGTTGGCAGGAAATGCTGGAAGACGTAGAGGAGGAAGTCTATCGACCCGTCGGACAGCAATACCACACCCAAGGGATGACATTCCGCTTCGAGCGGGACGAGTTTGAAGAGCGCTATGAACGGACGACTCACGAAACTAAATCCTGGCCACAGGCGCTCGTCAGTCTTCAACAAGCGCTCGAAAAGGCGATTGCGATTGTCGCAGAGTGCGACCGCTCCGACTTTCGTGTCAAGGCAATGCGTACCGCCGACACGGTTGACATCCACGTCGTGGACAGCCGGCAAGGAGGGAACGGAGTTACGTGGCAGGTTCTGCAAAGCCTATCCGATCTTGAAACTCGGGTTACGGAGGTCGCTGATTGCACTCGTTGTGTGGACTATTGCGACGAGTGCCTCCTTCTGGCACGTACTCCGGCGTACTACCTAGAGAAGGACCTCCTCGACCGTCGTATGCTCGGAGCTATTGTCGGACAAAACAGAAAAGAGGTGCAGAGGACATGAAACCGGAAGCTCTCTCAGACAAACTAACCCGTAACCATGTCGCTTTCGCCTACGACTCAGTGACCAACTCCCGCTGGTGGATGCTCCGGTCTCTCCCCGCGCTCCACTACCTCGGCATCGACCACTTCACGTTCCCAACTTCGTGGCGGCAGTTTGCACTGGGGAGGTCTCAATACGACTATCTCGATTACGAGTACCACGTCATCGGCAATATGGCGGTGCCTGACGGTGCTGACCTCTGTGTCATCACGAACGGGCACTACGAGACTGAGACGTCGTACTCCATCGAGCACCTAGTCAATAGATTCACGTCGAGAGAGGGAACGCTCGTGGTAATTGCAGATTCACCACAGTTTACACCAGTCGGAGGCCAGCGCCCACTCTACCAGGAGCAGTTTACAGAACGGATTGGTACAGTGGGCTCATTCTACGAGTCATTCAAAGAACAGTATCGGGTGTCTGGGTGGGAAATGCCCCTGACGGACACCAGGAATGTGTTCATGCAGGACAATGCGAATCTATACGAATTCGTAGCGGGGGACTCTCTTCACCGTACAGAACAATTGTTCGAGATCCTTCCGGATGCGCCTTACCTCCCCTTATTTGAGGTCTTCAGCGATATTTTCGCACGACCAGACGAATACGGTAGCGTCCCGCTGAACACGGAAGATGAAGTACCTGGGCTGGCTCGATGGCTCCGGCGACGAATTGAATGGGACCGACAGACGAGCGCCTCTGTCGCACGGGAGTTGAACCGGGCAGTGTCCCGAGACGGAAGCGTTTTTGACCCCTCATATGCTCGGCGTAATCCCGCGATGCAGAGCGCGAGGAATCGTGCGCGCGATCTCAACCCTAATGACAATCCAATCGATGCCCGATATCACGAATTCCTCACGAAGGAGGCACTATGACTGAAGGATACCTTCTCAACACCGTTCAGACGCCAGGATCCCTACGAACGGTCTATGACTCGATAGACCGGGGCAACACGACTGAAGATCAAATCGCCAATGACACTGATCTCCCAGAAGATCTCCGCAGCCAAGGTCTGCGGGGTCTCCAGGAACTAGGCATGATCGGTCGGCGCGAACCCGACTATTATACAGTCGGATTCACCTGGGAAACGGGGAATCGGGATCTCAAATTTCGAATGACAGCACTCCATAATCTCGCAACAGAGGCGACGCCGGGTAAGTGGGGAAAGCAGTCCGTTGTTCTACTCAATTACCAATACCTCATGCAAGAGGACATCCAACATCTACACGCAAGCGATCAGGTCCTTTACGAAGCAATCGACACTTGGGAACACGAACAGCGCGATTACAGGCCCCAGTCCCAACAGGGCCCCATAACCCTTAACGAGCCAAAGTTCGTCAATTGGACCCGGTTGGCCGATTTCCTTGGGTTGATTGAGAAAGCGACAGGGCGAGAATACATTGTCTATCCCGATCCAGAGATGGTTTTAGAATCTCTTCGTATTGCTACTGGGGAGGAGAAACGTATCGCCATCCAAGAGTACATAGATTGGCTCCAGGAGAACCTCTTTTTGATTGATCTCACCAGTGAACGGGATGTTCCCGCGCCTTTCGCTCGGACTCTCTACAACCTCATCCGTGAGGAGAAGATCGAACTGGTTGAGTATGGTGATGCTGGTGTAGTCGGGCTGGATCGTTCCCCACGTCGATCTGGGATGGAGAAGGACGCGAATTCGATTGAGGTGATAGCATGAGTTTATCTGAAGAGGAGATCCCAGGCGGCGAACTGTGGTGTCCTCATTTTCAGAACATCGACGAGCGAACTCTAAGGCAACTGTTCAGTAAGGTTGCCGCAGTCCGTTCTGAAAATCGAGAACTTTTCGACTTCACTCACCGCAGGATTGAGGTCTTCCGGGGTACGAGCGCAGAAGACACTGAACAGTGGGGCGAGGAGAGAGTGTATCAGCTCTTCTCCGAGGACGAGCTCGGAAACTTTGTCGTCGTCATCGAAGGTGAAGTGGGGACGGGTAAATCTGAACTTTGTGCGTACCTCTCCCATCAACTCAACGACGATGGACGCCCTATCCTGCATATCGACAAAGACGATGATCTCATGTCCATTCTTTCGGAACGAATTCCGGATTTTTATCAGGAGTACTTTGACGAATCTCTCCCTGGCGCGTCCGAATTTAAACAGCTCAGGGACGATATCAGGAACAATCCCCAGACAGTCGCCAATAATGCGACTTCAGGCGCGCTACTGAACCTGAGCAGACAGGGTTACGAGACGACCCATACGGGAGAGGACGAGGAAGCCATCCGCGATTTTATCCAGAAGAAATTACAGCTCCTCGTGGAAGGTGGTGCGTATGCGCGTGAAATAAAGTTTGTTACCGAAGGCGAATACAAGCAGCAGGAGCCACTCCGTGTCTTCCCCGACAACGTGCCTGTTGATGAGGCAGTCGAGGCTCTGAACAAGGAGCTGTGGCGCGAAGTCCGGGATCGGTATAACACTGCATCGTTGGACGACGTGCTCGAATACGTGGGAACTCAATTCGAGGACACCCGACCGGTCATCGTTTTCGAAGACTTTGCTATCGCTTCCATGGAGGCCGAACGTCTCGGGAATTACATGGAGCGTGATAAACCAACGGACAACTGGGATTTCATCGTTGCGGGAACACGAGACTCGACGGGGGTCCTCCATACACGGACTGCCGAGGACCGATTCGAATTTTTCCAGACGAACAAACGACATTCGAAGAACGTCCTGTTTCTCGATGAGTCGTCTGCTGTAGACTTTGCTCGGCCTTA
>Ga0102962_1000622_pt1 | contig 16025 bp, 11 predicted proteins | sample SalPonF2_C_D2_MG_FD_84519 | JGI IMG/M metagenome (GOLD analysis project Ga0102962, IMG submission 84519) | Salt pond soil microbial communities from South San Francisco under conditions of wetland restoration - Salt Pond MetaG SF2_C_D2_MG ...
CAACACCAGCTGACGGGGGTGATAGCTAAAATTATAGAAAAAACCTTGGAGGTTTTCAAAACCTCCAAGGTTTGGTGGATTACGAGGAAAAAGGGAACCCCGAGCAGGATTCGAACCTGCAACAGCAGCGATGGAGCCGCTTCTCCAGTTAAGAGTACTGGTGGTTTGTCCACTTGTACTACCGGGGTATATTTTTCCCTAAAAAAGAGAATTATTAAAAATAATCTCACTACGATGCAAGACTATAAATATGTATTTCAATACGCTGCGCGATTTATTCTTTGTTAATTTAATATAATTTAGTTAGTATATAAAAAATATTCCTACATAATTATAATCTTGATGAGATTAAATATTAAGCTTTCTCCAAATAAAGAAACTCTCCCATTTAATTATCAGCATGCTATAACAAAACGACTACATCAATGGCTTGGTGATAATGAATATCACGATTCTACTTCTATGTACAGTTTTTCTTGGATTCGCGGCCAATCTAAATCATTGGGAGAAGGCCTTGAATTTACTAACGGTGGTCATTGGTTTGTTAGCTTCTGGGACGAAGCACCTGTCCACCAGTTAAAAAATAAAATCATTGATGATGCAGTCTTTATCAATGGTATGGAGGTTTTACATATCAAAGAACAGGCTACTCCTTCATTTAAAAAGAAGTATCGATTTAAGGCTGCGAGTCCTATCCTATTACGACAACGAAGGGATGATGGCACAAGGCAACATTTACAGGTAGCAGATGAAAAGTCTGATTTATTGCTTACCAAAAGGTTGCATTCTAAAATGGAAAAAGCGGGTATTTCTAGACCAGGTAGAGACGTTAAAGTTGAATTTGATAAAAACTACAAGAATCCAAAAACCAAACTGATTGATATTAAAGGAGTGAAACTGGTTGCTAATTTATGCCCGGTAATTATTACAGGAAGTCCTACAGCTTTGGCCTTTGCATGGAATGTCGGGGTGGGTGAATTGACAGGAAGTGGTTTTGGAGCAATAGCCTAATTACAGTAATTAAATACTATGGATTTATCATTTTTTCTTAAAAAACCTGTTTTTGATCAGACTTATAAATTAGTGGTTAATGCACTTAATCCTTTAGCCATGACGGAAACTCAACCAGGCACCTATTATCAAAGCTCATCGGTACCTTCAGAAAATATGCTCTTTGGTATGTTAGAGAATGCACTCGGTTGGCAGTTTGGAGATTCTGATCGGAAAAACATTCTGAAAGGACTTCGAAAAAAGGTAAGAAAGAAGCTTGATCGTGGTGATCCCCTTAAAGATTCTGCTTGGCTTAGTGGGGAAGATGATAAGGAATCGGGCGTGGGATATATGAGTTTATTACAACATCATGTACGATTTGTCGGGCCAATTGCAGAGCCGAGTATGCTTCATTTTGAAGATGTTTGGGCGCGCCACGTTCGGGGCGGGGGAACAAGCTTTCCCGGTGGAAGCCGTAACTATGACTATCGTTTAGAACGAATTGTGAATTTGGAAAAGGCTTCGGAAATAAGTTTTGGTGATCGAGCATCGTACAAAATCCGTGATCCCAAGGAAATAAAAAATGTGAAAGAGGGGGATAAGGTGCATTTGAAAGCATTACGTCCCCAATTTCCCCAATATTATGTTAGCCCTACAAAACGAGAATACGTATGGCCAAGAAGTGCATATATATTTCCATTGAAAACTTCATTTGGAGTTAAGGAAATGTTGTCTGATGCTCTCCAGTCACCCGCATCACCACTTTATTTAGGGACCAGCGATGGTTGGGTAGAAGCGAAAATTAAAGATTAGAAGTTCAATTTATGCCATATTTCACACATCCATATCCACGTTATGGTTTAGCCGCAGTTCTAAATCATAATGAAATTGATTTGCTCGAAGGGGATGAAATTCCAGATAGAGAAATACTTGCAAAATGGACTGCAGAATATTTGCGTAATTCTTTAGAATCATATCGACTATTTACCGAAACAGAACCAAGTGATGAACATGATACTACGCTCAAATACGAATATGTTGCTGGTAAAGATTTAGCAACAACGAAGTCAGCGGGGCAAACATCAGAGAATCATTACTATTTAGCGCCACACATAGCCACCGGCGATATATCTGCCAATCGGCTTATTGGGGAAGTGCGAAAAATGATTAAAAAGCTGGAGAAGGGAGTCGATCTTGATAAATCAACAGCATTAAAACGCTCTTTCTCGCCTTTTACCACAAAAATTAATGAAGGCACAAAATCATTAAGTAATCCCAAGACCACATTATTCAATGCTGTCTTTACAATGGTGGCAACGTTAACAGAGGGAAAAGCAGCAGCTCAAATTGATTTTACGAATCAGGTCATAATTCCGGATATCCCCCTTTGCTATCAAATTGAATTTATACAGATTTTAAAGAGAGTTCGAAGTCAATCGTCCTCTTTACTTACGCGTGAATTAAAAGCTGGAAGAAGAAACTTTCGCCCGCCAATCTTTGAGGGTAATTATCCGGATGCACCTCCCTCTCCACTATTTGGACCCTTGGGACTTATAGCAGCAATGGGAAGCTGGCAAAAAACTGCTTCGTATGACATTAATATGAAGCCTGTTATGGATTCTTTAGCAGATGCTCCTATATATCTTGTCAGTTATGATTCAGGGCTATTTAAACAAACGACTGTAAGTCATCACGCGGTGCGTCTTGCATTAGATGATCATATAAGCTTGGTGCAAGTCTTATTAGATCTATATCGCGCGCAATTTTATCAAGCGGATTATAATAAGCCGGATAATCCGACTCGAAATTTATTCTATAGTATGGCTGCCCGCTTTTTACAACAATATACGGATGCCGCTTTTAAAGATTTCTTGGCTTTTCGGTTGCAATATAATCAATCATTAAAACCAATATTTGAGGATTACTTTATGTCACAAAAAACGATATCAAAAGAAGATATTGATTCCGCTGCCAGTTATGGGAGCCATTTGAATTTTGCTGCTTGGCTTGTGGCTAAACAGGAAAAGAAAAAAGATGAAAATGGTAACTCTGGTTCAAAAAAATCGGAATCTGAATATAAGTCGCGTGCTTTAGCACAGTTAGAAAGCGTGGTTATGAGTTCAAAAAGTCCTTCAGAGTTGACAGGTCGAATTAACACACAAGTTGGTCGACTGGTGAATTATGAAATTCCTTTTGAAGCTCAGCATTTTATCAAGCGTGTAAATACCGGTGAAATTGATCTGAAAACAGCTCAAAATATAATTCTTTCATTTATGCGTGTAAGGTCCGATAAGACGAAGAAAGATAATAGCGACGAGAATCTACTTTCATTAGAAGAAATCCAAAGTTAATACTCACCCTAAATATTTCACATCATGAAGAACGTAAAATCAATATCAGTTACTTCTCTTTCCATTATGGAAAATCATGCGGCAAATGGAGGAGAAAAATTATTAGGAAATGCCTCTTCCATTAAACGACGACCTGATGGTAAAGTTTACATATCGGGACAGATGCAGCGGCAAGCATTGTTTAGTGCGATCGAACGTATTAACCTGGAAAGTGAGGAACGTGGGAATACCTATGTTAGTAATGGGGACGGTATAACCAATAAGGTAGAAGTGGATTTGAGAGCAGATATGGGTGGCTTTATGCATCCGTCAAGAGGTGATTACTCAGGCCGGCGAACAGCACCAATGAGCGCAACTATGGCCGTAGCATTAGATGAAAGTGATGTGGGACGCGATTTATTAATCCGGTTGAAGCAAAATCCCAATGATGATTCAGAACAAAAGCAGGCGCTGGCTACCAACGAATTTAGCCAGTCTGATGCTATGCAAATGAGCTTTCACTTAGATGTTTCAGCCTTGTCTGTAAGTAAAGCATATAGCTACGAGGATGAACTGCACGTGAAGACCGAATATGTAAAGCACGTGTCGGACGAAGAGCGTATGCGCAGAGCCCATTTATTTTTAGAAGGTACACGCTTCCTAACTGATTATGCCAAGCAGGCGCGCCATGCTACCACTGGTGAGCCGCAAAAGGTATTAATTGTATTAGATAATCGGCTGTCCCGAAAAGCAGCTCGTTATTTTTCAATGGAAGATGTTGAGAAGCAGAATTTGATGAATGAACTGGATGATCGGGGAGCAAAATACTTTCTGGGAGATGATACAAATTCTGACGATATGCAGGTGTTTGAAGCATACAATGCCGCAAAGGAGGCTTTGGAATCGTTATATGATCCTTCACCAACGGATAGTGATCCGGTATCATTTGAAGAATTTGCAGCTAAAGCCGATGCCTGATGTTTTTAGCTAAGCCGTATGGTAATCCGCCAATAATTTTAACTGAACACTTAGATAGGGTTGCAGGAGAAGGAGGCACATTAGTAGATGCGTATCCGTTTTGCCAATCCAAATACAAAAAATACACGAAAAAATCGTTAAAGGATCAGGTCGTTCGGGCAGGGCAGTATCACGACTGGGGAAAAGCTCATCCAAAGTGGCAAGAACCATGTAAAGCTGATCGGGATTATCATTTAAAAACAGGTAAATACGGAAATAATCTGCGCAATGCTGGCTTTAGACATGAGTTTGACTCTTTACGACAAGCTAATAAAAATAGTTTGGAACTTAGTGAGGGAGAAAAGATAGCGATTGCTGCCCATCATGGTAAACTGAGTTATAAGCACAAACATCGGTGGCTGTCTGACAATAAAGGAATTTATAAAAAAGAATGGGAGTATTTTAACGGATTGGTTCATGGACGTTATAGCAAGACTTCCTTAAAGAAGTTATTGCAAAAACGCTATGAAATTGCAGGGGTGCGAAGCTTTTTGCGCTTTGCTGATAGCCGGGTGAGTGCAAGAGAGTCGGGAACATATATTCCTCCATCCCATCATGAATTTGAAATTAATAAAAATCGATATTCCGAATTACGGCCTGTGCAAGAGGCAGCCTTGGAACATGCCAAGAAGCAAGAAATTATTTTGCGGGCTCCAACAGGAAGCGGCAAAACCTGGGCGGCCTTACTTTGGGCAAATAAGCAAATTAATGTACTAAAGAATGCTGATCGCCTCATTATTGCCATGCCCACTCGGTTTACATCAAATTCATTAAGTGTAGATGTAAGTGAAAATATTGATGAAACCGGTTTGTACCATTCGAGTGCTTGGTTTAAGTACGATGAACTTAAAAAAGGGAAAGATCAGAAAAAGAAAGATGCACTTGACGAAGAGTTGCGAATGGCTCGCTACCTGATGATGCCGGTGAATATTACCACTATCGACCACTTGTTAATGTGTTTGACGGGGACTCGCGAAGACCATCACCATATCTTCTTCAGTCTTATGCATTCATGTGTAGTAATTGATGAGGCGGACTTCTATGATCCTTTCGTGCAGGCAAATATTGTAAAACTTTTAGAAGTTCTACGCATTTTTGATATCCGAATCATGATTATGAGTGCAACGGTGCCAGCGTCAGCACGGGAGCAATACAGTATCGATGCTCTTATTGATCCTTATGATGAAAAAAAGCCTATTAATCTTAAAGCAAAAAACGAAGCACTACGAACAAGATGCAATGTAGTTCGTCACGGGAAATGTACTCCAAAAGAGCTTTTAAATGAGCTTTCGATCGATGAAGAGTTGCAGCCCACCATTATATTTGCCAACACCGTGCAGCGTGCGTTGCAGTATTATGACTGGTTTCAGGATAGATCAATATCACCGGATATATATCATTCCCGATTTACCGAGCCAGATAAAAAGCGAATAGAAGAGAAGATTATAAAAAAATTAGGAAAAAAAGCCTGGGAAGATGGCAGTGCTCATGGAGTAGTTATTTTAACTCAAATTGGAGAAATGAGTCTAAATATAAGTGCTCCCTTTATGATAAGTGATGTTTGTCCCTTTGATCGACTTGCACAGCGGGCTGGACGGTTATCTCGTTTTGAGGGGATGGAAGCCGGTAGACTCCATACTATTATTCCCATAAAAAATGAAGCTATTTATCCAGCACCATATGGTGAATATAATCGCAAGAATAAAGAATGGATTGCTTATGATGCATTTACACAAACTCTAAAAAAACTTAAAAACGGTTCCTATTCCGCGGCTGATTTTACCAAAGAGGTGAATTCATTATATCCAATGAGTGAACCGTTTGAGGGTCAGGCAAAGTGGAATCAAGGTAAGTTGGATGAGCATTTAAAAAATGACTGGCTAATATTGCCGGCTGCTAAAACAGGAGAAAAGGATTTTGAAACGGATAACTGGCGGAGCAGAAATATACCTCAGCAACAAACAGTGCTTACACTTACACCTGAGAAATATATGAGCCATCGGGAATATCAGGAATTTGAGTTAAAATACGGCGTATCTTGTCCAATTTATCAAATATCAAAAGGCAAATCATTAAAACGAGTACATGACGATAGAATCATCATTGGAAACGATGAAAACGAAAAAATAGTGAAAGTGAGTAATTCTTATTCCAGAACGATAGGATTAATTTTGGATGAGGATCGGGAACGACCAACAGAGGACCAATTTGTATAAAATAGCGACTGATAGCTACGAAACCCAAACCACCGTCGCGGCCAGCTGATTAAGAAAATTACAATCCTCCAAGGGTTTCAAACCCTTGGAGGATTTATAAATAAATCTAAATCATGCCACAAAAAAGCATTCCGTTGGAAGCAGGGCATATGTATCACATCTGGACGCATGCCAATGGCAGCGAAAACCTGTTTCGCGAGGATGAAAACTATCGCTACTTCCTGGACGAATATACCTATCATGTTCATCCGGTGGCGGAAACGTTTACCTATTGCCTGATGCCCAACCACTTGCATCTGATGATTCGGGTGAGAGAAGAAGAATCAGTACTGGAGTTTTTGAGAGATAAAAAGAAAGATTCAACCCTCCAAGGGTTTGAAACCCTTGGAGGGTTTAGTAATTGCATCAGTCAACAATTTAGCGATTTATTCAATGCATACACCCAAGCCTATAACAAAAAGTATGATCGAAAGGGGAGTCTTTTTAGTCCCAACTTTCGCCGCAAGCGAATCGATTCAACACAATATTTTACGCGGCTCATCGCCTACATCCATTATAACCCGGTGCATCATGAGTTTGTTAAAAATCCGGGCGACTGGACGTTTAATAGTTGGCATGCGTATTTGGTTGACAAACGAACGAAAATCAACAAAAGAGAGGCGCTTTCATGGTTTGGCGGTAAAGAAGAATTCAGAAAATTTCATCAACAAATAAAACCGGAGAAATTAATTCCAATATTTGAGCAATGAGAATCTCAAATAAAAATGAACCCTCCAAGGGTTCTAAATCCCGCGAAGGGTTAAATACCAATATCACCGGCACCGAAGTTGCCTACTATTTTGTCTGCGCGCGAAAGCTGTGGTTTTTTGCCCACAATATCGAGTGCGAGCAGGAAAGCGATGCCGTACGGCACGGGCGACACATCCACGAGACCAGCTACCAGCGGGAAAATAAAGAAATCGGCGTGGATGGCGTCATCAAAATAGACTGGATGGACCATGACGCAAAAATCATCCACGAAGTAAAAAAATCAGCAAGCATGGAACAGGCCCACGAATGGCAACTCAAATATTATATGTGGTACCTGGAGCAGAAAGGCGTAAATATTGCCGACGAAGCGCAGGCCGGGCAGTGGAGAGATCAACCCGAAAAGCGCGGGTACATCGGCGAGCTCAACTATCCCAAGCTGCGGAAGACCAAAACCGTGATCCTGTCCGCCAAAGACCGGGAGAAAATCGAGCAAAAAATCATCCCGAATATCAAAAAGATTATCAGCCGCAACAAGCCGCCAAAGACTGTTGAATGGGATGTCTGCAAAAGTTGCTCGTATAACGAGCTTTGTTATAGCTGAATCATTGAATGATTGAGTGATTGAAGGAATTGTTGGTTTGATGAATTTCAGAAGAGTTGGATTGATGATTAGTAGAATTGATGAATTACTGAATAATAGAGTTAGAAAAAACTATGGATTTTAATAAGGTAAGTGATTTGAAAGATCGGACGAAGAAATTTGCCCTGGCGATCATTAAGTTATGCAAAATCTTGCCGAAGAGCGGTGAAGGACGCGTGATTGGAAATCAGTTGCTGCGATGCGGTACTTCAGTTGGGTCTAATTATCGTGCGGCTTGTCGGGGGCGTTCCAATCGAGAATTCTATGCTAAACTGTGCATCGTTGTTGAAGAAGCAGATGAGTGTGTATTTTGGCTTGAAATAATTTCGGAATCGAAGCTATTACCGTTTCAAAAGGTGGAGCCTGTTTTAAAAGAAGCCAGTGAAATATTGGCAATCATGGCATCATCCCGTAAAACTGCCGGGAAACGACTGTAGAAATAGTAGAACAGCTGAATTCTTGATTTTATTCAACAATTCCATAAATCAACAATTCTACAAATCAATAATTCCATAAATCACTCAATCTCTAAATCACTAACTCCCTCAATGAAACGTTCCTATTACATATTTTCATCCGGCAAGCTGATGCGCCGGCAAAATACCCTCTTTTTTCTGCCGTATGATGAGGAAGAAGAGCTGCGGGAGCAAACCAGCCGGACGGAAGAAGAACCGGTTGACTGGCAGCTCATTACGGAGGCCGGTGAATTTAAAAAAGAATTCGATTCGCTCAATAAACGCGTCATTCCCATCGATGATGTGGACTCGCTGATGATTTTCAGTGAGATAAATTTTAATGCCCGCATGCTTCAATTTCTAACGAAAAACAACATTCCGGCGCATCTGTTCAACTATTACGGACACTATAGCGGCAGCTACTATCCCCGTGAATACCTGCTGAGCGGATTTTTGCTCGTCGATCAGGTTGAACATTACAGACAACACAAGAAACGGATGCGATTGGCGCTGCTGCTTGTGCAAGGCGCAGCCCAAAACATGCTGCGAAACCTGAAATATTACGACGGCCGGGCCGGTGATTTATCTTCATTCATCACCCAGATTGAACAGCATCTGGAGCAGGTGCCGCTGGCCAACGATGTGCAGGAGCTCATGGGGCTTGAAGGCAACATCCGGCAGACGTACTACCAGGCTTTTCCCGTCATTTTGGGCGATCGCTACGATTTCAACAAGAGGGTCAAACAGCCGCCCGACAATGCCGTGAATGCGCTGATTTCATTCGGCAACTCCATGGTTTATACGACGTGTCTGACCGAAATTTATCGCACGCAGCTCTCCCCGCTGATTTCCTTTCTGCATGAACCGGGTGAGCGACGTTATTCGCTGGCGCTGGACCTGGCTGAGATTTTCAAGCCGCTGCTGGCCGACCGTGTGCTGTTTAGTTGTCTCAATCAAAAGCGTATCAAGCATACCGATTTTAATCGTGATGTCAACTTTTGTCATCTGTCAAAATCAGGACGTAAAACCTTCGTGAAAGCCTACGAAGACAAGCTCAAAACGACGATAATGCATCGCAAACTGGACCGCAAGGTGTCATACCGGCGCCTCATTCGTATGGAGTGCTATAAATTGGTGAAACACATCACAGCCGCCGAGCCGTATGAACCGTTTCAAGCTTGGTGGTGATGACATTGAATGATTGAGAGATTGACTGAATGACTGATTGAGTGGAGGTTTCTTGGCTGAATACGATTCAATCGGCTAATATCACTCAATCACTCAATCTCTCAATCATTCAATCATTCAATCACTTAATCACTCAATTACCCATGTACTACATTATCGTTTATGACGTCAATGTGGATCGCGTGCAAAAAATGTTAAAGCTGATGCGCGAATATGTCAATCATGTGCAAAATTCGGTATTTGAAGGAGAACTGACCGATGCACAGCTGGCGGAGCTGAAAGACAAAGCCCGTGATTTAATGGACGAGGATGAAGATTCGGTCATTATTTACTGCGTAGGCAGCAAGCGATGGAGCAACCGCGAGGTGCTGGGCATCGAAAAACACAGCGCTGACAATTTTGTGTGAGCCGTTGGGTTGAATCTCGTCGCGGAATGATTTTTTGATAGTAAGATAGAAGAATTATTCATTTCTGAAAGGGAAAATACCCTTTAAAGCCTGCAAGCATCATTTTTGAGCTCGTCGCACTCCGGGAGTATTTACAAAATTCCCGCCAGACGATTTTTTGTTGATTTTATTCATAAAAAACCTGTATTTACAAACAGTAAACGTGGATTTCGCCACGGCTTTTAATAGCACCTTAGAGGAATTGAAATATTCAATATCAAAACAAATTATTTCTTCTGACATACTTTTAATAGCACCTTAGAGGAATTGAAATTTCTTAATGATGCAACATCTAACTAAGTCAGACTACTTTTAATAGCACCTTAGAGGAATTGAAATTTGATCATATGCAATCTGTTTATCATTAATTTTTACCTCTTTTAATAGCACCTTAGAGGAATTGAAATGTTGCATATCAGCTTCCATATTTCTCAATTCTTCATCTTTTAATAGCACCTTAGAGGAATTGAAATTAAGAAAGGGGAACTTGACAGCTAACGAACTTGCCCCTTTTAATAGCACCTTAGAGGAATTGAAATATTTCTATCATGAAGAGGGTCACCATTCCGTCGAACTTTTAATAGCACCTTAGAGGAATTGAAATTATTTTTAGGCTGCTGTTATCAGAGAATTGAGCAACTTTTAATAGCACCTTAGAGGAATTGAAATTTTTTTTCGCAGTATAGTTTTGATCTGCCCCCTTTACTTTTAATAGCACCTTAGAGGAATTGAAATCCCCAATCGATAAAATTGAACTCCAAATTCATCAACTTTTAATAGCACCTTAGAGGAATTGAAATTATTTCAATAGATATGAGAAATCTTCATTGATGGACTTTTAATAGCACCTTAGAGGAATTGAAATCTTATCTTTTTCAGTATACCCTGCGCTGTTTGTATCTGACTTTTAATAGCACCTTAGAGGAATTGAAATAATTTATAAGCTTTTGAAAGCACGTTTTCAGCATACTTTTAATAGCACCTTAGAGGAATTGAAATTAATAATTAAAAATTTAATATGTTATGTGTATTATACTTTTAATAGCACCTTAGAGGAATTGAAATTACCCAAAATAGAAAACGGAAAGTGGTTAGAGAAACTTTTAATAGCACCTTAGAGGAATTGAAATGAAGTCACTGTATAAATTCTATTATTTGTACCAACTTTTAATAGCACCTTAGAGGAATTGAAATTTGAATTTGCTCATAGCTATTTGAAAGAAAATTTACTTTTAATAGCACCTTAGAGGAATTGAAATTCAGTCCAACATTTTATTAGAAGTAAATCCAGGGGCCTTTTAATAGCACCTTAGAGGAATTGAAATTGGTTTACACTCCCTGTTGTTTTCGAATAATCTTTCTTTTAATAGCACCTTAGAGGAATTGAAATCGCATATTCAATATCTGGAGCATTAGATAACTTTATGCTTTTAATAGCACCTTAGAGGAATTGAAATCGCATATTCAATATCTGGAGCATTAGATAACTTTACTTTTAATAGCACCTTAGAGGAATTGAAATAAATTATAATAAAGTGAATCTGTAATATTCACGTAACTTTTAATAGCACCTTAGAGGAATTGAAATTATTTAGTGAAGAGAAGTTTGTCGAAACATTGCTACTTTTAATAGCACCTTAGAGGAATTGAAATGTATGATATTACATTTTGCGCATATTTTTTTCCAGCTTTTAATAGCACCTTAGAGGAATTGAAATTGGGAGTTGTCAAGCTTAATATAAATGGAATAGAACTTTTAATAGCACCTTAGAGGAATTGAAATAGTTACTTCTACTGCTTTAATGTCTCCCAGATAGCCTTTTAATAGCACCTTAGAGGAATTGAAATTACGGATTTGCAAGTGTGAATACTACTTACTGATGACTTTTAATAGCACCTTAGAGGAATTGAAATCTCGATCTGGTCTCCATCGAAGAAGCCCTGCGCAAACTTTTAATAGCACCTTAGAGGAATTGAAATAAAACAAACACCAAATGAGTATTAAAAAGACAGCGACTTTTAATAGCACCTTAGAGGAATTGAAATGCCTCTCATTCTGAAATATTTAATATTTAAATTACTCCTTTTAATAGCACCTTAGAGGAATTGAAATCAAAAGAAATTTTGACAGTTGAAATATTAACTAAAACTTTTAATAGCACCTTAGAGGAATTGAAATCTACTTCCCGGATCATCAAGTGCTTTATCAATAACTCTTTTAATAGCACCTTAGAGGAATTGAAATGTGTGTTCTAAAGTTAAACCAAAATGATAAAATTTCTTTTAATAGCACCTTAGAGGAATTGAAATATCCCCAAATGAAGCATCACCTGCGAGAATTAAGTTCTTTTAATAGCACCTTAGAGGAATTGAAATGAAAACCAATCAAAGCAGAAAAATATAAAGCAGGAACTTTTAATAGCACCTTAGAGGAATTGAAATGAAACGGGTGATGTTGAAGCTCATGCCGAATCAGTCTTTTAATAGCACCTTAGAGGAATTGAAATTCATCTTTTTTCATGAGCGAGTAATAAGCTATTCCAGCTTTTAATAGCACCTTAGAGGAATTGAAATTTTTTCCGCTTGCTGCGGCGGCACTTGGTTGAAATCCTTTTAATAGCACCTTAGAGGAATTGAAATAGAAGTTGCCGTTCCCGTCTATGGTATATTCGATATCCTTTTAATAGCACCTTAGAGGAATTGAAATACAATTAGGCGGCGGTCGCTTGTAGTATTAATGTCACTTTTAATAGCACCTTAGAGGAATTGAAATCCGGTCAAAACGACGTTAACCAATGTTATTCGATACTTTTAATAGCACCTTAGAGGAATTGAAATCAAAAAGAGTGTATATACTTTTCTTTTCTTTTCTTTCTTTTAATAGCACCTTAGAGGAATTGAAATTCTGCTATCCCAGCCAGTGTTGGCATCGGTATCCACTTTTAATAGCACCTTAGAGGAATTGAAATGGAAATTTATAATAGACTTTCATACTTTTTAATAGCCTTTTAATAGCACCTTAGAGGAATTGAAATTCAGAAGTAGCTATAAAACTCACACTATCATCAACTTTTAATAGCACCTTAGAGGAATTGAAATTTTGGCGATGGCTTCAGGATGGACGCCTTAAAAGTACTTTTAATAGCACCTTAGAGGAATTGAAATGCTTCTGAAGCTGTTGAATCATTCGTTTTTTCAGCTTCTTTTAATAGCACCTTAGAGGAATTGAAATTTTTCGGAACTCGGTAGCTTGTTCACTTTTTACATCTTTTAATAGCACCTTAGAGGAATTGAAATGATGCTGAGTATTTCTTAATTGTCACGCGGTTCAAATCCTTTTAATAGCACCTTAGAGGAATTGAAATCCTTGAAAGCTGGCATCTCATATTCTTCGATCATTTGTCTTTTAATAGCACCTTAGAGGAATTGAAATACACCGTAAATTGATTTGCCGAGGCTCTTTGTATCTGCTTTTAATAGCACCTTAGAGGAATTGAAATAGCTTAATGCCCGCCTTTTCAAGCCCTACAAGCGCTCTTTTAATAGCACCTTAGAGGAATTGAAATTCCCCGTAACACGTCCAAGGGCGGGGGCAAGTTCGTCTTTTAATAGCACCTTAGAGGAATTGAAATTGGCTTCAAAACTTACTGATGGCTCCCGAACAGCCGCTTTTAATAGCACCTTAGAGGAATTGAAATTAATAATTGGGGTGATTGGGACAAAGTACAAAAGGGCTTTTAATAGCACCTTAGAGGAATTGAAATTTGAAAACAGAACTAATTGACAAGATGCTCCATTTACTTTTAATAGCACCTTAGAGGAATTGAAATTATCCTGGATAGGTTAGTCCTTCACTTCACTGTAGTCTTTTAATAGCACCTTAGAGGAATTGAAATCAAATTTCTGTCAAAATAAGCACGGGATATCTGATACTTTTAATAGCACCTTAGAGGAATTGAAATCTTAAAAAGCAACCTACGGACAAGTTCGCAGAAATTACTTTTAATAGCACCTTAGAGGAATTGAAATCAAATAGCGGAAAATCAAATACTCCCCCTACACGCGCTTTTAATAGCACCTTAGAGGAATTGAAATTCCTGTTCCTCGATTAGTTTAAGATACTGTTGATATCTTTTAATAGCACCTTAGAGGAATTGAAATAAGCCACATCATCACTTTTACGGCCCCGAAATACGACTTTTAATAGCACCTTAGAGGAATTGAAATATTATCATGTTTGATATAGGAAAACAAAGGACAGATCTTTTAATAGCACCTTAGAGGAATTGAAATGTATATAGCATCTCTATGTTGTGTGGTATCCCCATCTTTTAATAGCACCTTAGAGGAATTGAAATCACCATCGACTTCTCGACTTTTGCAGTTCCTTTCACTTTTAATAGCACCTTAGAGGAATTGAAATTTAATATCTAATTCAAGGGTTTTAGCATCAAATACCTTTTAATAGCACCTTAGAGGAATTGAAATGGGAATTGAAGGAAATAGCAAAGGATAAGGATGTTCTTTTAATAGCACCTTAGAGGAATTGAAATCTTCCGAAGGGGATCCCATCTACAAAGGGCTCACACTTTTAATAGCACCTTAGAGGAATTGAAATTGGTCTATTTGTTACTGCCTACGCGCGAATCCATTTACTTTTAATAGCACCTTAGAGGAATTGAAATTAAGGTTACGATGAAGCAAGCGCAAAAAGTGATAAACTTTTAATAGCACCTTAGAGGAATTGAAATGTGAACCCGACACGTTTCGGCCTGTAAGGCCTCATCACTTTTAATAGCACCTTAGAGGAATTGAAATGGGCCCTTTTTCTACTGTTTCACAAAGTTTCACGGAAGAGACACTGAGGACCACAGAGGGAAGGATGCTCTGTGTAACTTTGTGGTTTCTCTGAGAAGCTCTGTGAAATAGCTTATTTACGGCTTTTCGCTCACAACTCACTGCTCAACGCTCATCACCTTTGCATCATTTAGAGGAACCGTAGAGACGCGATTCATCGCGTTCACCCAAGAGCAGAAGGTTGAGAATTTATTGAGACGCAAGCAATCGAATCATCTATTGTAGAGAGAATAATTTTCCCCGATTATTTATCAATTATAAATTGATAATTCAGGATTTATTAATTAAAAATCATAAATAATTATTTATTTGATAATCTTATTGTCAAGGTCAATAACGCTACAGTTAAATAAAGTTTATAGGAACATTTCTGCCTAAAAGCTCTTGTATTTTGTATAACAGGTGCAAGGGAGTTTTCATCAATTTTGTTTACAGATTCGACGATTTGATATAGCGTCTTTCACCTTAGAAATTATTACTTAATAAGAATCAGAGAGAGCTTGCACCGATGATTCAACAATGATCTTGCCATAGTTATGATTATAGCATTAATTCTCGCCTCAAGCCTGTGGCAGACCTCTGTCCAAATCGATTCCATTGGTTTGAAGCAGTGTTATACATTGGCCCGGCAAAGTCAGCCTATTCGTAAGCAACTGGCACTGAACAGGAAAGCTACAAAGCTCAGCCGGGTATCGATAAATCGAAAAAATTACCCGCAATTGTCGATGTCGGGGAATGCTACTTATCAGAATGAAGTAACCTCTATTCCCGGGGCTCCTTTTACGATATCAAAGGATCAATACAAGCTGTCGCTCGAAGTCGATCAGAACCTGTTCGACGCCGAAACAGCCCGAAAAGCACGGAAAGTGAACCGTGCGCAGGGAATACTGAATGAGGCACAAACCAATGTTCAATTATACAGTGTTCACAATGAGGTGAATCAGGCTTTCTTTGGGGTTCTTTTAGCCCGTACCAACAAAAGAGTTCTGGAACTAAAAAAGCAGGTGCTGGTAAAACGGCTGGCCATGATACGCTCACGGGTTCAAAATGGAATGGCACTTCCCGGTGCCAGAGCGGCCCTACAGGCTGAGCTGCTCTCTACAGAGCAGCAAATTACTTCGGTTGAAGCTGATCAG
>Ga0102962_1000624_pt1 | contig 16012 bp, 9 predicted proteins | sample SalPonF2_C_D2_MG_FD_84519 | JGI IMG/M metagenome (GOLD analysis project Ga0102962, IMG submission 84519) | Salt pond soil microbial communities from South San Francisco under conditions of wetland restoration - Salt Pond MetaG SF2_C_D2_MG ...
AACGCCCGCTTGTAAAAGTTGGTGATAAAGTTGAAGACGGAACGCCAATAGCTGACGGATGTGCAACCGAAAGTGGTGAATTGGCACTGGGTCGAAACATACTCGTGGCATTCATGCCATGGCGTGGTTATAACTTTGAGGATGCTATCGTCATTAGTGAACGTGTTGTTCGAGACGACATCTATACTTCATTGCACGTAACCGAATTTGAACTTCAGGTTCGCGACACCAAACGGGGTGAAGAAGAACTGACGCGTGAAATACCGAATGTCAGTGAAGAAGCAACGAGGAACCTGGATGAAAATGGTATCATTCGCATAGGTGCCAAGGTAGAACCCGGTGATATATTAATAGGTAAAATTACACCTAAAGGGGAAACGGATCCTACACCGGAAGAAAAATTATTGAGAGCTATTTTCGGTGATAAAGCCGGTGATGTTAAGGACGCTTCACTCAAAACGCCTCCCGGTGTTAAGGGTACGGTCATCAGTACTAAGCTCTTCAGCAGAAAACGAGAAGAGAATTACTCTCGTAAAAAAGAGAAAGAACTTGTCGAAAAACAAGTTGAGACGTATGAGGCCCGACTGGACAAGTTGAATAGAGATTGGATCGAACGGATGTATGGTATTCTAAAAGATTATACATCTCCGGGCGTCCGTACCAAAACTGATGAAGAAGTTGTTCCGGAAGGTGTTAAATACACCAAAAAGCTTTTCGAGGAAATGAATCCGTACAAACTCAGCATGAAGCTGAACTGGACAGGAGACAAAAAAATCGATGAGCTTGTTCGCAGGCTTTGTTTGAACTATCGTGAGAAACGCCGCGAATATGAAACGGACCTGAAGAGAAGTAAATATCAGATTCAGGTAGGTGATGAATTGCCGCCGGGTATTATACAGAAAGCCAAAGTTTATATTGCCAAGAAGCGTAAGCTTCAGGTTGGTGATAAGATGGCCGGACGCCACGGTAATAAAGGTGTGGTAGCTAAAGTTGTTCCTATAGAGGACATGCCATTTATGGAAGACGGTACACCTGTCGATATCGTACTTAACCCGCTTGGTGTGCCATCGCGTATGAACCTGGGACAGATATATGAAACAATACTTGGCTGGGCCGGAAAAAGGTTAGGTGTCAAGTTTGCAACTCCTATTTTCGATGGAGCTAAATCTGATGATGTTAAATACTGGCTTAAGGAAGCCGATCTTCCTAAAGATGCCAGGGTTTATCTGCACGATGGTCGGTCAGGAGAGCGTTTCGCTCAACAGACCACAGTCGGATACATCTATATGTTGAAGCTTAATCACCTTGTTGAAGATAAAATGCACTCACGGTCAATTGGACCATATTCACTTATAACACAGCAACCGCTGGGTGGTAAAGCACAATTCGGTGGTCAGCGTCTGGGTGAGATGGAGGTTTGGGCACTCTATGCTTATGGTGCTGCCAATATTCTCCAGGAGATGCTCACTGTTAAAAGTGATGATGTCAAGGGCCGATCGAAAGTGTATGAAGCAATCGTTAAAGGAGAAAACCTGCCGGAAGGTGGTACTCCTGAATCATTTAACGTATTGGTTCGTGAGCTTCAGGGTCTTGGACTCGAAGTTGATATTAATAAATAAGGAGAGCTGGCATAGTTATCCTCAATTGCAAAATTGGAAGTTGCATACATCCTTGTCAAATAAGTAGCAGAATCAATTATGGCTAAAGAAATTAATCAAATACGTATTTCACTCGCATCACCGGAAGCAATCCTTTCCCGTTCACATGGAGAGGTGTTGACTCCCGAGACGATTAATTACAGAACGTTCAAACCGGAAAAAGACGGTTTGTTCTGTGAGAAAATCTTCGGTCCGGTGAAAGATTGGGAATGCCATTGCGGTAAATATAAAAGAATCCGTTATAAAGGTATTATCTGTGATCGCTGTGGTGTGGAAGTAACAAGAAAAGCGGTTCGTCGTGAACGCATGGGACACATTACGCTATCCGTTCCTGTTGTTCATATCTGGTATTTTAAATCTCTGCCAAGTAAAATTGCCAATCTCCTCGGTATTTCAGCCAAGAGTTTGGAAAAAATCATTTACTATGAAAGTTTCGTAGTAATACAGCCCGGTTTAGCCCGCGATTTAGGGTATAAAATGGGCGATATGTTAACGGAAGAAGAATATCACGATATTCTGAGTCAGTTACCCGAAGAACATTACGAAATGGATGAAGAAGATCCTGACAAATTCGTAGTAAAAATGGGTGCTGAAGCCATCGAAGCTCTTTTGAGTAAAATGGATCTTGACAAGGATGCCTATAAATATCGTGAATTGGTCAAGAACGAAACCTCGATGATGCGTAAGAAAAAATACCTGAAACGTCTTCAGGTCATCGAGTCATTTCGTTATGCTAACAGAAATATTGAAAACCGTCCGGAATGGATGGTAATGCGTGTGATACCTGTTATTCCACCGGAACTGAGACCATTGGTACCGTTGGAAGGTGGCCGTTTCGCTACTTCAGACCTTAATGATTTATATCGCAGGGTTATCATTCGTAATAATCGTCTTAAGCGATTAATCGATATTAAAGCACCTGATGTTATTTTGCGTAACGAAAAACGCATGCTTCAGGAAGCAGTCGATTCACTGTTCGATAACTCACGTAAATCAAATGCCGTTCGCAGTAATAACCGTCCGTTGAAATCTCTCAGTGATATGCTGAAAGGTAAAACGGGACGTTTCCGTCAGAACCTGCTTGGTAAACGTGTAGATTATTCCGGCCGTTCTGTAATTGTGGTAGGACCCGAATTGAAAATGAATCAATGTGGTCTGCCTAAAGAAATGGCTGTAGAATTGTATAAACCGTTCATTATCCGTCGTCTTATTGAACGTGGGTATGTCAAAACGGTTAAAAGTGCCAAGAAAGTTGTAGATCGTCGCGATCAGGTAGTTTGGGATGTTCTCGAGAATGTTATTGACGGACACCCGATTATGCTGAACCGTGCTCCAACCTTGCACCGTTTAGGTATTCAGGCTTACCAGCCGGTCTTAATTGAAGAAAAAGCCATTCGTCTGCACCCGCTGTCATGTACGGCTTTCAATGCTGACTTCGACGGTGACCAGATGGCTGTTCACTTACCATTGAGTCATGACGCTATTTTGGAAGCATCGGTTCTGATGCTTGGATCTCACAATATTATGAGTCCGGCTAATGGTGGACCAATTGCCGTACCTTCTCAGGATATGGTATTGGGTATCTATTACCTGACTAAGATCGGAAATGATAAAAAAGGCGAAGGGAAGACATTCTATTCAGCTGATGAAGTTATCATAGCTCATGACCAGGGTAAAATTGAAACGCATGCAAAGATAAATCTCCGTATCGAAAGAGAAGTCAATGGTGAGAAGAAATTTGATACCATTAAGACAACTACCGGTCGTGTGATTTTCAATCAGATTACTCCGGAAGGTATTCCGTTCAAGAATCAAACATTCGGTAAGAAAGAGCTTCGTTCCCTGATTTCAGAGGTATTCAATGTAGGTGGTACGGATGAAGCCGCTGAATTTTTGGATAAGATGAAAGAACTTGGTTTTGAGACAGCTACCCGTGGTGGTTTGTCATTTAACCTGGAAGACATCGTAATTCCGAAAGAGAAAGCCGAGCTTATTGAAAATACGCAGGACGAAGTTGCGGATATTCAGGAACGTTATGAGAATGGTTTCATTACCGATAATGAGCGTTATAATCAGGTAATTGATAAATGGACAAGTGTAACCAACCGCGTCTCTGAGACCTTGTTCAAGGCTCTTCAAAACGACAAAGAAGGTTTCAACCCCGTTTATATGATGGCCGATTCCGGTGCTCGTGGTTCTAAAGAACAGATTCGCCAGCTTGGTGGTATGCGTGGTTTGATGGCTAAACCGCAAAAGAGTTCTTTGAACACAGGCAGTGAAGTTATTGAGAATCCGATTCTCTCCAGTTTCAAAGAAGGTCTGACCGTACTTGAGTATTTTATCTCAACACACGGTGCTCGTAAAGGTCTGGCTGATACCGCTCTTAAAACAGCAGATGCCGGTTATCTGACAAGACGATTGGTTGATGTTTCTCAAGACGTTATTATCAACGATATTGATTGCGGTACCCTTCGTGGTATTAAAATGAAAGCGTTGAAGGATAACGAGGATATCGTTGAAAGCCTTGAAGAACGTATCATAGGCCGTGTTTCATTACATGATGTATATGATCCGCTTACTGATGAACTTATCGTACCTGCTAACGAACTTATTGATGAGAGGATCGCGAAGAAGATTGCCGAAACTTCGATTGAAGAAGTTGAGATCCGTTCTGTATTGACATGCGAAGCTGAGCGAGGTGTATGTGCCAAATGTTATGGCCGCGACCTCGCCCGTGGTAAGATGGTTCAGGTTGGTGAAGCAGTAGGTGTTGTTGCTGCTCAGTCAATTGGTGAACCGGGTACTCAGTTAACGCTGCGAACATTCCACGTTGGTGGTACGGCATCCCGACTCGAGCAGGAATCTCAACACAAAACCAAATTCGGTGGTAAGGTTGAATTCGATAATATCCGGGTCGTTAACTACGATGATGGCGAAGAAGAACATCGAATCGTTTTGAGCCGTGTTGGTGAAATAAAGATCGTTGACGATACCGAGAAAGTGCTTGCTCAGTATAACGTTCCTTACGGTTCTGAGCTGCTTGTCGAAGAAGGCGATATTATTCCCAAAGGTGTCCCGGTTTGTAAATGGGATCCGTATAATGCTCTGATCATTTCCGAGCTGAATGGTAAGGTTGAATACAAAGACATGATTGAAAATGTAACCTTTACCGAGGAGACGGACTCACAGACAGGCCACAAAGAGAAAGTAATCACTGATTCCAAAGATAAAACACTTGTTCCGACATTGATCGTGAAAGGTGAAAAGGACCGTATGCGAGAAATGACGCTGCCGGTTGGTGCTCACGTTATTGTGGATGACGGCGATCCGGTTACAGCCGGACAAACAATGGCCAAGATTCCACGTGCCGCCGGTAAATCTAAAGATATTACAGCCGGTCTGCCGCGTGTAACCGAATTGTTTGAAGCGCGTCCACCAAGCGATCCTGCTGTTGTTTCCGAGATTGACGGTATCGTCAAGATGGGTAATCGTAAACGTGGTTCTCAGGAGGTCATTGTAACGACCAAAGACGGTACGGAAACCAAAACGTATCTTGTACCACTTTCCAAGCACATCCTTGTTCAGGAAAATGATTTTGTACAAGTAGGTCAACCATTATCTGATGGTTCTATCATGCCACAGGATATTTTGAATATTCTCGGGCCATATGCCGTTCAGTCTTATCTCGTGAATGAGATTCAGGAAGTTTACCGTCTGCAGGGTGTGAAGATCAATGACAAACACATAGAAACGATTGTTCGCACAATGATGCAGAAGGTTGAAATAACGGATCCGGGTGATACAATGTATCTGGAAGGTGACAAAATCGACCGGTTTGAAGTTAACAATACCAACGACAAACTTATTGGTAAATACGTAATAACCGATCCGGGTGATAGTGATCTTTCATTAGGTGATGTACTGGAACGTCGGGAAGTACGTGAAACTAATTCTAAGTTGATCAAAGATAACAAACAGGAAATTCAGGTAAGAGAAGCCAAACCTGCGATATCCCGACCAATTCTGTTGGGTATTACAAGAGCCGCTCTCTCTACGGAAAGCTGGTTATCTGCCGCTTCCTTCCAGGAAACAACGAAAGTCTTGTCTCAAGCCTCAATTGAAGCTAAAGGAGACGGATTACTTGGACTGAAAGAAAATGTCGTGGTCGGACAAAAAGTTCCGGCTGGTACAGGCTTGCGCAAATACAGAGATCTCATTGTCGGTGCAAAATCTGAAATGGAAGATGTCGAAGCTGCAAGTCGGGTCTTTGAAGCACTTGGTGCCGAAGAAGATAAAGAAGAATGATTTAGAATTATATAAATCTGATAATCATAAAAAAAGGCCTTCATACGAAGGCCTTTTTTATTTTACTAACGATATATAATTGTAACAGAGTTCAATATTAACATTTAAAATTGAATATTTTATTTGAACCTGTTCTTAAAAAATCTAAGTTAGTAGACACTTTAAAATCATGAGGTTTATAAAGTTGGGTGATTGAAACCTGGTGTTGTTTTATGAAATCAGTAATGAGGTGACTGAAAATGCAAAAAGATTTTCCATTTACACTGGTAATAATGCCTTATTTATTGATTCTTGTTTTAACGACAATGTGGTTATACCTGATGATTCCCGCAGAAGGGATTATTCCTATTCATTTTACATTATCCGGTCAACCTGACTGGTATGTCGGCAGAAACCTGTTTCTTTCGTTATTTGTGACTTTTGAGATACTGGTCTCCTTTTCAATTTTTTATTCGGCCAAATACTGGGACATGAGAATAAACCAGCTTCTTGCAGAATCACAATCGGGTCAAATAAAATTCGGGGAAAATGTAAAAGAATATCACGATACCAAAAATAAGTTATTCATATTTAACCTGTTCTTTTACTTCTTACTCATTTTGTCTCTCTTTAACTACAGCCTTTTTTATGATCAAATAAAATATCATATATCGGCTGTGCTGTTTGCATCCATTATAATAACTATTATAATTATCGATCTTGTAATGACTGTTTCACTGATAAAATTACGGAAGAGTTCATTGAATGAAGCAATTAGAGCAACGATTGATACAAAATACCCTGAAATGCTTGACGAATATTGGATGGGTGGGGTTATTTACTATAATCCGTCTGATAAACGATTTTTTATAGCAAAGAAGAGCGGCCTGGGAATTACTATTAATCATGGACGAAAGGGGTTGGCGGTTCTTTTTTATATTATACTGGTTAGTTTAATTATTTGGATGGTTATCAGATAGGATCGGGCCAAATTTATTCAGATTAAATTATTGGGAGAGTATAATGGATTCGTTGATATACAAGAGAATGCTATCCTTAGCAGTCATTATTGTGACATTTATCTCCATTAACTATGTTCACGCTCAATCTGTTGGGGGAAAATGGAAAGGAGCTATACAGATCCATGGTCAGGAGTTAATAATTATAACTCATCTGCAGCAAAATCAGGATAGATATTCAGGAACGATTGATATACCGCAACAGAGGGCTCAGGGAATTCCGTTACAAAAGATAAAAATCACTCCGGATTCCATTCATTACGAATTTCCGGCAGGTCCCGGAAGAGCTTCTTTCAATGGAACATTTATTAGTCGTGATTCAATTCATGGAACATTTATACAGTCCGGTCAGCATTTTCCTTTTTATCTGAATAAAATGGCTCAAAAGGATACTGTTTCCAAAGTAAGCAATCCGAAGAAGTATAGAGAAATATCATTAGTTTTTTCACATGATTCCTTAAAGATAGGTGGAACATTAACCGAACCGAAACAAGGCGGTAATTACCCGTTATTGATTTTAATTTCAGGAAGTGGTGCTCAAAACAGGAACGAAGAGATTTTCGGCTTTGAACCGTTTAAAAAGATTGCGGATTATCTGAGTAACCGGGGAATTGCCGTATTCAGATATGATGATCGTGGTATTGGTCAATCTACAGGGACTCTGAGAGATGTGAACATAGCCGGTTTGGCTGAAGATGTTCGTGTATTGGTGGATAGCCTGGAACAAAGACCTGAAATAAATAATCAAAAAATTGGTTTATTAGGACATAGTGAAGGTGGAGAAATAGCAACATATCTGGCGGCAAGAGATAATCGAATATCGTATATCATTTTAATGTCGGCCCCGGCCTATCCTGGTTCTGATATCATATTACAGCAGATACAGAATATAAATGGAAGAAAAGGTGTTCCTGATTCAACCGTCAAACAAACTTTGGTGTTGGAAAACAACATACTCGATGTCGCAAAAAATGATTCAGGTTGGGATCATATGCATAAAATGCTATTAAAGATGACTATGGATCAATTGAATAAGTTGCCTGACAGCGATAAGAAACAAATCGGGAATTTGAATGATTTTGCTCAAAAACGGGTAAACGCTCAAATAAAACAAATCAGGAATAAGCATTTTCGATCATTTATAACGTATGATCCCGCTAATGATTTTCAAAAGTTAAATATTCCCGTACTGGCATTCTTCGGAGAAAAGGATAAGCAGGTTGATGAGCAAAAAAATTCAAAACGAATGAAAGAGTATCTGCAAAAAGGCGGGTCGAAATATAAGTTGGAAGTAATACCGGGTGCCAATCATCTCTATCAAAAAGCCAATACCGGGTTACCGACGGAATATGGATCATTAAAACCTGATTTTGTCCCGGGATTTCTGGACAGTTTGCATACCTGGATACAAAAAACAGTGAACACTGATCAGTAATGAATAAACAGTAAGTAAATAACCTCATACGAGACGTTGTCTTGTAATGTACAGCCGGACACTCTGTGTCCCGTCCGGTTAGAGAAATGATAAAAAACCTGTCCATAATCAGCCGGAAAAAGACAGGTCCTTGTTCAATCCATTTTTAAAATTTTAACCTTTAGAAGAATTCTCTTTCTTTTTAGTCTCTTTTTCCTTTTCACCTACTTCTTTAGCTTGTTGGATAGAATTAAGTAATTCTTCAGCTTCAGAAATTAAATCTTCAGCGCGGCGTTGTGCATCTTCGACTACTTTATCGCCCTGTACTTTTGCATCGGACATAATATCGGCTTTTTCTTCTTTAAGCTGATCTACCAAATTCGTAAGATCGTCAAGATAGGTGTTTAACCGGTAAGATAAGCGATCTCTTGTGTTTGTTCCTTTGTCCGGGGCGTACAACAGGGCTATAAATGATCCCATTACGGCACCGGATAATAAACCAAATGTTAATCCCTTGGAGAATTTGCTCATATTAGTCAATATTTAGTAATGATTATCTTGTTATAGTAATAAAATAAAAGGTTGAAATAATAATATCAGATAATTATATCAACTTTTACCTGAATTATTGGTAATACTACTAACAAATTATTTTTGAAGTTCGTTTTTGCAATCCCGCATTCTTCTTAAATAATGTGATGGTAATGACCTTATACAACAAATAACACTAAAATTATTGGAAATAAAAGGGGATAAAATATGATAAGTGAAATATTTTGTGACAAAAGGTAGGAGGCCGGCTATCTTAATTCATAATCAATAAAATTATATCATAAAGGATATGGCAATATATTTCCCTGCAGAGTAAAAAATATTTTTTAGTCGGGGCTGATTGTATCCGGTTTACTTAACTGATACTACCAACTATATAAATAAATATAGAATTTACGTTAAAATATATGAACAATATTTTTTAGATTATAGGTGTTGCAATTGTGGGGTCAGCCATAATGTTATGCTCAATTTTAAGAAAATTGATGCAAAAACGTTATTTTAAGAAAAAAACAGAGCCAAATTAAGGGACTATAATATAGATAATCTATTATGAAATTTTTTATTGATACAGCAGATCTTGATGAAATAAAAGAAGCTAATGCCTTGGGAATTTTAGATGGTGTAACTACTAATCCGAGCCTGTGCGCTAAAGTTGGAGTTACGGATTTTGACAGCCACATTGCTAAAATTTGTGAAGAAGTGGAAGGTGATGTCTCCGCTGAAGTTGTTGCAACCGACTACAATGGAATAATGGAAGAGGCACATCATCTGGCCAAGATAGCTGATAACGTTGTTGTTAAAGTACCCCTCATTAAAGAAGGTATCAAAGCAATTAAATCGTTAAGCGATGAAGGTATCAAGACCAATTGTACATTGTGTTTTTCAGCAACACAGGCATTGATTGCTGCTAAAGCAGGAGCGACATATATATCTCCATTTCTCGGCCGTTTGGATGACATATCAACCGATGGTGTTCAGTTAATCAAAGATATTGTAACCATTTACGATAATTATGGATATGAAACAGAAGTGCTGGCCGCAAGTATACGTCATCCGATGCACGTAGTTGAGGTTGCAAAAGCCGGAGCCGACGTGTCAACTATGCCGTTGAAAGTTATTGATGCACTTCTTAAGCATCCGCTTACGGATATCGGCCTGGAGCGGTTTTTATCCGATTGGGATAAACTACAGGAATCATTAAAAGCATAAAATAATCAGGTATATAATAGCTGCGATTTTTAAGGCCATTCTTCAGAGGATGGCCTTTTTTTTATGTTCCATAATCATCGATTATCAATTTTTCTGCTATTTTTGATGAGGATAAAACTCCGGGCAGCCCGGCACCCGGATGAGTTCCGGCACCTACGAAATACAGATTTCGGATATCTTCGGATCGATTGTGGGGACGAAACCAGGCTGATTGGGTCAAAATGGGTTGTACCGAGAACGCCGATCCCAGGTAACTGTTGAGTTTATCTTTAAAATGTGACGGATCAATATAATGTTCGGTGACGATATTTTTTTGAAGACCGGGTAAATAATGATCCTCCAAAAACTGCATGATGGTGTCTCTGTATGGCCTGGCAGCTGTCTTCCAATCAATATCCGCTTTCAAATTAGGAACCGGTGATAATACATAAAATGATTCACACCCTTCAGGAGCAACTGAAGGGTCTGTAAGACTCGGTACATGCAGATATAAGGAAAAATCCTCTGATAGTGTATGATTATGAAAAATATCCTTTAATAACCCCTTATAACGTTTGCTAAGAATGATGTTATGATGTTTTAAATGGCCGTCATTATACCGTTTCCTGGTCCCAAAATAAATAACAAACAGTGACATGCTGTATTTCATCTTTTTTAGTTTTCTGTTTGTGTATTTTTTGCGATAGAATTCAGGAATCATATTCATATACGTGTAGGCAACATCCGCATTGGATACGATGATATCAGCCTCAACAACAGTACCATCTCCTAAGAGCACGCCTACAGCTTTTTTATGGTCAACAAGGATTTCCTCAACTTCAGTATTAAGATGTATTTTACCGCCTTGTTCCTGAAACAATTTGCACAGGGCGTCGACAATGGCTCCGGTACCGCCCATAGCGTAATGAACGCCCCATTTTCTCTCCAAATAGTGAATCATGGAATATATAGAAGTAGTATCGAACGGATTGCCTCCCACCAGTAACGGGTGAAATGAAAAACAGCGTCTCAGGAACTCATTGTCAATATATTGAGAAACGAATTTGTACACACTTTTATATGACTGCAGTTTGATAAGGTCAGGAGCTACTTTCAGCATATCCTTTACAGATAGAAAAGGATAATCTGCCAGTTCGACAAAACCTTTCTGAAATATGGCTTTTGTTGTTTTTATAAATTCGCGGTAGCCTTTTTTATCGGCGGGATTCCATTTATCAATTTCACTTAGTATGAAATCGAGATCGGCATTATAATCGAAACTAATGCCCTCATGATTAAAAATTCGATAAAAAGGTTCGCAAGGTACCAGATCGAAATAATCTTCACGTTTTTTCCCGGCCGCTTCGAAAATGTCATCAAACATAAAAGGAGCAGTTATAACCGTCGGCCCGCCATCAAAAGTAAAACCATCCCTGTTAAAAACGTAAGCCCTTCCGCCCGGTTTATCGAGTTTCTCGAATACCTCCACATCATAACCACGAGATATTAAGCGATTAGCCGCTCCCAGCCCCCCAAAACCACTGCCTATAACAATGACCTTTTTTCTCATTGATGTACGTTTATTAGATATTTATATGATGAATAATAACCTTTAAATACTTATTTATAAAACGAGACCGGTTCTACAGAATTAAAAGGTAACTCAATTTGGTAGTACAACGTTCACTATATTATGGGAAAAATAGGTTTGATAATAGTTAATTTTGTACTTCCTTAACAAATCCCCCAATTCCATCTTTAAAAAGTTTTCTGCGAGCATCTTCTGCCGCTGCCCTTGAATCGAATTTCCCATAATATACACGGTAGATTCGTTCACCTTTAATTTTGGTTCGTTGAATCCAGCTATGTTTTAATTGATGTGATTTTTTTTCTGCCGACTTCTTATCGGAATAAGCGGCTACCTGAATAGCGAATAATTCATGTCCCGAGTTATAACTTTTATTCTTTGTAATGGCTTTCACATTACCCTTAACAAGAACAAGTTTCACATGTGCCGTCCCGGGACCGATCATATGTAATTTCCTTGCGGCTCCTTTGGAAAGATCTATTATACGTCCTTTGGCATACGGCCCCCGGTCATTTATACGAACGATCACCGTACGACCATTATCCAGATCAATTACTTTGACAAAGGTGTTGAAAGGCAGCGTGCGGTGAGCCGCTGTCAGGCCATTTTGATTATATCTTTCACCGTTAGCTGTCAACTTACCATGAAAATCCGGGCCGTACCAACTGGCCACTCCATAATCTACTACTCGTCCATATTGCATTGACTTATGGACGGTTGCACAACCGGTTGCCATTAAAATGACTCCCAATACACATAAAATAGATGACAAACGTAATCGACCGGATCTGTAGAAATGCACTTGCCTTTACTATAGTTAAAAAAATTTTTTAAAACTATTCATTATTTCTGAAAAAGGAAATTATTTATCCGCTAATGAGCAAATAAATAGAAAAAATCGAAAATGTTATCAAATAAATTATCGTAACACATTTTTATATAGATATGTATAAGTGTAATAATATTATTATCTTAAATGTATGATATTTATATAAATATGTGCCTATTCATTAGTAGATATGGTTATGATACGAGTAAATTGTAAATGGGAAGATCTCAGTACAGGGAAAGTGTTGCATGAGATATTAACCTTTGAAACGATTGAAGATGCCGAACGTTTTATTCATGAGAATAAATATTCAAGAGATAAGAACGATCATCCCAGAGTGATAAGAGAAGCAAAAATCATAAATGGTAAGAAGCTCTTGGAGCCATTCTGATTGAGAGACAATAGTTTCATCATTTTAATACCGGTAATATTGGTAACGTAAAAATTTATAAGTGATTATCGTTACACCTCCCTAATTCTGCTAAGTCCACTTAAAAATGGGACGTTAATAAATGGTTGTCAGTTGAGCAGCTAAGATGAAAGACATGATATTATTCCGCGTTTTGAACTTCATTTTTACAAAGAATTACTCCCTTTTAAAGATAAATCGAACAATTTCAAAATAATTCACTTTATTTATAGCAAAAATTATCCATTTTAAGTTGGATATCGATTAACCTGTTTATAAAGTGAACTTATATGAGACCATTCTATCTTATTGTGCTATGCGGTTTAATGAGTATGGCTATTGTATCCTGTAAATCAGGGAGTGAAAGTTCAACTTTCATGCATCCCAAAGCCGGTTTGACGAAACAATTAGCCCAATATCGCGCCGTTTCTTTAAAAAATATACAATATCGTCTGCATCTGAATATTCCGGATTCGGCGGATAAACCCATAATCGGTAAAGAGTATCTTCATTATATCTTGCTTGATGATTCTAAGCCTTTGGTTCTGGACTTCCGTAATGCCGGAAAATTGGTAAAATCCATTGAATTGAATGGAAGAAAAGTAACCTATCATACCAAGAATGGCCATATTATTATTTCGTCAAAAGAACTTTCCAGGGGAAATCAATTCTTGATTCTAAACTTTAATGCAGGGAATGAGGCATTAAATCGAAATGAATCGTATATGTACTCACTATTTGTTCCTGCATTGGCGTCAACGGCATTCCCCTGCTTTGATCAACCTGATTTGAAAGCCGGCTTCCAGTTGCATCTTACAGTACCCGGCGATTGGGAAGCTGTTTCAAATGGACAACTGGTAAGAGTAATAACAGCTAAAGGGAAAAGGGATTATTACTTCGGTCAGACTCCGCCGTTGTCAACGTATCAGTTTGCTTTTTCAGCCGGTAAATTCCAGGTCATGAAAGCCGATAGAGGCGGGCAGCATTTTGATATGTATTACCGGGAATCGAATAAGCAAATAGTTGAAAGAAATTCCAAAGATATATTTGATCTCGAGATTCATGCGTTAAATTGGCTAAAAAAATATACCGGGATACCATTTCCATATGATAAATTTGACTTTGTGGCGGTACCATCATTTCAATTCGGAGGGATGGAACATCCCGGGGCTGTATATTATAAGGCATCGGAATTATTCCTGGGTAAATCGGCTACTGTTAATGACTCTCTCCGCCGGGCTAACCTGATATCACATGAAACATCACATATGTGGTTTGGTGATATGGTGACCATGAAGTGGTTCAATGACGTTTGGACTAAAGAAGTTTATGCCCAGTTTATGGCTGATAAAATGGTTCAGGAACTATTTCCCAAAATTAATTTTGATCAGCGTTTTTTACTGTCACACTATCCCCCGGCTTATTCTAAAGACCGTTCGGAAGGGGCAGAACCGGTTCGGCAGCCACTCAACAACCTGGTGAATGCCAGTAATATGTATATCATGGCCTATGACAAGGCTCCCATTGTCATGCGACAACTCGAGCAGATTATAGGTAAGAAAAAGTTCCAGGAGGGACTGCGTGAATATTTAAATACCTATCGATTTAGTAATGCCACATGGCGTGATCTTATAACTATCCTGAATAAGTATACGGATCAAGATTTAAGGCAGTGGAATAAAGTCTGGGTTGAGCAACCCGGAAGGCCGACGATAACGGTCAAAACCGAATTAAATAATGATGGTACGATAAAGGATTTAAAAATATCTCAGAAAGATCCTGCCGGTAAAAACAGAGTGTGGCCACAGGAGTTAAATGTGATGTTGTACTATGGTCATGATAATAAAGTAATACCAGTGTATATGAATAAACCGGAAGTCACGGTTAGCAAAGTTAATGGATGGAGAAAACCCGATTTTATTCTGCCAAATGGAAAAGGCAAAGCGTACGGTTTATTCAAACTTGATAAACAATCAATGGAATTTCTGACTAAAGATTTACCGGAGATTAAAGAACCTGATTTACGGACAGTGGCTTGGATAACACTTTGGGATAATTTCCTCGAAGGATCGATACCTGTTCAAAATATGATGGATCTGACGATGAGAGCATTACCAAGAGAAGACAATGATCTGAATACCCAATTAGTTCTTGGCTATGTGAATCGTATTTACTGGCAATTTATGACAAGTGATAAACGAAAAGACCAGGCTCCCGGCCTTGAAAACCTGTTATGGAATCAGATGCATAAAGTTTCATCTTCATCTATGAAATCCTCCTATTTTCACACATTCCAATCGGTTGTAATTACCCATAAAGGCCTTAAGGAACTCAAAAATGTTTGGGCGAAGGAAACGAAGATTGATGGTTTGAGTTTTTCAGAACAGGACTATACGGGGATGGCAGCTCATCTGGCGATAACAGAATATCCGGGATGGAAAAAAATACTAGATCGACAGGAAACGCGCATCAAAGATCCAGACCGTAAACAGGAATTTGAGTTTGTTCGTCCCGCCTTATCAAATAAAGCGGAAGTACGTGATTCCTTTTTCAACAGTCTGAAAAAGGAATCAAACAGGCATCACGAGCCGTGGGTGTTACGAGGATTGCGCTATCTTAATAACCCTCTGCGGGCACCACAATCAGAGACTTATGTATTACCGAGCCTAAAGTTATTAAGGGAAATACAGGCCACAGGAGACATATTCTTCCCGGGCCGGTGGATTGATGCGTCAATTAGCGGTCATAATAATGTAAAAGCAGCCCAAACAGTCCGAACCTTTTTAAAGAAACGACCTGATTATCCGCATTTCCTCAAAGATAAAATTCTCCAGGCGGCAGATCCTCTGTTCAGGGCGGCTCGTATCATTGAAAGTGAAAAACATTCACAACCAAACTAATACCTTATATTTAGATAAGCAGATAAGCTAATGAAAACAGAATAAGGATAATGTTTACCCGGAGTCTGAGTTCAAGAGCTTTCATGGGGTAGTGTTTGGCAAAAATCGAATCTTTTAAATAAAATACCGGCTATTACCGTCTTTTTAATTTAGCTTCAATACTAAGTT
>Ga0102962_1000625_pt1 | contig 15965 bp, 13 predicted proteins | sample SalPonF2_C_D2_MG_FD_84519 | JGI IMG/M metagenome (GOLD analysis project Ga0102962, IMG submission 84519) | Salt pond soil microbial communities from South San Francisco under conditions of wetland restoration - Salt Pond MetaG SF2_C_D2_MG ...
AACCGCGGTATCGAGGTCGCGACGGGCGACGTCGTCGCGTTCATGGACGACGACGCGGTCGCCGAGCCCGACTGGATCGCGGAACTCGTCACCGGCTACGAACGCCACGACGCGCTCGCGGTCGGCGGCCGGATGGCCCCCGAGTGGGTCGCTGGGAAGCCAGAATTTCTCCCCGAGGAGTTCTACTTCCTGATCGGCGTGACCCACCGGGGATTCCCGGAGAAGGAGTGTGAGGTGCGGAACACGTTCGGCTCGAACATCTCGTTCCGGCGGGAGGTTCTCGAGGAACTCGGCGGGTTCGCCGAGCGACTCGGCCGGAAGGGCGACGCCCAGGGCCAGGGCGAGGAGACGGAGATCGCCGCCCGGATGTACGAGGCGTACGGCGAACGGGTCTGGTACGTCCCGGCCGCCGTCGTCCGGCACAAGGTCTTCGACTACCGCACGGATCCCGTATGGCTCGCGAAGCGGGCGTTCTGGCAGGGCTACTCGAAGCGAGTGATGGCCACCAACACTGCCGACAGTGGAGAGGAGAACGAGTTCCTCCGGTACCTGCTACGTGAATCCACCCCGAAGCGAGTTCTGGAGTTCTTCCACTCCCCCTCGCTCGCGAGGGTCGTGTCGCTCGCAACCCTCTACGTCCTCACGGCGCTCATTGGCTGTGGGTACCTCTATGGGACCGTCAGCTCCTCGTCAGCGGATCTGACGAATGGAACGACCGGAGGGCGCGGGGGACTGAGAGTCCTCTGGTTGCGTCCCGACAAGCCCGACAACGTAAGCGTCGGGCGACACCGTATCGCACGGCACCTCCGTGCGGCCGGACACGACGTGACGGTGCAGAACGCGACGCCACGGAGCTTCGTCGACGTGCTCTCGCTCGACCCGGACGTCGTCGTCGGAACGACGCGGCTGGGGGCGCTCGTCGGCGCGTGGAAGAAGCTCGTCCACGGCACGCCGCTGGTCGTCGACCACATCGACCCAATCTCCCAGCTCAGGCGGGATAGCGGCCCGCTGAAGGTTCTCTTCGTGTCGCAACTCGAGAAGCTCGCGTTCCGGCTCGCCGACCACGTCCTCGTCGTCTACCGGGAGGAGGTCCCACGCGTCGAACGGTACGCGACGCACGTCACCAAGACCAGTCTCGGCGTCGACTACGATCGCTTCGCCTCCCCGGGTCCGTCGGTCGTCGAGCGCGCCAGTGAAACGCTGGAGAGGACGGCCGACGCGGACCGGAAGACCGTGGTTTACGTCGGGAGCCTCGAGACCGAGTACCATCCCCTCACGGTCGTCGACGCGCTCTCGCACCTCCACGGCTGGCAGTTCGCCGTCCTCGGCGATGGTTCCCAGCGCGAGGCCTTCGAACGCGCGGACGACGTCAGAGACGACGTCACGTACCTGGGAACCGTCGATCACGAACTCGTCCCGGGATTCCTCCACGCGGCCGATGTCGGCGTCTGCCTCGTCGACGATCGGAACACGCTCAAGATCCTGGAGTACGGGGCCGCCGGCCTCCCCACGGTGAACGTCGCAGGCGACGCCGAGGAGAAGTTCGAGGGTCTCGTCGAGTTCTGTACGCTCGACCCCGCGGACGTCGCTCGTGCGATCGAAGCAGCCGACGAGAGTGCTCGGACCGAGGCGTTCCGCGAGTTCACGCGCCAGTTCGGCTGGGAGGCGATCGCCGACGAGTACCAGGCCATCATCGAGTCGGTTCATAGTGACTGAGAGCCCGATCGAGCGTCTGCTTTCGACCGGTCCCGCCACGGCAGCGGGTAGGGACGCGTGGGACCAGGCTTATCTCCCGCTACGCTCTTGCCTTCACTGATGGATTCGGACGCGCTCGTGCTGACCGACGTCGCGGACGGAGGGGTACACTCCGAACTCTCCAGTCGAGGCCGGGTAATCTCGTTCGTCGAACCCACTGGCGAGAACTCGTTTTCAGCCGAGTACGTCTTCGACCTCCCCTACGTGACGGAGGGTCCGCTAGTCGACGACGACGACTTCGATCGCATGCGGGCGTGGCTCGCTGAACTGGATTCATATGAGGGGATCGATCTCGGCCTGCTCTTGCACTCCGACTTCATCCAGCTCTTCGGTCACGAGCTATTCCGCCAGTTCCGACTCGTCTCGCAAATCCTCGAGGAGGAAGAACCGCACGCAGTGACCGTGGTGACGGAGGGACGGGCGGCGTACGAGTTTCTCGAGTACGGTGGCGACCGATTGGAACCGTCCATCGTCGAAGCGGTGTGCGGGGCCGAGAGCGTTCCCTTCGTGGTGGAGACGCGCTCTTCCATTCCCGGGCTCAAGGACCGACTGTTCGAACGCGTCGGTGCTTCCGGACTCCTGAGCGTCGAGCGACTGACGGAGATTGGAACCAGGGTCGTGGACCGCGACGGATCCAGCGGGAGTCGGATCCTCTTCTTCCTCGGGAACGTCCACAACTCCTCCCGCGTCCGACCGGTGCTGTCGAAACTCGAGGAGTTCGGCCACGATCCACTCGTGATCGTACAGTCACACGGATTCCTGAATTTCGACCCGGGAGGTCTCGACGAGTTCCGGGACCTCGCGAGGGTTCGATCGTTCGAGTCATACCAGGACAGCGACGTGTACGGAACCGCGCGGGACGAGCGATCGCGACTCGCCGACTCGTGGTCTGCGATCCGGAGGGACGAGGCATTCACAAGCCGGTTTACGATCGACGACCGGCCGGCCTGGCGGGCTCTGGAGGATCGATTCCGCCTGTACTACGACCTCCAGTTCCCGCGGATGGTCAAGTACGTTGAGACCTGCCGCCGGATACTCCAGACCGAGCGACCCGAGATCGTCGTTCTGAAAGGGGACGGCCCACCACCGACTCGGACGTTCACGCGCGTCGCGAAGGACTACGACGTCCCGTCGCTCTTGATTCAGCACGGGCGAACTGTGGACTCCCGGATGTTCATTCCGATCACGGACCATGTCGCCGTCTGGGGCGAACGCAGTGCGGATTTGTTCGAACGACAGGGGTTCGGCGAAACCGACCTCACGATCACCGGCGCGCCCCATCTAGACGTACTAGCTGACCATCGAGTCGACCGAAGCGCGTTCGTCCGGTCGCTCGGGATCGACGAGACGGACCGAGTCGTGATTCTCGCTTCCCAACCGTTCCGGGAGGCCGACCGCGTCACGCTGGTCGAGTCGGTCGTTCGGCAGATCGCGCCAATGGACGGCGTCTCCCTGATCCTCAGGCCCCACCCGAGAGAAGACCGAACGCTCCACCGGAGGATGGCCGAAGAAGCGGGGTCATCGGTCGTCCTCCCACCCGACACGGCCCTCTTCGACACGCTCGCGGCCTCGGACCTCCTGATCGGGTGCTCCAGCACCGTGTTGCTTGAGGCGAGCCTGCTAGATACCCCCGTGCTGGCAATCACCTACCTGGAGAACCAGCCGGATGCCTTCTACACTGACCACATGGAGACTGTCGATCGGGAATCGAATCTCCCGGAAGTCGTCGAACGCCTTCTGTTCGACGAGAAGTACCGGACCGACCGACTGAGCGAACAACCCCGTCTCGGTCGAGAGTTCATGCACAACGAGGACGGCCGCGCGAACGAGCGAATCGTCGACCTGATCGAGGAGTTGATGGAGCACGGCGAGCGCTATCCTCGGCGGATCTCGTTCGACGGCCCGCTCGGTCCGTGACTCGCCCACCCCGCTCCAGGTGGAGGGTGTCGACAAACAGGTCGTAACCACAGGTTTATGTCGGTCTGAGCAATCCTGAACGCCATGATCCGCGTCGCGTTCTTCGGAACTCACACGCTGGGTTCGCGGTGTCTCAGGCTGCTCGACCGACACCCGGACGTCGAGATCGCACTCGTCGTGACGTACGGGCCCGACGCCGACCCCTGGTGGGATGAACCGGTCTGGAAGTCGGCCGTCGAGCGCGGTTACCACGTCGAAGCGGTCGAGAACGAGCGAGAGATTCTCGAGTACGACATCGACTACCTGCTGAGCGTCTACTATCCGAACGTTCTGGGAGCCGACTTGCTGGACCACCCCTCGGAGGCCGCCTTGAACCTCCACCAGGCGGAACTCCCTCGATACCGAGGGAGCAACGTCTTCGCCCACGCGATCATGAACGCCCGCGAAGACGACCACTGGCGATACGGGACGACGTTCCACGAGATGGTCGAGGAGGTCGACGCAGGCGCCATCGTGGACCGTGAGTTCGTCGAGATTCGATCCGACGACACGGCCGGTCGGCTGTACGAACGGACGCGAGAGGCCTCGCTCAGGCTGTTCAACCGGTCGATCCCGAAACTCGTCGAGCGGACCGTCCTCGACGAGGCGACTCCGCAAGACGAGTTCGACGGGACGCGCTACTTCTACACGAAGGAGAGTCTGAACGGTGAGATGGAGGTCTCCGCGGCCGACCTCGCCGCCTCGGACGAGGGGGTCCGTCTCGCCGCGTACGACAAGATACGCGCGCTAGAGTTTCCGCCGTTCGATCCCGCGTACACCACGATCGACGGCGAGAAGGTGTTCCTGACGACCCGGCCGCGCTGAGGTCGATCCTCGCGAACCTCCTCCTACACCGTCTCGCGGCAGTTCGCACTCCAAATCCGTCCTTCGGCACCCCGAACCCTACGCGTCGAGTTCGGCGTGGATCTCCTGGATGAGGTCGACGATTCGAGCCCCGACGATAGCGGAGTTGAACGTGTTCCGGCGGGTTTCGATCGCGTCCAGAAAGTTCTCCGCCTCGGTCCGGATGGTGTTGTTCGGCGTGACGTCGTAGCGGAAGGACTCCCCGTCCTCGTAGACGGTCATCTCCTGGGCCGCGCACGCGGCGACCGCGCTCCGCTCTGAGCCGACGACCTGGAAGAGCCGGCGCCGGACGGGGTCGACCCAGCTCACCTGAATGTTGGCCCTGGTCGTCTCGTCGGCGAGCTGGATCGTGGAGACCTCGTTGACGTCGTCCCGTCGGAACGATCCGACGGTCCCCCCGACGACGTTGGGCCACGCCCCGCTGACGAAGTTGAGTATGTCGAGCGGGTGGACGATCAGGTCCCAGAGAACGTCGCCGTCGTCCCGCGGCTCGATCTGGTGCGTCCACGCGACGTTGTAGTACTGGATCTCCCCGAAGTAGCCCTCGTCGACCAGGTCCCGGAGCGTGCGGACGACGTTGGCGAACCGGAAGACGTGGCCCGTCTGTAGAATCTGTCCGCTCTCGCTGGCCCGCTCGACGAGGTCGAACGCTCGGTCGCGGTCGGTCGTGAGTGGCTTTTCCACCAGGACGTCGACGTTCCGGTCCATCGCGGCCATCGCGATGTCGAAGTGGGTCTGGTTGTTCGTGCAGACGTGGATTGCGTCGACTGACTCGAGGAGGGAGTCGATGTCGGTGAAGGCGTCGTCGGCGTCTGTCGCCGCCTCGAGGCGGGACTCGTCGAGGTCGAACGCCGCGACCCGGTCGAGTTCGCCGTCGTCGCGGAGGGCCGCGTACTCTTCGAGAACCTTCGTCCCCCAGTACCCGACGCCGACGACGCCAGCGTTCATCGCGACCCCTCGAAGAACCCCTCGACGGCCCCCGCGACACGTTCGACGTCGTCGTCCGAGAGACGCTGATGGACGGGGAGACAGAGCACCTCGTCGGCCCAGCGTTCCGCGTGCGGGAAGTCCCCGCGTTCGTACGGCAAGTTGCGATACGGCGCCTGGAGGTGGACCGGGAGGTCGTAGTTGACGCCGGCCTCGACGCCGGCGTTCGCGAGGTGTGACTGGAGGGCGTCCCGGTCGGCCGTCCGGACGGCGTAGAGGTACCACGCTGGATCGATTTCCGGTCCACCGGACGGTGGACACGTCAGACCCTCGAGGTCCTCGAAGCGCTCACCGTACGTCCGCGCGATTCGACGGCGTCGACCGTTCCACTCGTCGAGACGAGCCAGCTGCTTCCGCCCAATCGCGGCGTTCACGGTGTTGAGACGAGCGGTGTACCCCAGCCGTTCGTGTCGGCCGGATGCCTCGTCCCGGCCAACGTCCCGAAGCGAGCGGACACGCGCTGCCACATCGTCGTCGTCGGTGGTGAGCATCCCCCCGTCCCCCGCGACGGTTATGTTCTTCGATGGGTAGAAGGAGAACGCGGCGATGTCTGCCAACGAGCCGACGCGTCTCCCGTCGATCGACGCGCCGTGTGCCTGGCACGCGTCAGAGACGATGGGAACGTCGCCGACGGCGTCGCGGAGGGCGTCGACGTCCGCGGGATAGCCGTAGAGGTGGACGGTAACGACTGCGGCGACGTCGTCGCGTTCATCGACTACGCGGCCGGCCTCGTCCGGGTCGAGAGTGTACGTCGCCGGGTCGGCGTCGGCGAAGACCGGTTCGGCTCCGGCCATTCTGACTGCGTTTGCGGTCGCAATGAACGTGGCGGGCGTCGTCAACACCCGGTCCCCCTCGCCAACTCCGAGCGCCTCGAGCGCCAGATGGAGTGCCCGAGTTCCGCTGTCGAGCGCGACCGCGTGTTCGGTCGCGACGTACGTTGCGAACTCCGCTTCGAAGCAAGCGACGCTCTCGCCGCGGAGAAAGAACTCCTCTCGTAAGACTCGGCTGGCCTCGGCCACCATCTCGTCGTCCACGACGGGGTGCGCGAGGGGAATGGAATCGTCCATGCCGTCAACGAACAGGGGCCGTATATATCACTCTCACGCTCGCCTCCCGGCCGCCGAGTGCGTGTCGTTCGACGGTCCGGACGCCGACACAGGGAGCGGCTGTCGCTGAGGCGGAGAAAACCATCGTACTCCGCGGGGGTTAGGCAAACGTTTTGTATGCACCGACCACAGTGGAAGCCGGATGCCCACATGGGACTCCCTCCCGCCGGCGATCGACACCGGATCCGGCCCGCTCGTCTCGATCATCGTTCCGAACTACGGAGACGAGGCGTACATCCTGGGCGCGGTCGAGAGCGTCGCCGCTCAGACCCACGACGCCATGGAGGTGGTCCTGGTCGACAGTTCCGGGGTAGACTGGCTCGAAGAGATGGCTGCCGAAGTCGGAGGGGTGAGATATGTCTACCAGGAGCCAGAGGGCCCCGCCGCGGCGTTCAACCTCGGCGTCGAAACCGCGACGGGTCAGTTCGTGGGGTTCCTGGGGGCTGACGACCGGTTCGTTCCCGAGAAGATCGAACGGCAACTCGAACTCGCTGACGAGGGGGCCGACGTCGTCTACTCGGACGCGTACCTACGGGAGACGCACGGGACGTCCCGCATGACAGCGCTCCCGGTCACGGACCCCGCCACCCACCACGTAGACTTCGTACTCAAAGGCGGCGTCCCTCACTCGACCGTGATCGTACGCAGTTCCTGCCTCCCGGAGGAGCCGTTCGACGTCAGTCTCGGTACCGGCGAGGACAGACACCTGCTCGCCAGGCTGTTCGCGTCGTGCGTTCCGGCGAAGGTTCCCGAGCCACTCGTCTACTACGAGCGACGAGACGACTCGCTCACCTCGAACTGGGAGAGCATGTACGAGAACGAGATTGCCGGCCTCGACGACCTCCTCGACGAGTTCGAGGAGCTGCGACCGTACAGGCGTCGACTGGAGGGGCGCGCACTCTACAAGCGGGGTAAGTGGGCGCTACAGGCCGGCGACGTGCGTGCGGCCCGGCGGTCGTTCTGGGAAGCGATGGTCGGCGGCGACCCGAGCCTCAAGACGGCGTTGCTGTTCTTCGTCTCGCTCCTTCCGTTCGGTACCGACCGGGCGTTCTTCTACCTCGAACGGGTACAGGAGCGGCTACGGTAGCCGTCGGAGCGCTGCCGCGAGAGTGGACTGTGGTGGCCCGACGACCCGAACCGACGCCGGAGTGAAGCCAACGATCCGAATAGGCGCCGGAATCGGGAGCGAGTCCGGAAGGCCAATATACCCGTCACGGCTACCGTACCGTCATGTCGGACGACTCCGACGCGTTCTATCGGTCCCTCCTGAAGGGCGGCGGAGTCGTGATGATCGGGACGGTCCTCCAGCTAGCGATCTCGTTCGTGGGAATGGCACTCATCGCCCGATTCTTCGGCCGGACCGACTACGGCGCCGTCTCGCTCGGGCTGACCGTGATGGAGTTCGCAGCGGCTATCTCGCTGCTCGGGTTGAACACGGGCGTAGCCCGCTACCTCCCGAGGTACGACTCGACGGCCGATCGGCGCGGCGTGCTCGTCTCGGCGATGCAGTTGGCGCTCCCCACGGCCGTCGTCGTCGGGATAGGGATCGTCGTCTTCGCGCCCACTATCGCCACGAGAGCCTTCGACGATTCCTCGGTCACTCCAATCCTCCGGGTGGTCGGTGCGACAGTCCCCGCGGTCGCCCTGGTGAGGATGGGGACAGGAGCCGTACAGGGCCTTCAGCTCTCCCGAGGCAAAGTCGTCATCCAGAACCTGACCCTCCCGATAACGCGGATCGTACTCATCGGCTGTGTGCTGCTCTTCGGCTTCGGCGTCGTCGGTATCGCGCTCTCGTACAGTCTCGCGTACGTCGCCGCCGCCCTCGCGGCGCTCTACTACCTCTACCGGTACACGCCGCTGTTCGCGTCGACCGACGCGACGAACCTCCGTCGGCCGTTGATCACGTTCTCCGCACCGCTCATCGTCGGCATGACGATGGGTCGAGTGCTCACCGAGATCGACACGCTCCTTCTCGGAGTGAGTTCGGCGGCGTCGACGGGAGACGTGGGGGTCTACCGCGCGGTCTACCCGATCGCGTCGCTGCTCCCCTTCGTGCTCACGGCGCTCGGGTTCATGTTCCTCCCGCTCATCTCTGAACTACACGCGAACGGGCGGATCGCGGAGATGCGTCGGATGTTCCAGGTCGTGACGAAGTGGACGGTCTTCGCGACGATCCCGCTCTTCTTCGCCGTCGCGTTCTTTCCCGACAGCGTCATCGGAATCACGTTCGGTCCCGACTTCCTGAGCGGCGCGACGGCGCTCCAGGTGCTCGCGTTGGCGTTCTTCCTCCCCCTCCTCGCCGGACCGAACACCAACCTCCTGACGACGATCGGGAGCACGAGAACGATCATGTACAACGACATAGCGACCGCCGCGGTGAACGTCGGGCTCAACTTGCTGTTGATCCCCCAGTACTCCTTCCTCGGGGCGGCCATCGCGACTGCCGTTGCGTACGTCTTCAAGAACGTGGTATACTCCGCCCAGGTCTACCAGAAGACGGGGACGCACCCCATCACTGCTTCGCTCGCGAAGCCGCTCGTCGCCTCTCTCTGTGCCGGGATCGTACTCTACTTGGCTGTGATCGAAACCGTGCGCGTGACGACCCTCGTGTTCCTTGCCGTCGTCGCCGGATTCACGATCGTTCACGGGGTACTGGTCCTGACGCTGGGGGGCGTCGAGCGCGAGGAAGTAATGCTAGTCCTCAGCTTCGAGGAGCGTTTCGGCGTCGACCTCGGTCCCCTGAAGCAGATCGCGAACCGGCTAATGTGAACGAAGTCGAGCCGACGGTGTCTAGCGGTTCGGATGCGAGTTCCGATTGGAATTCGGTACACGTCGGTCGCACTCGGTTGCAGACACAAGCAATATTACGGTGCGCCTGAGAAGCACCACCATGTCCAGCGACTATCCCGTCGTCATTCTCTGTGGGGGCCTCGGGACGCGGATGGGGTCGAAGACGGACGTGAAGCCAAAACCGATGGTGAAGATCGGCGACAAGCCGATCCTGTGGCACATCATGAAGATATACGCCGCAAACGGGTACACCGACTTCGTGCTCGCTCTCGGCTACAAGTCGGAGGTCATCAAGGACTACTTCCTCTCGTACAAGAGCTACAACAATTCGGTCGAGGTCAACACCCGCACTGGGGATCTGGAGGTCCTCTCGAACGAGCCCGACGAGGACTGGAACGTGAAGCTCGTCAACACCGGCGTGCGAACGCTAAAGGGCGGACGGATCAAGCGCCTCGAGCCTCACATCGACTCCGACCGGTTCATGTTGACGTACGGGGATGGCGTCGCTGACGTCGACGTGAACGACCTCGTCTCGTTCCACGAGTCCCACGACGCCGCCGGGACGATTACCGGGGTGAACCCGCCGTCCAGATTCGGCGAGATGAACCTGGACGGAGACCGTGTTCGTTCGTTCAGCGAGAAGCCGCAGGCGTCCCAGGGAACCATCAACGGCGGGTACATGGTGCTCGAATCGAAGATCTTCGACTACCTGTCGACGGACAAAGACTGCGACTTCGAAGTGGGCCCGCTGGAGCGGTTCGCGGCGGACGGTGAGTTGCGGATGTATCGCCACGAGGGCAAGTGGGAGTGCGCCGACAACCAGCGCGACCTCGACCATTTGAACGAACAGTGGCGGGCGGGCGACGTGTTCTGGGAGGTCTGGAACTAGATGCGAGTCCTCGTCACCGGCGACCGCGGATACATCGGTCGGATACTCGTCCCACGCTTGCTAGAGGAGGGACACGACGTCCGAGGCTTGGACACCGACTACTACGAGGGCTGCGACCTCTACGAGCACGGCGAGGCGGACTACGAACGGTTGACGAAGGACGTCCGAGAGCTGACCAAACGCGACCTGGAAGGCGTCGACGCCGTCCACCACCTCGCGGCGCTGTCGAACGATCCGCTCGGCACGCTCGATCCGACGCTCACGCACGAAATCAACCACGAGGCGACGGTCAGACTCGCGAGGCTGGCGAAGGAGTCCGGAGTGGAGCGGTTCGTCTTCTCCTCCTCCTGTTCGGTCTACGGGACGTCAGAGGGCGCCGTCGTCGACGAGACGAGCGAGACGAACCCGCTCACCGCGTACGCGCGGTCAAAAGTCAGCGTCGAGGAGGCCCTTCGGGAAATGGCGGACTCGTCGTTCACGCCGGTGTTCCTCAGGAACGCCACGGCGCACGGCCTCTCTCCCCGACTTCGGTTGGACATCGTCGTCAACAACCTCGTAGGGTGGGCGCACGCGACCGGAGAGGTCGTCATCAAGAGCGACGGGAAGCCGTGGCGCCCGCTCGTTCACATCGCCGACATCTCGAAGGCCTTCGAACTCGCGACGAGTGCGGATGCCGACGCCGTCCGTGGCGAGGCGTTCAACGTCGGCGACAACGACGAGAACTACCAGATCCGGGAGCTGGCGGCCATCGTCGGGGAGACAGTTCCGGACGTGACGGTCACCTACGGGGACGACCCCTCGCCAGACGCGAGGTCGTACCGAGTGAACTTCGACAAGATCGGTGACCGACTCGGCTTCTCCTGTGACTGGGACGTCCCCTCGGGTGCGGCCGAACTCTCCGAGGCGTACTCCGAGGCTGGAATGGACGAGGCGACGTTCCAGTCGGATGCATATCGGCGCCTAGATCGGATCGAGACGCTCAGAGAAGGCGGGGAACTGGACGACGGGCTGTTGTGGAGGGACTGATCGGAATGGAGATCACCGAGCTTGACCTCCCCGACGTTCACCTGATCGAACTAGAACCCCACGTCGACCACCGTGGGCACTTCATGCGGGTGTATGACGACGAGACGTTCGAGGCGCACGGTCTCCACGGGGAGTGGGTCCAGGAGAACCACTCGTACTCGAAGGCGGCGGGGACGGTCCGGGGGATGCACTTCCAGTTCCCGCCCGACGCGGAGACCAAACTCGTCCGGGTCGTCCGCGGGAAGATATTCGACACGTTCGTGGACCTGCGACGTGACTCCTCGACGTTCGGCGAGTGGGACGGGGTCGTTCTGTCGGCGGAAAACCGACGGATGTTGTACGTGCCACGCGGGTTCGCGCACGGCTTTTGCACCCTGACTGACGACTGCGACGTGACGTACAAGGTCGACAGCTACTACGCCCCGGAGAACGAGGGTGGAATCCGGTGGGATGATCCGGAACTCGGGATCGACTGGCCGGTCGACGAGCCCATCCTGTCCGAGAAGGACGGGAAGGCCGACTCCTTCGAGGCGTTCGTCGAGGCGCACAGCGGGCTTGAGCCAGAGTACAAACGGCGTACGTGAGGTCCACGTCAGTATGTCTTGCTCGGGCCAAATGTCAGATTGGGAATGGGAGACAAGCCAGAGTCAAGTTAGAACGCACACAGCGACCTATGGTAATTGATACGGTTGAGGAAGAAATTGCTCGGCAGATGAGTGAGGCTGATACACACCTCAGTACAGTACGGACTTGATGGAGTGGAGCCCGAACGAAAACAAGAAATGATCGAGGGGAAGTTCCAGACACCGATGAAATATAGGGTGGATTTCATTCGCACCCCATGTTACATCAAAATTGTTAAATGATCCACCGCAATCGTTAATGGAGAAGAGAAGAAAGGGAAGTGAATGAATTACTTTGATAAAGCTATCGGTGTCCTTCGGAGGGACGGTCCCTTACAACTACTCAAAAAAGGAGTCCCATTCATCTACGATGTACATGTAGCTCCCCACTTACCAAGGACGAGGGCGACGTATAACGGAGTTAGTGTGAAGGGGGCCAGGTATTTCGACTCGATTCTTCCCTGGAGGGTTAAACATCGCCCACAGTACGAATCTGGCCTAGTTTCTGGTCTAGATAAAAATGTAGAGCCAGGAGACCGCGTCGTGATTGTGGGGGGTGGGTGGGGAGTAACCACAGTTATAGCCGCACGGGAAGCGGGGAAATCTGGGAAGGTAATTGTTTACGAAGGATCGGAAAAGGGAATTGCCGATATTCAAGAAACGCTCAAGCAAAATCGCATCCCCCGAAATATTGACATTAGACACGGTGTTGTCGGGCCACTAATCAGTCTCCGTGGAGACGCAGGAAAGGCGGATCAAGTGTCTCCCAAAAAAATACCCGAGTGTGACGTGCTAGAACTAGATTGTGAAGGAGCTGAGGTCGAAATACTTAAAAATTTGTCAATATTGCCAAGGGTAATATTGGTTGAAACTCACGGAATGCATAAGGCATCAAGTGCTAAAGTTGAAGAATTGTTGGAAGAACTATCGTATTCAGTGGAGGTGAAGGAGGTAGCAGATAAAGGAACAAAAGACTTTTGTCTGGAAAAAGATGTTTATAGCCTAGTCGCCGTGCACAAGTGACCATCCCGAATGTAAATTAGGATGGGGTTTTTTTAAATGCGCGAATAGTTGGTATAGAATGTCAGATAATGTTGTGCTGGCTCATTTGATTGACCATCGAAAGTACAATCAGAGCTATCGCTTCCGTAATTCCGCCCACAATCCAACATGCACACTTTGGACGCCATTCCGTAAAATGGGTTACTGATTCATTCCTTCGATTGCCACTCTTCCCGCAGTTTCTGAAAGGCTTGGGTTGGCTCTTGAAACTCCCACCCAATAGCGTCATACAGAGCGGTCGAATCAAGACTGCCGTCAGTCGGACGATCCGCAGTTTGTCCGAGTTTTTCGGTACTGGTAGGTGAAATTTGACCCGGGTCGTATCCCACGATCTCCGCAAGTTTCCTCGTGAATTCAAACCGGGATAAACAAGCCGGACCAGTAGCGTGGTACAATCCGGTAAGTCCTTCCGTACCAACGGTCAGACAAGCGTCCGCTAGATCTGGGGCGTATGTTGGAGTAGATGTCTGATCATCAACAATTTTGAGTTCGTTACCACTCCGCAGCTCGCTCAAAACCCACGTCACAAAATTGTCATTAAGTAAGCCGAAAATAACGCTCGAACGAAGGACCGTGGAAACGTCGGCGATTTTAGCTGCTTGCTCTCCCGCGTATTTACACTGAGCGTAATAATTTAGCGGAGATACAGGATCTCCTTCCGTATAGGGGGCTTCTCTGGGGTCACCCCCGAAAACATAATCTGTCGACAGGTAAACAAAATGGGCACCTACGCCATTCGCTGCAACAGCCGCATTACGGGTCCCAGTAGCGTTCACAGCCCAGGCTCGCTCTCTCTGTGTCTCGCAGTCATCAACGGCATGGAAGGCCGCAGTATCTATAACGATATCGGGATCGTAGCCGCTAACGAGTTCGGTTGTCTTCTCAGCATCTGTTTTATCGAGTTTCTGATCGAGGTGCTTCGAGGAAGAGGTGAGATACGTTCCGCGGACCTCAAACCCTCGTTCACCGCAGAGTTGGATAACGTTCTTGCCGACCAATCCTGACCCCCCAATTACAAGTACGCGCATATTCGTGAACTCACGCACGGAGCTATCTAATCGTTTCGCTCATATGCATTGTAAAAACTCCCGTAATAAGGATAAGGAATCCAACGAAGAACAATTGCGCAGGTTGCTCATCGTAGCAAGAAAGGTCGTGCTGTGAACGAAATACTATTGAGCTAGGGAATATACAAGACAATCAATGACTATGCTTAAGATATCTCCGGTGAAGCGAGTGGGGGATTTGACAAGCATATGGCAAGAAAATGCTTTTGAAGAGTATGGAGTTCGTGGCTCCGATGAACGAAACAAAAATGGTCGTCTGGCAGCAAGAAATGATGGGAAGTTGTCCCGGATACAAGTTTCGGTCCGATGGACTTGAACAACGTCACGGTCATTATTCCGACTCGGAACCGGCCAAAGAGCCTCCGCCGGCTTCTCCAATATTACGAACAGTCAGGGGCCGAGCCATCGGTAATTGTCGCGGACTCCAGCGACGCCAAGGCGCGCTCTGAAAACGAGTTAACATGTGAATCGAGTGAACTTCCAGTCATGAACTTCATAGGATACGACCCAACGACTCCTCTCGTTGAAAAAATACAAGCTGTAGTTCAAAATATTGACACAGAGTATTCGACCTTGTGCGCCGACGACGATTTCGTGACTCCGAATGGGCTCCGTCGAACCGTCGGGTTTCTGGAGAATCACGAAAAATTCGTCTGCGCTTATGGTAATACAATTGCATTTACTGCTGACTCGATACGGGGCGGAACGAACTTTAGTTGGGCTCCCCGATACACATATGCTAGGTCAATAGCAGATCCGCGTCCAGAGAGCAGAATCGTCGCACATCTCACAAACTATATGCAAACGCTCTATGCTGTTCATCGTACACCCGTCCTACTTAGAGGATTCAATAAGACCGCCGAAGCGACTGACGACATACGTTTCGGTGAGATCATGCACTCAGCGTTAGACACTATCATGGGAAAGACGAAACGGCTGAACGTACTCTACAGTGCACGATACAGCGCTCCTCAGTCCGCCGCGGCTGAAAACACTATATCTGACTTCGTGCGGTCGGGAACGTTTGAACGAAAGTACAAACGGTTCAAACGAGCACTTGTCGAGGCTCTACAGCAACAAGCACCGATTACCCAGCAAGACGCCATCCGCATAGTTAATAGAGGAATGACCAATTATCTGATGGAGACATGCGATTACGACCCTTCCCTTGCCAAACGGCTCGTTCGAGGCGACGATGAATCAATGGACTTTCCACCCTCGCTTCCAAGCTTTTCCAGCCAGTCCGTCTCCCTCCCGGCCACTGTGAAACGATCATTGCTCAACGCTCCGCTTCCGGACGATCTCGCGTTCGCAGGCCAGCGCGTCTACAGAACACTGTACAAGTGGAGACGGATCGCAGAGATCCGTGACGTCGATACGCTCGGGTTCTACGTCTCGCTCTCCCTCAAGGACGCCAACAGCCGTGGGGAGCTAACGGCGATTAGGCGAGCCATCGCGTCCCACCCAGACGCACTCGACGAGTGAATACCGCAATCTAGGTGACCCCGAGCGCCCGCCTCGGTCGGTGGCCGGCCCGGGCGGTGAATCGGCCGCTCGAAGAGAGAGGGGTTTGAAGGCCGCCGACGGCGAGGGGACCGTATGAGCACGAGTATCGTGATCGTCGGGGCCGGGAACGTCGGGTCACGTCACCTTCAGGGCCTCTCTCTGCTCGAGCGGCCGGCGGCCATTTCCGTCGTCGATCCGTCCCCCGAGAGCAGGCGGGTCGCGAAGGACCGATGGGAGGAGACGGAATGTGATCGCCACGACGTGTCGTACTTCGACGACGCCGCGGCCGTGTCCGCTGACCGCGTCGATGTCGCGATCGTGGCGACGCCCGCGT
>Ga0102962_1000627_pt1 | contig 15911 bp, 12 predicted proteins | sample SalPonF2_C_D2_MG_FD_84519 | JGI IMG/M metagenome (GOLD analysis project Ga0102962, IMG submission 84519) | Salt pond soil microbial communities from South San Francisco under conditions of wetland restoration - Salt Pond MetaG SF2_C_D2_MG ...
CGCTTCCTGGGCTCCCAATGAGAAAGTGGCCCTGGAAGTGGGCAGCGGCGCCTGCTTCAGCGGCGTTCGCGCCCTGGTGACCATGAAGCATGTCGGCGTCAACGTCGCGGCCGACCCCCTGTTCACCCTCTCCTACACCGGAGTAAGGGGCGGGCTGGTTCTGGTGACGGCGGACGATCCCGAACTGCATTCGTCGCAGAACGAGCAGGACAACCGCAATTACGCCAAATTCGCCAAATTGCCGATGCTCGAGCCGACCGACAGCCAGGAGGCGCTCGCCTTTACCCGCCTCGCTTTCGAAATCAGCGAAACCTTCGACACGCCGGTGATGCTGCGGACCACCACCCGGATCTCCCATTCCAAATCGATCGTGACCCTGGGAGAGCGGACGGCGAAACTGGCGGAGCCCTCCCTGGAGAGAAATCCGCCCAAATTCGTCATGCTTCCCGGCAATGCCCGCAAGCGTCATGTGACGGTGGAAAAACGTCTGCTGGATCTGGCGGACTGGGCCTGCAAGCAGCCCTTCAACGTCATCGAAGAGGGCGAGGGACGCGTCGGAATCATCACCTCGGGAGTCTCCTACCAATATGCCCGGGAGGTGTTCCCCAACGCCCCCATGCTCAAGCTCGGCCTGGTTCACCCCCTGCCGAAGCAGCTGATCCGCGATTTCGCCGCGACGGTTGAGACGCTCTATATCGTTGAAGAACTCGATCCTTTCATCGAGGAGCAGGTGCGGGCCATGGGGATCGCGGTCCAGGGGAAAGACCTTTTCCCTCTGTGCGGGGAACTGACCCCGGGGCGGGTTCGAAAGGCCGTCGGGGCCGTGGAAACCGAGGCTTCCGTATCCCTGGAGGAAACGCTGCCCAATCGGCCGCCCAATATGTGTCCCGGGTGCCCCCATCGCGGGGTGTTTCTCGCCCTGAACCGGCTCAAGGCCTTCGTCACCGGCGACATCGGCTGTTACACCCTGGGATTCATGCCTCCTCTGTCCGCGATGGACACGTGCATCTGCATGGGGGCCAGCATCGGCAATGCTGCCGGACTCAATAAAGCGTTGCCACCCGAGGAACGGCAGAAGGTGGTCGGGGTGATCGGCGATTCGACCTTTCTGCACACCGGGGTCAACGGCCTGATGGACATGGTCTACAACGGCTCCACCGCCACCGTGATCATTCTCGACAACCGCATCACCGCCATGACCGGGCGCCAGGAAAATCCCTCCTCGGGCTATACCCTGTCCGGGGTCGAAAGCACCGAACTTGACCTGGAGGCTCTCTGCCGGGCCGTCGGCGTGCGCCATGTCGAGGTGATCGATCCCTACGAGCTCGATCGGACGCGGGAGGTGATCCGCCGGGAAATGGAGCGGCCGGAAGTCTCGGTCGTCATTACCCGCCGTCCCTGCATGCTGATGAAACGGGATGTGGTGGAGCGCAAACCGCCCCGCTACGTCGAAGCCGATCGCTGTACCGCCTGCAAGGCCTGCCTTAAGCTCGGCTGTCCGGCGATCGAATGGAACGCGGAGAGCGGAGAAAAGGGCAAGGCCCAGGTCAACCGCCTGCTTTGCGTCGGCTGCGGCATTTGCGAACAAGTCTGTAAATTCGGCGCATTTGGAGTCTGTGATGGCGAATAAAGTGACCAATATCCTGATGGCGGGGGTCGGCGGCCAGGGCATCCTGCTGGCCAGCGAAGTCCTCTCCGAAGTGTTGATGCTCGCCGGGTACGATGTCAAAAAGAACGAGATCCACGGCATGTCCCAGCGCGGCGGCAGCGTCGTCTCCCACGTCCGTTTCGGCGAAAAGGTGTACTCCCCCATTATCCCCAAAGGGGAGGGCGACATCCTGTTCGGATTCGAATTGCTGGAAAGCTATCGGTACCTTCCTCTGCTGCGCAAAAGGGGAAAGGTCCTGGTGAACGACCTGAAGATCCTTCCGCCCTCGGTAGCCCTGGGACAGGAATTGTATCCCGAAGATATCCCCGGCAAGATTGCCAGGCTCTTTCCGGGCACCAAGATCATCAATGGCATGGCTCTGGCCCTCGAGGCGGGCAGCCCTCGTACGGTCAACACGGTACTGCTGGGAGCGCTGTCGCAGATGATGGAGATCGACGGGAATCTCTGGCAGGAAACCCTGCGCAAACTGGTGCCCGAGCGCTATCTGGAAGAAAACCTGAAGGCCTTCGAACTCGGCTGCCGGAGTTGACCTCCGACTCGGGCCGATCGGAAGCCCGGGATATGGTTTAAATCTAATCCGTTAGAGGTGGTCCATGATCTGGAATGACGACTTTGAAACCCTTCCCCGCGAGGCGATCGAATCGCTGCAGCTGAAACGCCTTCGCCAGACGTTGGAGCGCGTCTACGCCACCGTTCCCTTTTACCGGGAGCGGTTCCAGCGGGAGAAGGTCACCCCGGACATGATCAAGTCGCTGGATGACCTGCGGCGGGTGCCCTTTACCCTGAAGCAGGATATGCGCGACAATTATCCTTACGGGCTGTTCGCCGTTGCTCTGGACCAGATCGTGCGCATTCACGCCTCTTCGGGGACGACCGGCAAGCCGACGGTCGTCGGGTATACCCGCCGGGATATCGACATGTGGTCCGAGCTGATGGCCCGCTCCTTCGTCGCGGCCGGGGCTCATCGCGGCGATGTCATCCACAATGCCTACGGGTACGGTCTTTTCACCGGAGGCCTCGGCGCCCATTACGGCGCGGAGAAGCTGGGGGCTTCCGTCATCCCCATGTCCGGGGGAAATACGAAAAAGCAGATCATGATCATGCAGGACTTCGGTTCCACCATTTTGACCTGCACCCCCTCCTACAGCCTCTACCTCGCCGAAGCCGCCGCCGATGAAGGGGTCGATATCCGGGACTTCAAGCTTCGGGTCGGCATCTTCGGCGCCGAACCCTGGAGCGAGTCGATCCGCCGCGAAATCGAGGAGAAGCTCAACCTCAAAGCCATCGATATTTACGGCCTTTCCGAAATCCTCGGTCCCGGGGTGGCGATCGAATGCGTCGAAGCGCAAAAGGGGCTTCACATCTGGGAGGATCATTTCATTCCCGAAATCATCGATCCCGATTCGGGCGACGTGCTCCCGCCGGGCGAGCTGGGCGAGCTGGTGATCACCACCATCACCAAAGAGGGCATTCCGATGATCCGCTATCGCACCCGGGACATCACCCGCCTCATCCACGAACCCTGCATCTGCGGGCGCACCCATGCCCGACTGGAGCGCATGAGCGGCCGCAGTGACGATATGTTGATTATTCGTGGTGTCAATGTCTTCCCGTCGCAGATCGAAAGCGTTCTGATGGATATCGAAGGGGTCGAGCCGCACTATCAATTGATCGTCGAACGGGAAGGGAATCTTGACACCCTGGAAGTTCAGGTGGAGGTCAACGAAGAAACCTTCTCCGATGAAATCAAGGTCTTGCAGGATCTCTCCGGGCGCATCCGCAAAGAGATCAAGGATCTGTTGGGGATTACCTGCCGGGTGCGCCTGGTAGAGCCCAAAAGCATCGCCCGCAGCGAAGGCAAGGCCAAGAGGGTCATCGACCGGCGCGGACAATTCTGATTGCGGAGCAGCCATCAACACAGGGGGTCATATGTACGTCGAACAGATTTCCATTTTTATTGAGAACAAATCGGGCCGGCTGGCCGAAGTGACCCGGTGCCTCGGAGAGGCCGGCGTCAACATTCGCGCCCTGTCGCTGGCGGACACCTCCGACTTTGGCATCCTGCGGCTCATTGTGGACAAACACGATGTGGCCCAGAAACAGCTGAAGGAGGCCGGATTCACCGTCAGCAAGACCGAGGTCGTTGCCGTCGAAGTCCCCGATCGCCCCACCGGACTTCATGGGATTCTCAAGATTCTCGACCAGGGCGGCGTCAACGTGGAATACATGTATGCCTTCGTCGAGCGCTGCGGCGCGAATGCGGTCATCATCTTCCGCTTTGACGACGCGGCAGAAGCCATCAAAGTTCTTACCGGCAACGGCGTCAGGGTTCTCGAAGGGGAGCGGATTTATTCCATGTGATTTCCTTGGAAGTGCCGTTTTGGAATTCCTCGAAAATACCGGAAAAATTATTCAAGATCGGTTGGTTAAATGGCAATAGCGAGAAATGACAGCAGGTTGGAGGAGGGGCCGATGCGCATTTGGGATCCGGTCAACGAATGCATGAGCCGGGATGAGCTGGAGACGCTTCAGCTGACCCGTTTGCATGCGACTCTCGATCGGGTGTTGCGAAACGTCGCCTGCTACCGCAGCAAGTTCAACGAAAAGGGGATCAACCCCGGAGATATCAGAACTCTCGCCGACCTGAGCTGCCTGCCCTTTACCACCAAAGACGATCTCCGTCTCAATTATCCCTACGGCATGTTTGCCGTTCCGCTGCGCGAAGTGGTCCGTATCCATTCCTCCTCCGGAACCACGGGAAAACCGACGGTGGTCGGGTATACCCGCCGCGATCTGCGGACCTGGACCGAACTGGCGGCCCGGTTCATGACCGCCGCGGGGGTCACCGAGGACGACATTGTCCATATTGCCTTCGGATACGGGCTCTTTACCGGCGCCTTCGGCCTGCATTACGGAGCGGAGCGGATCGGCGCCTCGGTCATTCCCATGTCCAGCGGCAACACGGACAAACAGATCATGATCATGCAGGACTACCGCTCGACCGCCCTGGTCTGCACCCCCTCCTACGCCATGACCATGGCCGACCGGATGGAAAAAATGGGGATCGATCCGGCACGGCTGTCCCTGCGGGTTGGACTTTTCGGTGCCGAGCCGTGGAGTGAAGAGCTGCGGCGGGAAATCGAAAACCGCCTCGGGATCGTGGCGACCGACAATTACGGACTCTCCGAGGTGATGGGACCCGGGGTGGCGGGGGAGTGCCGGCAGCGCTGCGGCATGCACATCTTCGAGGATCACTTCATCCCCGAAATTATCGATCCCGATACGGGAGAAGTGCTGCCGCCGGGAACGACGGGAGAACTCGTCCTGACCAGTCTCACCAAGGAAGCGTTTCCGATGGTGCGATATCGCACCAGGGATATCACCCGTCTCGATTATGCCCCCTGCGCCTGCGGGCGAACCCACGTTCGGATGAAAAAGACCATGGGCCGCTCCGACGACATGCTGATCATCAAGGGGGTCAACGTCTTTCCGACGCAGATCGAGGAGGTTCTGTTCCAGATCGAGGGGTGCGCACCGCACTACCAGCTCGTGGTCGCTCGCATCGGTACCATGGACACCCTCGAAGTTCAGGTGGAAGTCACCGAAACGATCTTCTTCGACGAGATGAAAAAGCAGCGGGCATTCGTCGAAATGGTCGAGAAGAGCCTTCTTTCCGTCCTCGGGGTCGGAGCCAAGGTCAAGCTGGTAGAGCACGCCTCGATCCCCCGCCATGAGGGCAAAGCCCAACGGGTCATCGATCGCCGGAAACTCTGACCCCGATGGGCAAAGGCCCTGGGATCGTGGAGGCTGTCGAAAAAGGAACTCCCCCCAACCCGTTCAAGGTAACGTCTCGTTTTGATTAATATTTTTAAAATCAAAGGTTCCCGTTTTCGGCCAAATTTTCCTTGACATTCACCGGCAAATAACCCATAATCCCGACTCGTTGATTGACGGGGCGTAGCGCAGCCTGGTAGCGCACCTGCATGGGGTGCAGGGGGTCGGAGGTTCAAATCCTCTCGCCCCGACCATTCAACAAACTAGGGGAAAAAAGCATTTAGGTCACTCGGAAGCGGGTGGCCTTTTTGCGTTTTGGGGGAGAGAAACTAGGAAGACGTGGACGCCGGCTTGACGGTCCGTGAGCTCCTCTAAACTGGGATGCCCGGGCGAGGGTGCGGGATGAGCTCAAACGCAACACCTACGATCCCAAAACTGGCGACCTGGTATTCACTGCCGGTGAAGTCGAGGCGTTCACCCATTTCACTATTTACTACGAAATCGGCACCTAGTGAACCGCCAACCACGGCCATGGGGAGGTAAAAAGGCGCTTCGACAAACACCTCCTCCAGCTTCTTCCTCCAGCTTCTGTCTGATTGGCAATACAGCGTCATTTCGGTCTGCATTGACAAGAAAAATCACAAAGATACCTGGCCCTGCGCATGGGGGAAGGCCGGAATCGCTCCGGTGATTTTATCCGACGCACACCTTACGTCGCATAAGATATATTATGTAAACCAAGAGACATATGAAAGACCAGCAAATCCCGCGGGAAAAATCCGGCTGGGTTATTCAGTTGTTTTGGTTATTTTCGAGGTAGGCTTCCAGGATCTCTATCTGATTTCGCGAAGTTTTCAGATCTGCGCCGTGCAGTTCGCGGTAGAGATAAATGGCGAGCATTTTTTCACCCTGCCGTAACAGTCTCTCAACGTCGGCATCCTGACCCGTGCCGGGCTGCGGATACGTTCCCGAGCGGCGCGCCTGCTGGAGCCAACGCCGGTTGGCGCCGTCCAGCACCAACGCCACCACCGCTACCAGTATGAGAACGGCAATCAGGGGCCAAACCGGGAGCCCGAAACCATAGGCTGCGGCCAATGGTACGGCCATCAGGGTCAAGCCGAGCACCATCAGGAGGAAACCGCTTAAGCCGCCCTGGCGTCCGAGCACGGACTCCCTTGGATCTTTTGGATTGCGGCGCGCGGTGGTTTCCATTCCCACGGGGTATTTTGCCACCTTGTGCCGAGCCTGTTCCTCAGAGGGATAAAACTTGCCGACGAATATCCTGGTGGCCTGAGTCGCTTGCCGCTCTTCGTCGGTAAATGCATAAGCGATGATCGGCTGAAACTGATCCGGGCCCTTGGGCCTGGGCACAACCCTGACTTCACCGGTAAGGATCTTTGCCGGCAGTTTCGGCCAACGGACTGAAGCGGCCCACTGCCAAAGAAAAACCCACCCCAGACCACTAAACAGTCCCCCGATCAGGACCCAGAGACCACCGAGGATGAGCGCGATGCTCCAGGCCACGATTTGAAATGTTTGATGCATGATAATCCAACGACCGCGGGAAAAATAAAAATGGGCTAACCTGTTTCTGCCAGTAAAAGCACCTTCGCTTCGGCCTCCGCGTAAACCTGCCCGTTGATTTCAAGGCGTCCACGGGCCAGCAGAACCCGCCTTCGCTGCTGTATCACTTCGCCTCGGACGAAAATCTCGGCTCCCGGCGGCACGGGTTTTTTAAATTTAACCGAAATTTCAGCGGTCACCGGAAAGGGACCGATGGTTCGGCACGCATGAACGCACGCTTCATCGAGAAGCGTCGCGAGGATTCCCCCATGAATGACGTCTCGCCACCCCTGGTAACGGCTCGGAATCACCATTCGGCAGGAGGCTGTGTGCCCTTCCCGGTGCGTTTCAAAGGGAGCCTGCATGCCATGGGGATTTCCCCTCCCGCAGACAAAACATTCGTTAGCCTTGGCCAACGAGGACGATTTCTCACCCATTCCTGATGCCCTTCTCCAGTCGTCAAAACAACGCGCGGCTATGCACCTGTATCAATGCCGGCGACGCCGCCGATCCTCTCGCCGGCCATCCGGATTCGGCCAACGATGTCTTTGGAAACCCCGTCGCTCCCGGTGTTCATACTGACGATACCAGCCGTGATTTCGATGAAAGTGGGGACCGATGAAAACCCGCTCTCTGATATGCATGGGGTAGCGGTGCCGAAAGTTTCGTCCGTTGAGATAAAAGGAGCCTCGATACCGATGTCCGCCGCGATAGACGTACCCGAAACTCAGATAGATGGAGTAAGGATAATAAAAACTGGGCGGATAATAGTAATACTGCGCCGGGGGATTGTAGATGTAATTATTTACCGGCGGCGGGGTTTGCGTCGTGGCCTGCTGCTGGTCATCCCCGACGATCTGCCATGTCCCGTCTGGCTGTCGGCAAGCGGTACCGTAGCCCTGCTCGGCTTTACCGCCGATGGTGATGGTCGAAGTGAATTCCCGGCAGGGTTGGCCCTGGTCGTTGGTGAAGGTCTTGATCGGCACCACGGCCCCGGAGCGCCCGGTGTCGGGATTGACCCAATCGGAGGCCTGGCTGGTTTGGTTGTATTCCAGGGAGTTTTGGAACGTATCCGACATCGCTTGTTGCTCCGGTGCGGCAAGTGTACCGGAGGTTTGCCCGAAGACCGCGACCGTGCCTGCCAAAATCCCCAACAGGATACCTGCCAATACCAGTACGAACCGTCTCATGACCCGTTGTCTCCTTCCGAAAACCTTTTTGCGACGATACGGAAATACCTTTCACTTTGAAGGATTGCGGTTAGAACCATTCAAAATCAGTATACCAAACACCTCTTCCCGGCGTCAGGGGGGATAGTGTCTGCTTAACAAATATTTAGACGGTTGGATGTCGGCTCTGGCTTGCAAGAATGTTTGTTTTTAAACAGCTTGGCGTAGAAAGTTAAGGGAATTTCGCGAAAAGCGAGCTACCCTATTCCGGCCAGTTCGAGCCGGCTTCCCCAGCGGTCGAGAAGTGTCCGGCGCATATCGGCATACCGGGGATGGGTCATAAATTCAGGGTCGTTAGCCACCCGGAAAGCCTCTTCGCGCGCTTCCTCGAGAATGCGGCCGTCTCGCAGCAGATTGGCCACTCGAAAATCAGGGATACCGGCCTGGCGGGTTCCGAGAAATTCGCCGGGCCCCCGGATTTCGAGGTCGGCCTCGGCGATGCGAAATCCATCGGTTGTTTCCGCCATGACCTCCAGCCTTTTCCGCCCTTCGTCGCTACAGCGTAGCGAGCGAATGAGAAGGCAGGTGCCGCGGGCGGCGCCCCGCCCTACCCGGCCTCGCAACTGATGCAGTTGGGCCAGGCCGAAGCGGTCCGCATGTTCCACCATCATTACCGTGGCGTTGGGCACGTCGATGCCCACTTCGATCACCGTCGTCGCCACCAGAATATCGATCTCCCGGTTCTTGAACGCGGCCATGGTCGCCTCTTTTTCTTCCGGCTTCATTCGTCCGTGCAGAAGGGCGATCCTGAGGTCGGGAAAAACCTTTTCGGCTAGCAGTGCAGCGCCCTCTTTGGCGGCCAGCAGATCGCTTTTCTCCGATTCCTCCACCAGCGGATAAACGATATAGACCTGTCTGCCCGCGGACACTTCCCGGGCGATGCCGGAATAGGCCCGATCGCGGGCCGATTCGGAGAGAACGCGGGTTTCGATCGGGGTGCGCCCGGGCGGCAGCTCGTCAATCACCGAGAGATCCAGGTCGCCGAAGAGGGTCAGTGAGAGAGTACGGGGGATCGGGGTCGCCGTCATCACCAGGATATGGGGATTCTGCCCTTTTTTGCGAAGCACCCCACGCTGCAAAACCCCGAACCGGTGCTGCTCGTCGACGATCCCCAAACCCAGCCGGTGAAAATCGACGCTATCCTGAAGGACGGCGTGGGTTCCCACCACCAGGTGAACGACGCCGGAGCGAATCTGTTCCAGAAGTTCGCGCTTGGCTTTGGTCGAGACGGAGCCCGAGAGGAGGGCGGCGCGCAGGCCGAGCTGTTCAAGCCACCGATGGAACTGCAGATAGTGCTGCTCGGCAAGGATTTCCGTGGGGGCCACCACCGCCACCTGGGTGGCATTTTCGACGGCGACGAGGGCCGCCATCAAGGCGACGATGGTCTTGCCGCTGCCCACATCCCCCTGCAGCAGCCGGTTCATCGGATGGGGAGACATGATGTCCCGCTTGATTTCCCCCAGTACCCGGCGTTGGGCATCGGTGAGCCGGTACGGCAACATCGCCGCCAGCGGTTTGGTATACCGATGGCGCACTTCGAAAGGGATTCCCCGCTCCAGTACCACCCCGTTGCGTTTGAGAACCAATCCCAATTCGAGAAAAAAGAATTCGTCAAACACCAGCGAACGCCGACCGGCATCGCGCCCCTGCTCGAGATCGCCCAGCGAGATCCCGTTCTCTGGCCAGTGGACCTGGTGAAAGGCTTCGGCCAGGGGAATCAGGCCCCTTTTTTCAAGAACCTCGGCGGGGATGGGAGAGGTCGCGGCTGAGGCGAAGCGCTCGACCACTTCCTTCCAGATTTTTCGAACGGTTTTCTGGTTGAGGCCTTCGGTCAGGGGATAGACGGGCAGGATCCGGCCAAAGGTCAAAGGGTCGGCCGCCATGAAATCCTTTGCGGACCGCCCCTGCTCCAAAAATTCCACATCGGGGTGATGCGCCTCTCGCAGGGGCCCGAACCGCTTTACCTCACCGATGAAAAAGGCCTTCTGGCCGAGGGCGAAACGGCGCTTCATCCAGTCCTTGCGGTAGTGGAACCATTTGAGGGCCACCTGGCCGGTGCCGTCGGTGACCAGAACTTCGTAGAGTTTTTTTCTGGCCCGCGCGGTGACGGCTTCTCCGGCCGCAACGATCTCGCCGAAGAATACCTCGCAGCGGCCCTCGCGCAACTGGGCTATTTTTCTAATTTCGCGGCGATCTTCATAACGAAACGGCAGGGTATAGAGGGCATCTTCCACATTGGAAAGGCCCATTTTGGCGAGTTTCTGGAGAACGCGGGGGCCGACCCCCCGGATCTGGCTCAGGGAGGTGGAGAGCAATTCGCGACTACGATGGTAGGAGGGGGTAAGGGACATCTCCCCTGCCCTTCTTCGACAGAATGGCTAGCGTTGGGGCGGTTCAAGAACCGCCCCGGACGGGATCAGGAAAAAAGCGCGTTCAGGTCGGTCAGGATATCGTTCACGTCGAGCCCATGAGCGAGGGCCCCCTGTTCGAGGGTTTCGTTTATAGCGCCCATGCAACCGATGCAGCCAAGATTGAATTTTCCCAGCACTTTTGCCACCTCGGGGCTCAACTGGAGAACCTGATGAAAGGTCATATCTTTGGTGATTTTCTGAGACATAATTATCCTTGTAAATTCAATTTGTTAGGTTTTAGATTGAGTGCTTTTACTGAAAACTTAAAACCTGAAACTTGAAACGGTCTTATTCGTATTTAATATCGATCACTTCGTAAACACGCAGACCCGATGGTACCTTGATTCGCACTTCGTCGTCAAGACGGTGCCCGATCAGGGCCTTTCCCACCGGCGAGTTGACGGAGAGTTTTCCCTCCTTGATGTCGGCCTCGTCTTCGCCGACGATCTGGTAGGTGACTTCGGTACCCGAATCGACGTCGAAAAGGGTGACCTTCGCACCGAAAACGACCTTGTCCACGTCCAGGTCGGCTGGGTTGATTACCTGAGCCCGGGCTATCTTGTCGTTCAGTTCCTTGATGCGCCCCTCGATGAAGCTCTGACGCTCCTTCGCTGCGTCGTATTCGGCATTCTCGGAAAGGTCGCCGTGACTCCGCGCTTCGGCGATATCCTGGACGACCTGCGGGCGGTCGACGCGGATCCGTTTTTTCAGTTCCTCCTGAAGGCGCTGATAGCCCTCACGGGTCATGGGAATTGAACCGGACATGAATCTTTTACCTCACCTGTCGGAAAATTATCGGGCGGGTTGCCCCGCCCGACAGTAAAAAGTTAAATGTGCTAAAGGCCCGAAAGGACCGTTAAAAAGGCCGCATTAATTTTGTGGATAATACTCTTGAAGCGGCACGACGTCAAGCGTTTCTCGCTGCATCGCCAGAATTCCGTCGATGGCGGCTTTCATCCCGGCGATGGTGGTGAAATAGGCGACATTGTATACCAGGGCCGAACGGCGGATCGAGTAGGAGTCCGCCACCGACTGGGCGCCGAAGGTGGTGTTGAAGACGATATCGATCTCATGGCTCTTGATGGCGTCGACGCAGTGGGGCCGCCCTTCCTTGACCTTGTTGATCGGCTTGGCGGGAACCCCCTTTTCAGCCAGAAAGGCTGCCGTGCCGCGGGTGGCGACGATTTCGAAGCCGGCGTCCACCAGCATTCTGGCCGAATCGACGATATATTTCTTATCGGCATCCTTGACGCTGAGAAAGACTTTCCCCGATTTGGGCAAGCGCACGCCCGCGCCCAGTTGCGCCTTGGCGAACGCCTTGCCGAACTCGAAATCGATGCCCATGACTTCGCCGGTGGATTTCATCTCCGGACCGAGCAGGGTGTCGACGCCGGGGAATTTGACGAAGGGGAAGACCGACTCCTTGACGGAGATGTGTTTGGGCACGATATCCCCGGAAATCCCCAGCTCCTTCAGGGAACGCCCAGCCATCAGGCGAGCGGCGATTTTGGCCAGCGGCCGGCCGGTCGCCTTGGAAACGAAGGGCACGGTGCGGCTGGCCCGGGGGTTGACCTCCAGTAGAAAGATGGTGCCGTCCTTGACGGCATACTGGATATTCATCAGGCCGACCACCTGCAGCTCGAGGGCCAGGGCCACGGTCTGGCGGCGGATTTCTTCGATGACCTCCGATGAGAGGGAAAAGGGCGGCAGAGCGCAGGCCGAATCCCCCGAGTGAATTCCCGCCTCCTCGATGTGCTGCATGATGCCGCCAATGACCACCTCGGTGCCATCGGCCAACGCGTCGACGTCGACCTCGATCGCTTCCTCGAGAAACTTGTCGATCAGGATGGGGTGCTCGGGCGAAGCCTCGACGGCATGGCGCATGTAGCTGCGCAGCTGCCCGACCTCGTAGACAATCTCCATCGCCCGGCCGCCCAGGACGTAGGAGGGACGCACCACCACCGGATAGCCGATGCGGGCGGCGACCTTTTCCGCTTCTTCGAATGAACGGGCCAGGCCGTTTTCCGGCTGCTTGAGCGCCAGCTTGTGCAGCAGGGCCTGAAAGCGCTCCCGGTCCTCAGCCCGGTCGATGGCGTCGGGGCTGGTGCCGATAATGGGAACGCCCGCCTTCTCGAGGGCCACCGCCAGCTTCAGGGGAGTCTGCCCGCCGAACTGGACGATGACCCCGGCGGGCTTTTCCACCGCCACGATTTCGAGGACGTCCTCCAGGGTCAGCGGTTCGAAATAGAGTCGGTCCGAGGTGTCGTAATCGGTCGAGACCGTTTCGGGATTGCAGTTGACCATGATCGTCTCATAGCCGTCTTCGGCGAGGGCGAAAATCCCGTGAACGCAGCAGTAGTCGAACTCGATTCCCTGTCCGATGCGGTTCGGACCGCCGCCGAGAATCATGATCTTCTGCCGGGAGCTCGGCATGGCCTCCGATTCGGTTTCGTAGGTCGAATAGAGATACGGCGTGTAGGCTTCGAATTCGGCGCCGCAGGTGTCGACCCGTTTGTAGACGGGGCGGATGCCAAAGCGCTGGCGCAACTCGCGAACGTCTCCTTCGGTAATCCCCCAGAGAAAGGCCAGGCGTTTGTCCGAAAACCCGTACTGCTTGGCTTCGAGCAGAAGCTCCTCGAACCTGGGGCCGTCCTTGGCGACCAGGTCCCGGGCGTCGTAGAGCCGCTCTTCCATCTCCAGGATCTGCCGGATATTGAAGAGAAACCAGGGGTCGATACCCGTCAGTTCATAGAGTTCGTCAAAGGTGAGCCCGGCCCGCAGGGCATCGGCAAGATACCAGAGCCGCTCCCAGTTGGGGATCCGTAGCTTGGCCCGCAGGGTATCGAGTTCCGTGGGCGAAAGAGCCTGGCGGTGGTCGGCAGGCGACTCGAAAAATCGGCTCTCCAACCCGTAAGAGCCGATCTCCAGGGAGCGCAGGGCCTTTTGCAGACTCTCCTTGAAGGTCCGGCCGATCGCCATCACCTCCCCGACGGACTTCATCTGGGTGGTAAGGGTGGCGTCGGCCTGGGGGAACTTCTCAAAGGTGAAGCGCGGCACCTTGGTGACCACGTAATCGATGGTCGGCTCGAAGGAGGCGAAGGTCTCCCGGGTGATGTCGTTGGGAATCTCGTCCAGAGTGTAGCCGACGGAGAGCTTGGCCGCGATCTTGGCGATCGGAAAGCCGGTCGCCTTGGAGGCCAGCGCCGAAGAGCGCGAGACCCGGGGGTTCATCTCGATCACCACCATGCGGCCGTCCCGCGGATTGATTCCGAACTGGATGTTGGAACCGCCCGTTTCCACGCCGATCTCGCGGATGATACGGATGGAGGCGTCGCGCAGGAGCTGATATTCCTTGTCCGTCAGGGTCTGGGCCGGGGCCACGGTGATAGAATCGCCGGTATGAACCCCCATCGGATCGAAATTTTCGATGGAGCAGATAATGACCACGTTGTCGGCCAGGTCCCGCATCACCTCCAACTCGAATTCCTTCCAGCCGATGACCGATTCCTCCACCAGAACCTCGTCGGTCGGCGACGCGTCGATACCGGCCATGACCATGTCTTCGTACTCTTCGCGGTTGTAGGCGATGCCCCCGCCGGTACCCCCCAGCGTATAGGAAGGGCGGATAATGGCCGGGAAGCCGACATGGTCGATGATCTCCATCGCCTCCTGGTAATTGTGCGCAAACCCGCTACGTGGCACCTCGACGCCGATCCGCTCCATCGCCTCCTTGAACAGAGTGCGGTCCTCCGCCATTTCGATGGCGGGCAGCTTGGCGCCGATCAACTCCACTCCGAATTTTTCCAGGGTGCCGTTGCGGGCCACCGCCACCGCCGTGTTGAGAGCGGTCTGCCCGCCGAGAGTCGGCAGGACGGCGTCGGGGCGCTCCTTCTCGATGATGCGCGCCAGCGATTCCGGGGTGACCGGTTCGATGTAGGTGCGGTCGGCGAAGCCGGGATCGGTCATGATGGTCGCCGGATTGGAATTGAGCAGGATGACCTTGTATCCCTCTTCCTTGAGAGCCTTGCAGGCCTGGGTGCCGGAGTAATCGAATTCGCAGGCCTGGCCGATGATGATCGGACCGGCGCCGATGATGAGGATCTTTTTCAGATCGGTTCGTTTGGGCATGGGTTTGAACCTCGTGACGCGTGACTCGTGACGCGTGACCGGTTGGGGTTGATTTTTTTGCTTGTAGAATTTCCTCGCAACGCGTCACGCGTCCCGCGTCACGGCTTTTTCCTTCTCCATCATGGCGATAAAGCGCTCGAAAAGATAGCGGGCATCGTGCGGGCCCGGCGAGGCCTCGGGGTGGTACTGAACGGAAAACGCCGGCAGCTTCTTGTGGGTGAGCCCTTCGACGGTGTTGTCGTTGAGGTTGATATGGGTCAGGACCGCCTCGCTGTCGATGGAGCCGGCATCCACGGCGAAACCGTGGTTCTGGGCGGTGATTTCCACCTCGTGCCCGTCTCCCCGGCGCACCGGCTGGTTGCCGCCGCGATGACCGAACTTGAGCTTGTAGGTGGTTCCGCCCAGGGCGATGGAAAGCAGCTGATGCCCCAGGCAGATGCCGAAGATCGGCTTTTTCCCGAGGATCTCGCGGATGTTTTCCTGGGCGTAGCGGACCGGCTCCGGATCCCCGGGGCCGTTGCTGAGAAACACCCCGTCCGGATTCATCGCCAGGACCTTTTCAGCCGGCGTATCGGCCGGCACCACGGTCACGTCACAACCTGAAGCGACCAGGTTGCGCAGGATGTTGCGTTTGATGCCGAAGTCGTAGGCAACCACCTTGAAACGGGGAGGATGCTCGATGCAGACATACCCCCGTTCCAGTTCCCAGGGCCCCTCGGTCCAATGATAGGGGGTCCGGCAGGTTACTTCCTTGACCAGGTCCCGCCCGACGATGGACGGAGCACTGCGGGCCTTCTCCACCAGGCGTTCGGGATCGAGGTCGATGGAGGAGACGATTCCCGTTTGCGCGCCCTTGTCGCGGATATGCCGAACCAAGGACCGGGTATCGACGCCCTGAATGCCGACGATGCCATTTTCCTTCAGATAAGCGTCCAGACTCATCGTCGAGCGCCAGTTGCTGGGGAAATCGCTGCACTCTTTGACCACGAAGGCTGCCAGGTGGGGCCGGATCGATTCCACATCCTCCAGATTGATCCCGTAGTTGCCGATCAGAGGATAGGTCATGGTGACTATTTCTCCGGCATAGGATGGGTCGGTCAGAATCTCCTGATAGCCGGTCATGCTGGTATTAAACAC
>Ga0102962_1000629_pt1 | contig 15892 bp, 12 predicted proteins | sample SalPonF2_C_D2_MG_FD_84519 | JGI IMG/M metagenome (GOLD analysis project Ga0102962, IMG submission 84519) | Salt pond soil microbial communities from South San Francisco under conditions of wetland restoration - Salt Pond MetaG SF2_C_D2_MG ...
ACACCAAAGCAGGCGATGAGAGTGTTCGATACGATCGGGAAGATGGTGACTTCGAACTGTTGCCTGCGCCCGATGGTTCTCTGTGTGCCAGATGTGGCTTCTGTGACGAGGCCTTCCGTGATCTCTTCCCCTTCAATCAGGCTTTCCTCCGACGAATCTACGCGGGGTTGGATGAGAGCCAGCAGTCCCCGCGAGAATATATCATGGAGATTTTCGATGTGCTGGAAGAGTGGTATGAAGGCCGTGTCGAGTCACCATCTAGCGCGAGTACTCTCAGACGGCTTCGGAATACGGTATCGGCTGCGGACGAGGTATACGAAGATGCTGAGAAGTTCGCAGACTTGGCTAAGTGGTACGGCACGGTCGAAGGCGATCAAATCACGATTGACCGGCGTTTTGCAGAGGCATTTCATCTCCTTGAAGACAGTGCACCTTCCGTAATCGAGGTGACAAACAACCAGGTTATTATCCCAAGTGCTGGTGTTTCCCCATCTGAGTCTAGTATCCAAATCGAGCAACCAGAGGAGGGTGACAAAGAAGACTCCAATACTGGTCAAACTACGACTCCGGAGAAGAGTCGAGTCGAGAAGCTGATTGAGGAACACAATGGCCTAGTGGATTCCTGGCTCGAAAACCCAGAAGAATACGCACAGACCAATCGCTTTGTTCGACAGGGGCTTAGAGACGCCATCGAACACCTTACGGACGGATTCAAGCTCTACGAGAGGACGAAGCTCGAATATCGGCTTAGTAGTCAGAAGGATCCGTTCGTCTACTCTGAGAGTGACGACGCACCTGATGCCGATCAAATCCTTCTCGACAGGCGGGATTTCCGTCGATCCGATCTTCGGAAGATTCTCAGATACGGCATCCGCCGGGCAGAGGAACCCAGGAGTGCCGACGTTGATGCACTCCTAACGGAGTGTGGAACTCAATTGATGTACTATGCCTTGCAGTGGCGTCAAAAGATGATTGGGGAATATCTAGACGGTGAAGACGTGCTGTACAAAGGTGGTGCAACCTACGACTTCACAGACTTTGTCTTAGCGACCTACGTTCACTTGGTGATGCTTGATTCTCCCTGGCATAACATTGACGCGTACACGCTCAACGATCGTTTTAGCGATGACGAACCGTTCTCGGTTGAACCGCATCTCGAAGAACAGATCACTGAAATCCTCTCCCCTGAAGAGTACGACTACATCAAGGAAGCCATGGATTCAGCTGAACACATTGAGTCCATGGTCGGTAAGCTACTCGGGGTTTCTGGAGGTAGCCTGGACGTGCCAGCTATCCGGAGGCGGCTAAGTCATAATCCGCCATACGAGGTTCTCAATAAACTCGGCCGGCAGTACATCGCAGAAATCGACAGTCGTGTTCGATTTGGGCATGATGTCTACGTCCGATCGATTGCGGATACCATGTACGATGTGCGTCAAGCCCTAGATGAAGTAGCAGACCACGGCTATGACCATGATCTGATTGATCAGATTAGATCAGAATTCACAACGCTCGAAATGACTCGTATTTCGGAAATCGTGTCTAACCTACGAACATATGACAACGTGAATCCGGATCTTCAGCAGGAGCTGACTAAGTTTGTCGAATTCACCCAGGCAGATGTGGATATCGCTCTTGAGGCGGCGGACACGGCTGATACACTCCTTACAGGGACTACACGTGACCAAATCCAGGCTGCGTTGATATCTCTGAAGCTAGAGGCCACTCCCGTCGTGAAGCGGTTCCAAGCTGTGCCCATCGATGGTGCGAGTAACAATGGCGGAAATAGACCGGCTCTCGGTGAGCGGTTCAAAGAGGTGAGTGACTACTATGCCAGGTAATCCTAGTACCTTCCAAGAACGACTGGAAACAATCTACGAACAACATCGACAACAGGGGCTCGAATCAAATCTAGATGAGCTCGCAGAGATGATGGAGAAAACGATTCTAGAACAAAACCTTGCCGAAGCATTCTTTCAGACCGACATCAAGATCGATTCTGAAGCGAAACGCGAAGTTAGGGGGGCGAGGTCTCTGTTAGAGGGGAACAACTACAACGCTCTCTCGGAACGCCTTCCGAAGGTCCAGAAGGCCGTTGAAGGACAAGAACGGGAGGTTAACAACTTCGTCCATCAGGCGAGAATCGACGTGCGCAACACCGTCCGAGGTATGATCCGATTGAATGAACGGGTCGACCGTGAGGATCAAGCCAAGTTGGAAGCGCTCGACACGTTCCTCGACGACTGGAACTGGGAAGCACAGATTGGTGGAAACACTATCGACGAGCGTAAGGAGGAGGCAAAAGAGTACGGTCAGTTCATGCGCCAATCACTCGAAGGGGCCAAAGATACCCTATTCGGCCCGTACCGGGATACCCCACTAGACGATTTGATCGATCGACTCCTGGACGATGAACGGTTAACGTTGGCAGCGCTCTCCGATGAGGAACTGCAACGTCTCCACCAGTCTGACCTCGCAGATTATCTTGAAGTGACTCTCTCGTGACCCCATGTGGTGAAAAGATTGATTGCCACATCGTGCCCATCTCCTACAAATCGACCACATGAAGTACTTTGATCGAAATTCCAACCCCTCACGAATACCGAGCGACGTTCATCCATTGATCGGTGGCTTTCTTTCGAACACTCAGATATTCGGTCCTGATCAGACTAACCCACCATACATCACAGATGCCCTCAAATATACGCAGAAGGCCCAGGATCGGCGAGACACGAGCGAATACACAGGGGACGATCAATTCGTCGCAAACATAATCGAACTCTTTGACTTCGATCCTCTGGATTTCCAAGTCGAAAGCTGGAAGCTAATCCGAGACCTCGATGCTGAACGGCGATCATCGAACAACTCACGTGGAGCTATCTTTTCGGCACCAACCGGCTTCGGAAAGACCGAGGCCTTTCTCGGACCTCTTTATCAGCTGTTATCCGGCGATGAGCAAGATCTTGCGGTCGTTGTCTATCCAAGCAAGGCGCTATTACAGGACCAACTCGGCCGTATCCTAGAACACCTATACAAGCTCAGAACGCAGCATAGCACGGATCTCTCCGTGGGAGTCTGGACCAGCCATACTCCGTACATGATTTCGGATGTTGAGGGTGAAGACGCGTTTTTCGCCAATCAGCAAGGACAGGGTCGATTTAAACTCGCGGATTGCTGGTGTGGAGACGACGAATCACATTCGTTCCTCTATCAAGGAGGGAGTAAGACCTATAAATTGGTTTGTGAGAACGATGAGGCGCATTCTTTCTCTGATCGGGAAATCCTGCTCAATCGTACAGACATCAAGAACAGGCCAGGACCGAATATTCTTCTCACGACACTGGAGTCCCTAGAACTGTTCTCGCTCAAACCGAACTACAGTATCATCGACCGTGCCGACACAATAGTATTCGACGAAGTACACCTCTATACCGGGCTCAGAGGGGCTCATACTGCGAATATCGCACAGAATATCGAGTCGATAACAGACCATTCGCTGCTCTGGTTGGGGTCCAGTGCAACGGTTGACGACCCACAGCGATTCGCCAGCGATCTCTTCCCCGTCCCAGGTGGGAGGATTGATTCAATCGCCCCAACTGATTCGGATTTCCGAACTGACCACGAGGATAAGGAACACTACTATTTTCTTAAAACGTCAGAAGCTGGTCCTGGCGTCTCATCGATGGCCATTCAGCATTTGATGTTACTCGGTCACAGCCTTCTGGATAGTGAGACAGGAGAGAGGGAAAAAATTCTCTCCTTTATCGACAGTATTAGCCAGGTGAATCAAAAAAAGGCTCAGCTGGAGGACGCTGATCGGACAAACGAACTGTGGCGACATCACAGATTGGGCGGGGATTACTCAAACTGGGATCGTGTTGCCGAAGAAATGGACTTTGAGTTTATTGAGTCTCCTCTCCGTATGCAATCGGTCTATTCAGATGCCGGATTCGACTCGGCTGCCACTGCTGAGAGCGACTTGTTGCTTTCGACGAGTTTTCTTGAAGTTGGCATCGACGTCGGAGAAATAACCATCGTCACGCAGTATCGGACTCCTTGGGATCTGTCCTCTTTTATCCAGCGCGCGGGTCGAGCAGCTCGGAAGGAAGACACCGACTCACACATCGTCGTATTCCTCTCAGACCTCACTCAGGATGCGAATATGTTCTACCGTGCTGATCGTTTTCTCGGTTCCGAGATTCGGACGCCGCTGAAGACTGATAACCACGTGATTGCGTGGATCCACAAGCAGTTCGAAAAATTCTATGAGGTATCAACGGACGTCTCGAACGAATGGTTCTCTGGGTCGATTGACCGAAAGGAGGAATTCCTCGAACGGTATCTCCGTTCAGAACTAGCCTACGGACAGTACTACGCGTTTATAACGAATCCAGCAGCCGTCTTTCGTAGGGAGTTCGGGATTGATGTTACTCAGACCCAGCTCCCCGCATTACATGGGGAAGAACCGGTCCAAATCGCAGACCAACTCCTCTCACAGCTTCAGAAGGACCTGACACAACCCGAGTTGGCGGATATCATGGAGGGGCAAGGAGTACAAGCGATACAGAGCGATAACCTGGCCCAGTCTTTGGTTTCAGAGATCCGGAATGATTTTTTGAAGTTCTTTAGTCAACGACAAGCGCTTGTGGATGCGTTTGAAGACGCTGACGCCTCTATCGATTCGGATGTTGAATCCCAACTCAACAACTTAGAAACTGTTCTTGATGAACTTCGAACGTCAGTCACGGATCTTGTTGATGCACCTCCAGCTGAGCAAATAGACTCGTTGGACGAATTGATCCCTGATCTCTATGGGCTCACGAGTAATGTCGAGAGATTACGGCGCATCGCAGATCGAGAGTATGGGTCCATAAATCTTCCAGAATTACCGATGTCTGTTGACGATGTCGTCAGCCGTGTTGATACGGCTAGACGCGCGATAAACTCCGATGAGCTTGAAGAGGTGACGACTAAACGCAAGCAGATTTACTACCTTAGACAGACTCTCGATCAGCTTGGTGAATACAACTCAAACGAATTCAACGACAAGAGCCTGTACTTCGTCAAGCACCTCCTTCGTGGCGCGTATTATTACGACCGGTTTCTGAAGGTTGACGGACGTTCGTTGGAGGGAACGGTCTGGTATGTCCCCCCGAATTACTTCCAAGATTCTGGAAAGTACTTCACGGTGTTCTATGGGGAAGATGACGTGAGCGGTGATGAGCAGTCCATCGATAAACTCGTTCAGACGTATGCTCCATATCGTAGTGAGTACCAACAAGAAGCGGGCCATATCCAAGCGTTTCTTCCCAAGACGATTGCTGATGATGGTGATGTCAGATTCTCCTTTGAGGACGTTCCTGGTGACCGACGTGACAGCATGATTACTCCAGACTCAGTCACACTATCTGAGATAGAAGACCTCAGTGGTGGTCGCGCTCTGAACATCGTCAGGTACTGTCCTGAATGCTATCAGATTCTGCAGGAGGATCGGTGCTTACGGCACAATGACAAAGCGTTTGGAAAAATTCATTCCAACCCAGAAGTCGAGACCAAGCTCGAAGGGCGTCAAGAGGAAGCCACTCATGGGAGGGCAACCCTTGCGGATATTGGGGGAAGAGTCACTCTAACAGGTGTTTCTCTCGAAATCACACCAGCGAGGCCGGTGGGTGAACAAAACGAGTTCATATTTACTGGGGAAGATCGAATTACTCAGGAAATCACGAGCGGTGACCGTCCTCTCGGGTTTTCCCTTGACACCCGTGGGTTGATTTTCGATGTTGGCGACTTCATATCCGAGATTCACGAGGGAACAAGGGAGAAAGTGCGTCGCTACAAGTCATTAGATGGGCTCTCCATCAACGAGATAGCTCGCCATACTGCCGCCCATTGCTTCACTCAATTAGTCGCTGATGTTGGCGGCGTCAACCCGAGTATGCTCTTCTATGGGATCGATCACGAGGCAGACGAGGTATATGTGTTTGAGCGATCTCAGGGAGGACAGGGCATCGTTGACCTCGTCTACGAGGATCTTCAGACCGACCCAGGAACCGCGCTGAATGCGTTGGCTCATATATGTTATAACCCTCAAGTCATCAACGAGAGACTCTGGTCCTCGGAGGAATTTGTGGAGCGGATGCCCGAAAATCCCGACGAACAGCGAATCCGGGATCTCATCCCTGAAATGGACGATATCCCGATCTTTCCGGACATCGTCGATCTGATCGTTGACGAAATACTCTCCTCAGTCGATCGAGCCAGACAACTCTCGCACGAGGAAGACCTGTCCATTGAGGTGGCGTATCAAGTCAAACAGACCGTCGCAACTGAGCAAGTGGCCGGGAATGACGAATTCCCGGCTGATGCGGTCACCGATGTCGCATCTGATATCGAGGACCTAGACCGGGTGAAATCGCTCTTTTTCTCCCCAGACATCGATGGCTGTGTGGAGAATCTCCATCTGGCTGAGTGTATCTCGGCCCACGACCAATCGGAAAGCCTCAGCTACGTCTTACTCGAACGACTCAGAGAGTCACTGATTGAGCGAGTCCCTTCCGAAGAAGCTGCCTCCCAGATAATTGATAGAGAAATGCTACCAGGGGGTGAGATTGATGGTACGAGCGTTTTCCTTACCCTCTAGTGGGCTGTCGTACTTCCTCGGCTACTCATTGGTTCATGCGGAGCACATCGCTATCTGCTCACCATGGTTAAGCGATGTGGAACTGCGCTTTCCAGTGACCAGAAAATTGTCGAGCCGGCGGCTTTCGCTTTCTACAGCGATTCGGGAGCTGAAGACAGCTGTTGATTTCTACGTTCGTGCCGATGAGCAGCACAACGATTACATGCGCTCTTTGGTTTCCCGAATGGAAACAACCTCAATGACTCTCATCGATGATCTACACGCCAAAGCGGTTGTGAGTCCGGAATTAGTCTACGTGGGATCTGCAAATATCACGCATAGCGGTTTGACTGTCAATCGTGAGCTCTGTGAGATCATGGAGAACCAGTACGGGGACGTTGACGCGTATTTGGACGCTGAGCTAGAGTTTTGATCTCATATCGAAGAACGGTAGCAACTGAGAACAGACTCAAATCTCAGGAGTCAGTTGATTATTGACGCTATTTTCTCGGCTGTCGAATCCGTGATCTCTCCCCACTCTGGGGGGCGACGCTCTCCCGATTTTGGGGGATCTATCTCAAAATCAATTGAGTAGTAGGTGAGTTGGTCAAGTAACTCCGCCGCGGTTTCTCTTACGAACTCCGCATTCTTTCGCTTGGATGAAATGCCGCCTGTGGCGAGATCGTAATACTCCGTGAATAATTGTAGAATTATTTCGTCGTCAGCTGGGATCTTATTCGTACTGAGGTGGCGGAAGATCTTCGCGGCGTTGTCAGCTGGGTCAGCACGTCGCCATTCAAGTTCAATCAATACGTACCGGTCGTCGTTGGTTCCTGCGACATCAACCGGCGTTTCGGCTATTGGATACTCCGCCTCCCACACATAAGATGAGCAGTGCTGTGCCAATCGGTTCTTCAGCCGGAGAATGACTTCGTCCGCAAACTCGCCCATGATGTTGAGCTATAACTTTCTAGTACGAATTGTTTGCCCATCTAATCACTGTTTATCAGCCGAGGTAGCTCGGACGAGTTAGGTAGCTGATAGGGTCCTTAATCCCGAATTCTTGGAACGCTTTGAGTCGATAAGCGCAGGCGTCACAGGTTCCACAAGCTGGTCCCTCCTCGCGGTAACAACTCCAAGTAAGTTTGTACGGAACATCGAGTTCGATCCCTCGACCGACTATCTTCGTCTTAGTATAATCAACAAATGGGACCTGCAACTCTATCGATGTCTCGGGTTTCGTCCCCGCATCTATCACGTTTTGGAACGCGTCGAAGAATACCGGGCGGCAATCCGGGTAACCGGAGTAGTCCTCACTGTGAGCACCGATGAAGATTGCATCGCACTCGTTGGCCTCAGCGTATGATGTTGCCATCGACAGTAGATTTGCGTTCCGGAATGGGACGTAACTGGACGGAATCTCTTCGCTGTCGAGAGCGGTTTCTTCCACGTCAATACGCTCGTCGGTGAGACTTGAGGCACCGATTTGGGCCAGGTGGTCGGTTTCGATGTGGAGGAAGTCATTTACATCCATGTAATCCGCTAATTTCCGGGCGCACTCAGACTCTTTGTCTGCAGTTTGTTGTCCATAGGTGGTGTGGAGGAAATAGAGGTCGTAGCCCATCTGCTTTGCGTCGAACGCCGCCGTCGCACTATCCATTCCACCCGACACAAGAACAACCGCACTACTGCTTTCGTCTGTTTGATTTGCCGTCATTACTGTATGGTTTGGGTCTATTTTTCTGGTTCGTCGTTCCAGAGATCAACGTGGAGTCGTGGTGTGTACCGATACCCGTGTTCCATCGCCACTTCTGCTGTCAGCTCACGTGTTTCTGCCAGTTGCTCTCGGGTTGCACCCTCAGGCATCAACAGCACGTCCGAATTCCGTATGATCTCATCTGTAGCGTTTCTCACCCGGCAAACTAGTCGGTTTATCTCGGCTATGTCTTGCCTATCAGTGACTACAAACTTCAGCTGGAAATCGTAGGCCTCGATCATCTTACAGAGAGAGGCTAGGTCAACCCGGCGGTTCTCATGTCGGTCAGCCCATTCGCCATCGCCCCGCGGGTCTTTCTCCGCGCTTGGAGTACTGTTCGCTAGTTTGGGACTGATACTCACAAGGTCGATATCACAGTCAACCTGTATCGTTCCGTTTGTTTCTACGGTGGTGTGGTAGCCGGCAGTATTGAGTCGAGTCAATAACTCGGTTGTCTTGTCGTGAATCAGCGGTTCTCCACCTGTCACAACTACGTGTTTTGCCTGCTCGTGATCGGTGACACGGTCAATGATGGTATCGACATCGAGCCATGCATGGGTTGGTTCCCAGCTGGTGTGATACGAATCGCAGAACCAGCACCGTAAATTGCAGCCACTCGTCCGGACGAATACGCTCGGCACTCCTGCGAGCTTTCCTTCTCCTTGCAGCGAGTAGAACAACTCATTCACTGGCAATCCGTGTTTAGCCTCCGTGACGACTGAATCGAAGCCAACAGACGTGGCATCATAATTGACTGGCATCAATCACTTTGTCCCACCAGCAGCGAGTTCACTAGTCTCTCTCACTTCGACAGTGACCTCCCGAACCGTGTTCGGCAAGGTGTCCTTTAACTGTCGTTCAAGGACGAGTCCCATCACTTCGGCTGTCGGCGGATGGTCGAGGATGACGAGGGCATCGCCGTCACCACTGGCCTCAAAGCCTTCGATGAGAGGGTCTCCCTGCTCTACGAGAAAACGGTGATCCCAGTCGGATAAAACGGCGGTGATCTCTCCCTTGTCCACAATCCAACCGTCACTGGTCAGAGTGCCGGTTACCGAGACGACGATTTCGTAGTTATGCCCGTGGGGCCGGCTGCACTTTCCGTTATGGTGTAGGATCCGGTGACCAGCACTTAGACGAATCGGCTGTTCACGTCCAACGTGTAGAGTTCGTTCAGCCTCCGTGAGGTCCTCTGCGGAGTGGGTTTCCCCCTCCAGTATTCCTTGAACCATACCCAAATATTATCTGGGGATTACTTAACCTTGGGCCACTTGCCGGAAGCTGTAACCTCCGCCAGAAATAGTTGAAGACGTGACGGCTTCGAGAGCGAGAAGTTAATTGAGGATACCCACAGAGATACAATACAGGATATTTGATGTCGGCATTCAGAACTCTTGAAAAGGCCACGTACGGTCGCCGAGGCGAGATAGACACCTCTGCTGGCCGTATTCAGACACCTGAGCTTCTCCCAGTGGTGAATCTAATCGGTGGAACGACAACAGAATCGGGGGGTATCTGGCGATATACTCGTCGTCATCTCTTCGAGAGCGACAGCGTTCAAGGTATGATGTTCCAGGCGATGTCGTTCCTCGATTACAACCTCACCCCAGACAACTTGGAGAGGTGGCGGAAGAAGCCGCTCAAACAGCATTTCGAGGAGAGTGACGAGGAACCTAGTTTTGATCAACCGTTATTCATAGACTCCGGCGGGTTCAAACTGATGAACTCCACGAAGTTCGGCCAGTCGCCTGGCAAAGGTGGTAGCGAGAACGATTGGGGCATCTATACGAATCCCGAGAGCATTCTGAACCTGCAGCTCGACTATGGAGCGGACATTATTGCTACGCTGGACTTCCCGATTCCCCAGAAGCTGAATAAGGAAGAAACCACTGAACGGATGGAGAGGAGCATCGACAACGCGGTGGAGACGCTCCGGCTACTCGACGAACGCGAACTGGAGGAGACGCCATCCGTGTACGTTGCTATTCACGGCCACAGCTACGATGACGTTCACTGGTACGTCAGCCAAGTTTTGGAACGCGCAGAAGAACTCTATGAAGCCTTTGAAGGCTTTGCACTTGGCTCTCTCGTTCCGCTGAGTAGTTCTCCCGACACCCTAGTCGACATCGTCCAAGGGGCAAGAGACGCAATACCCGGAGAGCGCTACGACGAAATCGCACTCCACGTCTTCGGCATTAGTGGTAGGCTGTGTCCACTCCTCTCCCTCCTTGGAGTAGACACCTTCGATTCAAGGAGCTATCAGTACACAGCTCGTAACAAGAAATTCATCCATCCCGTCAGTTGGAAACGGGTTAGCTTGGGCCAGATTGATGACTGGGACGACTGGCCCTGTGACTGCCCAGCCTGTCGGGATATCCACTTCGACGACATGCGGCACGCCCTTCTGGAATCCGAAGTTAGTAACAAACCTATCGAGGGCGAATATGGAGCACATTTTAAGAGTGAATACTACGCGCAGATAGCCTATCACAACTTCGAGCTATACAGCCGTCAGATGCGAGCAGTTCGTGATGCCATTGATGAGGGGGACTTGCTCCCACTTGTTGCTGAATTCGCTCAGGGGAAAAACATCGTGGAGAAGGCCTTGGAGCGGGCCCAACTTCACAATCCAGAACTCCGTGAACAGCTTGCAGAGCACGGGTTCGAGAAGCTAGTGGCGGGGCCGGATGACGAGTCATTCCAGACAAAACTCTCTAGCTTCCTCGAAGGTGTTGACGACGCAACGCGGAAGAAACGGACTATCTCGTTGAAGCACGGACCAAACGACTTCGACATCCTACAGCACGATAATTACCAGCCGCCAAGTCAGGCGGATGTATTACTGATTCTACCATGCAGCCAAGAGAAGCCGTACTCAGAGTCGCGGACGCACCAGATGGTTCTCTCCCGTCTTGAGGGCTACCGCGACCGGTTCCACAAGATATCTCTTTCAGGGCTGTATGGTCCCGTTCCAGAGGACTTCGAGGAGTCAGAGCCAGTGATGAGCTACGAGTATGTGTTGACGATGGCTGACGACGACCAGGTCGAACTGGTTGCGAACCGCCTCGTACAGTACTTGAACGAGTATGGTGAGCAGTTCGATCATATCTTGGCCTACACTACCAGCAAAGCCTATCGCCGAGCTATTGAGAAAGCATTCAGCCAATATGGGCGTGGAGAGATATACCCTTCCAATCCTCGGGCCCTCCAGCTAACCGAGCACTTCCGCAGTGAGAATATTGAGGAGCTTGTGGGCTATTTTGCAAGTATCACCCGTCCAAGCTGATTAGGACACGCAGAAACGGTGGAGACCGTCGGGTCGGTGGGTCAGTTTCATCGATACTTTGATTAGGTCTCGGTCTGCTTCCTTGATCAAGAGAACCCTATGCCATCTCTACTCGTTCAATCATGCTCGGCAACCAAGAAAGACGCTCAAAACCCGGTGAAGGCGCTCGATTTGTACGATGGATACTTCTTCCGGATTATTAAGAAGGCCGTGCGCGCGGGCCGATTCAAACCGGATCTTGACATCATAATTATATCAGCAAAATATGGTGTCGTCGAGCCTGAAGATGAAATCGAGTATTATGACCGGAGAATGGACACAAAAAGGGCCGAGACATTGAACACCGACGTAGTCGCAGCTATTACTGATAAAGTTGAGAAGAACAGATATGAGAAGGTATGGGTCAATATGGGGAACGATTATCTTCCGGCAATTGATGGCGTCTCTGCTGCAGTAGATGTGCCAGTTGAATACATTGATGGATGCGGTATCGGAATGAAGGGGAAGCGCCTGAAGCGTTTGGTTTCATATGGAAATCCAGTCCCGGTGCATGGTGACTGATCGTATGGTGTCATTCGATATCATCGCAGAGGCGGGAGAGGCAAGGCATGGCCAGCTCCAGATCAATGGTCGAACTCTGGAAACGCCACACCTATTTCCTGTCGTCAACTTCTACGGTGGTGGCAACGAAGGTGCCCTCTTTGGTGGCGGAGTTCATCGGACCATTAAAGAATTCCTCGCCCACGACAACGAAATCACCGCGGGAGAGGACTACAGTGACCTGTTTCGCGGTGTAATGACATCTATCGCCTCGCTAACCGATTATGGAATCCGAGAGAAGAAGTTGGACTGGTATCTTGGTAAGGAAATCCGCGAGTGGGAGTGCTTCAACAGCTTCGATGGAATGATTTTCGCCGACTCTGGTGGCTACAAGATCCTAAGCAACGGAGGGGGCCTCGAAGGCGCGGACTTTGAGAAAGATGTCGATCAAGATCAAGCGTTGGACATGCAGCTGGCCCTGGGACCCGACATCGTAGTCAATCTGGATCACCCGATCCACCCCGATGACGAGTTTGAGGAGAGGGTCGAGAAAATGAAAAAGACCGCTGCCAACGCTGCCCGACTCGCAGAACGACGCGAGGATGTGAACGGAGCTTGCTATCTGACGGTCCATGGTTACTACGAAGAGATGCTTGAACGGTCCTTCAATCTCATTGAAGATGAACTCGAAGAACCGATACCCGAAGCGTTCGACGGCATCGCACTGGGAAGTCTCGTTCCGCGGAAGGACAACGTCGAGGTATTGGTCGAAGCGGTCTCGGACTGTAAACTTGAAATGCAGCAACGAGGCTATGAGGACTTGCCTCTCCATGTATTTGGAATCGCAGGAAATGCAATGCCTTTGTTAGTGGCAGTCGGAGCCGACTCCTTCGACTCCGCCTCCTATCTGCATCAGGCTATCAATGGAAAGTACTGCGTCAATCTATTCGAGACTGTCTCCCTCGACGAAGCTGACTTCGATGCCTGTGACTGCCGTGTCTGTAACGACGATTTTCACGTGGCACGGATGCGAAATGAGATGGACAATCTGTATCAGAAGGACATTCTCGGTTCATTAGCGGCACACAACTTGGCGATCCAGCAGCAAGAACTCAGAAAGTTTCGCCAGTTACTCACTGAGGGCGACCAGCAATTGGTCGCGGACCACCTTGAGGAGGCCGTGAAGGACCAGAAAGGCTTCCGCAAGTTCGTCTATCAACTGATCAACGAACGGATAAACCCCTACTTCGAGGAGACAGACACAACCTATGCATAAGACACCACAAGTCAACGAGGTCAACGAGTTCATTGAGATTGCGAGTGACTTCGAGGACCCGTTGGAAGTCATCAGAGAAGCACTGTCGAATTCATACGACGCGAACGCGACGCTGGTCGACATTAACATCGCCCAAGATGACGAGGGACAGAATACCCTCATCATAACAGATGACGGCTTCGGTATGGACGAAGACGATCTATCGTCCTTCTTCGATCTCGGAAACTCGAACAAACATGACGCTATCGGGTACAAAGGCCACGGAACCAAGATCTACTACAAGAGTGATAAGATCTGCGTAGAGACAGTCAAGGACGGGACGCGGATCGAGTCTGTGATGGACCATCCGTGGACGAAACTTAACAACCGTAAACTCCCCAGGTACTCGATTGACGAGACAGACACTGACGAGCCCTCACAGACCCGGATCGAGGTGCATGGGTTTCAGGCTGGTCAGGGCTTCGACCCGCAGCAGCTCACTTACAACAAGATCGAGCATTACATCAAGTGGAAGACGATTGGTGGGTCCACGGCCTGGTTCTTCGATGACGACTTCCACGAGATGGATATCAATATCGAGCTCTCATCCACTATCGTCGACACCAGAGATTCTGTTGAGACCGATAACAGGCTGAAATTCCCTGCGGAAAATCTGGATCCGGACGGCGAGTTTGTTGCCGAAGGGATGTGCAAACACTACCCGCCCCAGGAGCTATCCGTTGTGCTTGATGATGGCCGTGAATTGTCCATAGAGGTGGTCGGGATGGTCGGTGGGAAGGAGGCACGGAACAAGATGCAGACCTACGGAAAACACTCCGCTCAGTTCGGCATCTGGCTGGCAAAGGACCACATCAAGGTGGAACGCTACAATGACGCAATCGGTGCGGACAACGAGTTCTTCCACTTCTTCTTCATCGCCAATTGCCAGGATCTCGAACTCTCAGCGAATCGGGAGAAGATCAGAAACAAATCCGGTGATGTCTACCAGGCTATTACTGATGAACTGGACCGGTACATGACCAAGGTGTGCCAGGAGTCCTGGTATCGGGACTACATCGAACGCCGAAAGCTTGAGGACAAGAAAAGAAGTGTCCGGTCCCAGGAGAACTCGCTTGAAGAACGGTTGGCGAGAACTCAGGAACTAGGTGGACTTTCCCCGTCAAACCCCGCAGAGGTCATCGCCGCATTAGAACGGTATAGCGCCAACGGATCCCCAGAGACCGTTGAAATCGCAGACTTCCGGATCGATGAAGAGGTAAATGCGATTGTCGACACTGATGAAGGATACAAGAATGCAGCATTACAGGTAAAGCTCAGCGACTTCTTTGAAACTGAGACCCCGCTGACCAACATCGACAGATTCGTTTGCTGGAAACTTGGAGATCGTGACGCACTCACCCGGATCGAAAGGTCCTCCTATCTGGGTGAGCCCATCCGGTTCGACTTCCAAAACAACGTAATTCAATATGGCAAGGGGGACCCAAAGACTATCCCCGTGCTCGAACTCGACGGTAAAATCATGTAAACCCAGACACGGCGTTATTTCGGGATATCGTCGATGCCAAGGAAGTCCTGCAGATTCTCTTCGAGAATGCGTTTGTGTTCATATAGCGTTAGACGTGTATCGTTGCTGTGATTGGCATATTTGATCTTATCGACCATTCGGTTAAGATGCTCTATCTTCTGTTTGACCCGATTGTAGGGCTGCCTTCGGAACTCATATTCCTCCTCCGACATTACCATGAACGTGCCACTAGGGTTTCCGACATCAATTGCGCCCGGGGGTGCTCGCGTATCAATTTCCGCAGCAAAGTTCAGGTAGGGTTGGAAATCCACAAGCAAGTCTTGCTCAGCCTGATCGGTTTCTTCTGTTGTCCACCATTCGACGGAGACGATGTCCCATGGATCAAGTCGTCCGTAGCTTGAGACACTGGAGTCTTGCCGGACGAAGTGCTGCCGTAGTCGGCCTCGGAGATCACTAGTCTTTCCCGCATACGCTGGCGTTTCGTCCAGGTCAAACATGCAATAGACACCAGCTTCGCTGGGAATCGAGCTCAAGTCCATCTTTCAGTACCATCGTTGTTCTATAACCATTTTAAACTAGATGGGGGACTGGTTCAATTCAAGACCACGGGCGGTACAGACGTGAAATAATGAGCTAAGGGACGTGATACCAGGGATTGGTGGGATACTCCAACTGTAAATACAGAATCGGAGTATTGGTGAATGGAATAACTGCAAGGTTGCCTCACCTCTGGGTTCTATGCACTTTGTACGGGAGTCAACGACTTGAGATTAAAATCCGATTTTGAACAGCAGCGCTGCGCTATCGACACCAACTTATCCGTCCGGAGGATATCCACAACGTTGTGCTGTAGGAGTGCTTCGAAATCCCCCTCATTGAACGCTCGAACC
>Ga0102962_1000630_pt1 | contig 15808 bp, 24 predicted proteins | sample SalPonF2_C_D2_MG_FD_84519 | JGI IMG/M metagenome (GOLD analysis project Ga0102962, IMG submission 84519) | Salt pond soil microbial communities from South San Francisco under conditions of wetland restoration - Salt Pond MetaG SF2_C_D2_MG ...
CGAATGAGCACCGCAGCGAACGCGATGCCCGGCGGCACCGTCACGGCGTATCGGCACAGGCGCCGCGGCGACCCTGGGAAGGCCCCCGAGGCCACGCCCGCTGCGATAAGCTGACGCTCATGGCAAGACCAAACCGACTTGCGATCGCCGCCGAGGCGGGTAACGCGCAAAGCGTGGAACGCCTGCTCGGCTCGCGACGCTACAACGTCCACGCCAAGGACGAGGATGCGCTGCGGCGTGCGGCGCGGCGCGGGCACAGCGAAGTGGTCGAGCTGCTCCTGCAGGCCGGGGCCGATGCGCATGCGCTTGAGGATGAGGCGCTTCGCGAGGCGGCGCTTGGGATGCACCGCGACACGGCGGCGCTGCTCGTGCGCTACGGGGCAGACCCGGACGCTGCGCTCGAGCATCTCGCGCTCGGCGAATATGCCCACGCCATCCGCATCGTGTGCGGGCTGGGAGCCAACGTGGAGGCGAACGGCAACGAGGCCCTCGTGACCGCTTCCGGCTATGCCCCGGGCGAGGTCGTCGGTGCTCTCATCGAGTGCGGCGCCGACCCCAATGCCCGGGATGGGGAGCCGCTCAAGCTCGCGGTGAAATACGGCAACTCCGGCGCGGCAGCGGCGCTGCTGGCCGCCGGCGCCTCCAGGGGCTCAGTTGATCCAACGGCGCTCGCCGAGTGCCAGCGCGGTGATGACTCGAACCTGCATGAATCCTTCCGGGCGGGACTGAGCAGCCGCACCGGCGCCCAAGGCAAGGCACAGGCCGAACGCCTTGAGGGCGTTGCCCCGCCAAAGCCCCTCGCCGACCAGAACGAGGAGAACATCTCAAGCGGCTGGTACTGAGGCGCCTCTACGGGGCCAGCAACCCTTGTGCGGGCTCGCTCTGCCGGTAAAACGGTAGATGAGCAACCGGCAAGTAACCCCCATGGCAAAAGGGCTGACCCCACTGATGGATGCCGCGCGGCGCGGCAATGTCGAAGCGGCCAAGGCCGCACTCGGCGGCGCGAGCCGCAAGGCGCTCGTTGGACGTGAGAGCGAGTTCGAGATCGCGCTGCGTTTTGCCGTTCACAGCGGCAACCTCGCCCTTGTGCGCCTGCTCGTGAAGAACAAGGCGCGCGTCGAATGCGGGGCCGACTCGATTCTCAAGGCCCCCGCCGTGGCCGGCAACGAGGGCATGGTGCGATTCCTGATCGAACACGGCGCCCACGCCTCCACCCCCCATGAACGACTGCTCATGGAGTGCTGCAAGGCCGGACGCAAGGCTGTTGCCCAGCTTCTCGTCCAGCACGGGGCCGATCCGAATTACCGCGACGGCATGCTCCTTGTCGAAGCAGCGGAAGACGGCGATGCGCGGGCCATGCAGATACTCATTGACTGTGGCGGTGACCCGAACGGGGCGCGGTGGGAGCTGATCCTCATGCGGGCCATCAGCGGCGATTGCGCCGAGACCGTGCGGGTTCTCGCCGAGGCGGGCGTGGACCTCATCGAACACGGGGCCGAGGCGCTCAAGGTCGCGCGGCGCTGGTGCGCCGAAGGCGCCGAGCAGGTGATCCGTGAGCAGCAGAGCGCGCAGGGCGAGGCGCTACGGCATCACTTCGCAAGGCAGCTTGCCCCGCAGGGCGCCGGCGCCGTCGCATGGTACTGAGCCCGCAACCCTTGCCCGAAGCACCAACTCGGGCATCCTGAAACCGTTAGTGCAACAGGCGTGAGCCATGGGCAAGACCAAGCTGGAAAAGGCGGTCGAAGAAGGGCGCGAGGCCGAAGCCAACCGGATTCTGCGCAATCCGAGCTGGTATCGCAGCGTCGATCTGGACAACCTGCTCCTCACCGCGGCTGCCGTGGCGAACGCGAAGCCTGAGATCGTGCGCATGCTCATTGGCCGCGGCGCTGACCCGCGCCATCACAGTGATGCCGCCATGGCCGCGGCGTTGCGCCGCAGCGAGACCGAGATCGCAGAGGTTCTCCTGGTCCGCTGCTACCGGCCCAAACGCCTGCGCCTGGGCCTGCTGGTCACGGCGGTGATGAATCGCAACGACGGCTTCGTGACGCTTCTCGGCGAGGCCGGGACGAACTTCGGCCGCCAGAACAGCTATGCGCTGATGGAAGCGGTGCCCTGGGCCGGGGCCGAGAAAATCCGTCTCCTGCTCAAGTACGGCGCCGACCCATGGGCCAGCGACGGGCTCGCCGTCAAGCTGGCGGCGCGCAATGGCAATTTCGCCGCCTGCGAAGTGCTCATCGAGGCCTCGCCTTCCTACCCCGATGCCGAGGCTGCAGCTCGCGAGGCGGTCAACGAGGCCAAGTCTTGCGGCCGGCGTCCGAGGGGCGACAACAGGGATCTGGATGCCGTGCTCGAGATGCTTGATCGGCGCGGTGCGGTGATGGAGGCGGCGCTCTCGGCGACCGCTATCGCCTGCCCGGCGCTGGCAGCGGCGGGCGGCTGGTATTGATCCGCTTCAGTAGCGCGTAACCCTTGTGCGGCGGGCCGTTCAGGGCATCCTGAAGGCGTGGCCTCGGGAAAGGAGCAACTGATGGCGCGAATGACAAAACTGGTCGAGGCGATCGCCGCCGGCGATGTCGAGGACGCGCTGGCGCGCATCGCCAACCCCAGGACGAACATCCACGCCCGGGAGGAGGATGCGCTTCGCCTCGCCTGCGACCTTGGCCACATCAAGGTGGTGGAGGCCCTGCTCGCCCACGGCGCCGATCCCCATGCCAATGGCTCCGCCGCGCTGGAACGGGCCGTTGTGCGCGGGCATAACCTGATCTTGCGCAAGCTGCTCGAGCACTGCCCGGGAAATAATCCTCCGCCGGACATGCTCCTCTGCCGCGCGGCGACTAGCCGAAACTGCGGCGCGGTATCCCTGCTCGCCGAGGCAGGCTGTGACATGGCCAGCGGCGGCCGGGATGCGATCCCGGCGGCTGCGGCCTACGCGAGCGCCGAGATGCTCAACACCCTGCTCAAGCTCTGCGGGGCGGAGAGCGCCGATCTCAACTACTCGCTCCGGGAGGCGGTGATCCACGGCAACGAGGAGACTTGCAAGGCGCTTCTTTCCGCCGGGGCCGACCCGAACGCGAATCACGGTGCGGCCTTCGGGTGCGCCAGAAACTATCACCGCAAGGAGATTCTGGCGATCCTCAAGGGGGATCGGCAGAGGAAGCTCACGGCCGCCGCGGGCGAGCAGCTCGCCCAGATCGAGGCCTCGCTCGTCGCCTCGAACGAGATACCCACGGCGGGGTCGTGGTACTGAGCCGGGCTGTTTTAGTCGAAAGTTTTTGACACACCCCCACTCTTAGTCGAAAAAAATGACATCCCGCCCCCTTGCGCCCCGCTTAGCGGAAACCTTGCGCCGGCGGCGATGGGCGCGAAACTGTCCCTGTACCCCGCCAAACCCGGAAGGAGCAACACCATGTCCCATGCAAAAGGCCCCCTTGCCACCTACGCTGATTACCACGTCGAGGCCGATGGCCACGGCGGCATCGTCGTTCTCTACGAGGCCTGCTGCCCCGAGTGGTGCGCCGAGCCTCTCCCGCTGGCCTGTCTTGTCCGGCTGGATCGCGACGAACTGGCGCGTATCGCGGCGCTGGCAACCTTCGCCGAGAAGCTGGGCCTGTCCGAGATGCGCGAGTTTCGCACCCCGAACTGGAATCCCTCGATCAAGGGTCTGCGCGAGCTTGGCTTGAGCGAGGATGCGATCGCCTGGGCGCAGCGCATCTGCCTGCCCGATGAAGTCGATGAGGACTCCTGGCATCGGACCGAGTGCGATGAGATCCAGATATCCCCATGGCCATGGGGAATCCGCTTCATCGCCTTTCTCAAGCACACCGATTCCCCGGTCAGCACGGAGAAGTTGCGGCTCGATGAAATCCCCATCGAAGGACGCGAGGAGGCCCTTGCGAACCTGCTCGGGGAGAGCGCCAGCGGATGCAAGGCGGCCTGACCGGCGTCGCCCGGCCCGTAACCCTTGCCCGGAATCTCAAAACTGTGATTCTGGAATCGCGAAATCCGAGACTCTAGAAAGAGGTATCCATGCCGAAGTTCCTGCGAAAGCTGATGCTTCCGAAAATGCCCCTCGTCGTTGTCGAGGTGGATGAAGACGCGAGCCAGTGCTACATCATGGTCCGGGAGGGCGTGGACCCTTCCCTGGTCCAGTACATCCGCACCGGCGAACCCGACGGGGGCTGGGATGAGGGCGAAGGGCCCGACGAGCCGCCCGAGGACTACGAGGAGTTCGAGTGCTCCATGACCTTTGCCGTCTAGGGCGCGTCATGGCCAGAAAATCTAAGCTGCTCGATTCGATTCGCTCCGGCGACGCCGAGGAGGCCAAGCGCCTGATCTGTTCCGGGCGCTCGAACGTGCGCATCAACGAGGACCAGCCGCTTCGCCTCGCCGCCGCCGCTGGCATGAGCGAGACTGCCGTATTGCTACTCCATTACGGTGCGGATGTTGCCGCCCGGCACCATGAGGCGATGGTGGCCTCAATCGAGAACGGCCACGACGAGACCGCGAAGGAAATCCTGGCCTACGCCTACAAGACGAAGCTCAAGCAGGCTCCCCCGGACGGGGTTGTTTTCGCCGCCGCGCGCTACGGGCGTCGAGGACTGCTGCGCGAACTGATCGCCGCCGGGGCCAATGTCACCGGCGGGGACAGTCTGGCCCTTGCGGCCGCGGCCGGGTATGCCGATGCGGCCACGGTGGAGTTTCTCATCGACGCCGGGGCAAAGATTAACGGCGGCGACGGGATGGCGCTGGTCGAGGCTGTGCACTTCGGCCGCGAGGGCATGTGCCGGATTCTCCTCGAGGCGGGGGCCGATCCGCACGCCGGGGACGATGCCCCGATCCGCGAGGCGCGCGAGCAGGGCCGCGATCACCTGCTAAGGCTGCTGGAGCGCCCCAAGAGCGCCCCGGCGGGGCAAATCGACATGGCCAAGGTCGAAGCCGACCTCCAAGGCTTGCGGCGCGGCCCGGCGCTCACCTTCTGACCCGGAGTAACCCTTGCCCCGGCGTCCGGTGCGGGCACACTGGAACTGTCGCCCGCCACAGGCAACGCACGGAGAAGGAGCCGTTCATGGAGCAAGAGCTGACACTGGACATGGAGACATGGGAGCAGGAGTACCGCCCCGTGACCAACCCGATCGATGAGAACGCCTCCTATGGTGGCTGCCTGTTTGAGACCTTCGGCGAGGAGCTTTGCTTCGTCTGGCGCTCGCCGCCCGATCGGGTGTGGACCCTGATGGATGACGGAGAAGGCGGCACGATGATCGGCAGCGGCATTCATCTTGTCAACCGGCTGGGCTACTTCGTTACCGAGCGCCCCTTCCCTGCCTCGACCTCCATCACCGTCGTGGACGAGGAGCCGCAGGACTCGCAGGAGATTCACCGGGCAATCCTCGAGGAAATCCACGACGTTGCGGGAGGGGGCGTCGAGGAGATCGAGCGACTGCGCCGGGCGCTTCGCCAAATCGCAGATCTCCCGGCCAACAGCAACAGCGAGCCCGATGTGATGGGCGATGTGCTCGATGAGGCGATGGCAATCGCCAAGGCTGCGCTCACCCGCCCCGCAGCGGAGGGCTCCTGAGCCTCGCTCCAGAGATCCAGCGCCAGCTTTTGGAACGGGTGGTGCTACGAACTGGAGTATTGCGGGTCCGTAAGGTTCTTCATGCCGTCGTTGCCCCCGGCTGGCTTCGTCGGCGAGCGCCGGACGCCAAGCATGAAATCCGCGCTGATCCCGGTCAGCTCACAGATTGCGCGGACCACATGGAGCGGCGGCCAGCTCCGAGTCTCGTAGCTGTTGTAGGTCGTCAGCCGGAGTCCGAGCAGCTGCGCGTAGCCCGCCTGATCGCTTTCGTAGCCGAAAGCGCGCCGAACCTCCCTCAGCCGCCGGTGCATGTCCTCCAGGTAACGCTCTTTTTCCGCGAGCTGTTTCCCCATGTGCCAAGTATAGGAAGACTGCCGATTAAAGGAAATGCCAACGGGGACCAACAAGCGCAGTAGCCGGGGAGCGCCGGGGCGGCCGGTGAATGAGGCGCCGAGGTGCCGCGCAACCCTTGCGCCGCGGTCCTCTTGCACCACCATGTAGGTGCCAGCCACAAAGGAGCAACGCCATGGCCAAAGTCATCCTCGATACCGAAATCGCCAACCTCGTCGTCCGGGCAGCGGCCCACACGGAAATGTTCGACTCGGCGGCCGAGCGCGATTGCTTCATCGCCGATGTCGGCACCGTCGTCAAGACACACCTGAAGCCGAGCGAGCACGAAGCGGCCGTTGCGGTGGCCCGGGCAATCAACAACGGCGAGCTGTGGGACACGGAGGAGGCCTACGAGGCGTTCCTGGAGGCCCTGGGCGAGACCATCGCCCGGCAATTCGGCGCGCACCTGTCCTGCGTGGACGAGCCGCTGCAGCCCGAGGGCGAGCCCGCCGAGACGCGCCACGCCCTGCTGTTCTACCCCACCGAGGCCACCGCGGCGGACGGCGGCGTGTTCGCCCGCTACGACCGTGACGTGAGCGTGGCCGAGTGGTTCGAGAGTTCGGGGCTGGCGGTTCCCGAGGCGGCCTGAATCCCCGGCGCCCGGGCCCGGCCACAAGAGGCCGCGGCCCGGGTTTGCCGGGGCAGGATCAGGCTCCGCCAGACGCATATACTGGTCGTAGACAGGCTCACCTACGGGAAAACCCCATGAAGGACAAGAAGGAAACCCTGAAGATGATCGGCATGGCCATCCTGATATTCGGACCCATGGCCTACTTCACGATCAAGGCGATGGTGGACACATATGAACGCCACCATTGAACGCCACCATTGAGGTTGCCCATATGTGCCCACCGATACTGCGAGGCGGTGCGCTTCCCCGACATGGGTCCGATATGGGATAATCAAAACCACCCCGACCCCAGGGGCGCCACCTGCATCAGAGGAGGATGCCGTGGCGATTGTGGATCTAGGCAGAGAGCGGCGTATTCGCCGCGTGGTGGAACAAACCCTCGGGCACCTGAAGTGGTCCCGGGCGCGCTCGCGGCGCGAGCTGATCGAACGATGGCTCGGCGCGGGCCAGTACGAGGCGATCTTCGGCGACCTCGCGAGCACTCCACCGCCCCTCAATGATTTCGGCACGGCCGAGCACCGGCTCAAGCTCGCCCTCGCCCGGCGCGTGGCCGTGCGCGACGCCGCGGCGAGGACCGGCAGGGAAGCGGCCTGAGCCTCTCCCCCGTGGAATAATCCTGTTCGGCGAACCCCGGAGAGCGCCTGCTCCCCGGGGTTGCCGCGTTGGCTGATGGGCTGACTACCCGGACTTGTCCTTGAGCTTTCGCGTGGAGTAGCTCACCGAGACGTTGCGAGTGACATGGTAGGTGCGCCCGCAATGGCCGCAATCGGTCTGCGTATCCCCGTCGAAACCGGGGCCGGTATCGATCTCCCACGAGTCCTTATCCACGTTCCCGCAGTACGGGCACACAGCGTTATCGGTGTACTCGTGCTCATGGTCCTGGTGTTCAACCTCCGGGACATCGAACGGGTCATCCGCGGCGCTCATCGTGCCTTCTCCGGGACCAGCACGCGGCGCTCGCGGCGCCACTCCAGGACGACGGCCACCAAGCCGAAGACCCCGGCGAGGATCCCCACCGTTATCGCGTTGCGCTGGACCAGGATCAGCGTGAGCCCGCCGATATAGCCCGACAGCATCAGCGAGAAGGCATGGCCTTTCGCCGCACGGCGTCCAGTGAGCCCGATGAGCTTCACTTCACTCACGAGCAGCACGGCCGTGGCCACGGCAAACATCGAGATCACGACGGCGAGCGGCGTCGCCCGCATCATCATCGCTCCGAGCAGCCCCATCAGCAGGGCAAATATAGTCATCATTGACGCTCTCCTTTCGTTGCTCCTTTTCCCCGCCTTCGCGGGGCCCGTTGTGCCCAGTGCTGGGCGACAAGTCGGAGCGCGCGCCTGCCCGGTCCGGGCGGCGCCGAGCGCAGGGACACCACCCCGCCCTGCCGTGGTGGCAGAGCCAGGTGCATTCGATTCGGCGAAAAAAAGGGGGGGCGACTTACGCCACCCCCCTCTTACGGGCTTGCCTGTCATTCCACACATCGAGCCAGTCCTGGCCCGGGATGCGCGGGTAGTGGAAATGCAGCCTCACTGGACTGTCGGCGAGACGCTCCTTCAAGGTTTTCCCGGCATTGAAACCGGCCTTGTCGGGATCTCCCCAGACATGCAGCTCCCTGACTCCGGGCGGCGGCTCGAAAGTCGCAATGCCGTTGTCAAAGAGGCACGACCAGACCGGCATATTGCCGATCAAGGCTGCGGCGAACGCGGTCTCGATGCCCTCGGCGATTCCGAGCACCCCATTCATCGGCTTGAACAGCCGCACCGCGCCGCCCCGCATGGGGCGATCGCGGCGATGGGGCGTCGTCTTCTTCGGGTGCTCGATCGGCGCCTTGCCCGTATCGGTACACCAGGTCCGGTGTATCGCCACGGGCAAACCCTGCGGTGACTGGTATAACGCCAGCATCGCCGGGAAGTGCCGATCCTGCCCCTTTCCGACACGCAACGCGGGCACGCCGCGGAGATTGCCGGCACGCAGGATGAGCCACTCGGGAAGCCCCCGGGCGACAAGATAGCTCCGGGCAACCTCCGCGCGCCTGTCGGCGAGCGGGGCCCCACGGCGCCACAAACCACGCAGCCATTTCGACAACTCCTTGTCGTCCTCGCGATCGCGCTGGACACCCTTCTCCGTCTGCCTGGGCACACGCGCGCCCTTGCCTTCGAGCCATTCGCCAACGATCTTCCTGACCGTTTCGGCGTCTGTATCGAAGATCCAACGCAACATCACAAAACCGTTCGGATGTGGCCCGCAGGTGTTGCAGAGCCCGCCTCCAGTCTCACGCCAGTCGCGCATGAACTTGAAGGCGTCGCCGTTGACGGATTGGTGATGCGGCCCAGGACAGCCATGCCTGCCATTGGGCCGTTCGAGTGCGTCCCGCAGTTCCGGGACCAGATCGGAGTAGAGTGAGGGCCAACGACCGCTCATCTCCTCCGCCAGCGTGGTCATGCGTCAAATCGCACCGGACCGCATTCGGTTCCGGGCCAGCCGATGCGCTCGAGCGTGCTCTCCTGCATCAGCAGCGGATTGGCGCCATGGACCATGCAGCACATCGCGAACGAGAACGGGACGGGAGCGCCCGCGATCTCGATCAATGCGTGCATCTCACGACGGATTTGCCAGCGGTTGTATTTCCTCCCGAACGCGCGGACCTGATTGGCACAGGAGCGCAAACGCTCGAGAATGTCCTCGGGCAGCTCGGACTTCCAGTTTGGCGGGATGGATGCAGCCACCCACTCGCGCCATTCCTCGCGAGTCACCGGACCTATATTGGCCCAGTTCCTCAAGTCCTGTTTGAACTGCTTAAACAAGCCTTCGTGAAGTCTGATCGGATCGAGTTCTTGTGTTATCTGTTCGTGTTGCTGAATCTGCTCGCGCCGGTGCTCCGGCTCGACAGTCGGCAACGCTAAGCTCCATTGTTGCATCATCACCTTTCGCTCCTCCTTTGCCGCCCATGAGGTGCGGCCTTCCCCCGACCGGCGGAATGCCGGACGGTTGAAACCGGAGCGATTCGCGAACTCACTATCCACGCGGGATAGCGCGGGGGGACTCGAGTCAAGCTCGACTCGCTGAAACTGGTACATGACTACCTCCTGAATCTGGAATCCATCCGAGGCGAGCAGCGCGAGTGATGCGCTTGCTCGCCGGTGTGGCGACGGCATTGCTTTGGGCGTGCCATCACGCAGTTGCGGTATGGCCGGGACGGGGCGCGTCCCGGCCACCGCGCTTTGGCGTCTCCTTTCAGGAGGAGCTGCAGCGAGCCCCTGGGCCCCTGGGGTACAACGCGGCCTGGATGGCGCGCGATGGGGCTAAATTCGTGTCACCTTTAGTGAGTTCCGGCGCCCGCCCGTGGCGGCACGCCAGAACTGGCCGGTATTACCGGCCAGCAGAGGCAGCTGGGACAACAAGCGTGTGGGTTTTGAGGCGGTGACGAAGCCGCTCGCGAATCTCATCGCGAGATGGCTTCGGTGGCTTCGCAGGACGCGAGGGCTTCGGACGCGGGCGCATCTCGATCACATGAGCGGGCCTGGAGGCCCCATTGATCCGACACCCCGGCCGGTGCGTACGGCGCATTCGCCGATAACGACGACGCGCCTCGCGCAGCACGATATGACGGTTCATGTTGAGCCCGTCGAGGATGATGACACCGACGGTCTCGAGCCACTGAAGGGCGCTCTCGCCCTCGATGGGATTCTCGCAATCCTTCAGCATCACGATGATCGTCTTGGCGAAAAACCGGCGAACGTCCGGTGACAGCCCCATCCCGTCGCTTGTTCCAACTGCAAGGTCTTTCCTGCTCATTGGTTGCTCCTTTTCCGTGCATTTACCGTGCAAATGCACGGACCTCAGTGCCAGGGAAACCCCGGCATGGAAAGAAACGGATGTGGCCTTTCCTGGCGGACCAGTGGCCCGGCCGGAAAAAGGACCGGCCAATGGCCGGTCAGAAGTCACCCCACGGATAGCTTTTCGGGCCGCGGCGATGCCGCGTCCCCAAAAAGGACCGGATAGAACCGGTCAGGATGCTGGGAGGGAGTGCTTGTGTGATGTCGCTTGAGCCGGGCGCTTCAGGCCGCCTTGTCAAACAGGCGCTTGAGCCGGGCGAGGGTCTCGCCGGCCACCGTCGGCACCTCCATCGCCTCACACAGAACCGGCACGAGGTAGTAGTCGGCCTGTTTCTGCTTGACGGACGGGAAGTTCAGCAGCGTGTCCAGGTGCGGAATCGTCTCCCGACCGGTGATGGTGTCGATGAACTCGGCATCCGGGGTGATGAGGTGATTGGCGAGTACGGCGAGTTCGGTCAGACGGCGCGCGTCGCTTGGAAGCGGGTCGCGGCCATAGACCATCTCGCTGCACAGATCCGCGATGCTGGGCTTCGGCTCCGAAGATGGCCCATCCCCTGTGCCGTGCACAGCATCGTAGATACGCCGATCACGCGCGGAACGGCAGTTGACCAACCGATCGAGGAAGCCATGGAAATGGCCCCCGAAGGTGAAGATCGGCAGATCCACCGGCTCATCCAGGGGAAAGAACACCCCTTCGGAAGCCTCGGCGAGACGCTCGGACGCGAGTGCGCGCGCCTCGTCGTCACTCAGGCCACGGCGAGCGATTATCAATGCAGTGACGACTTTTTTCATGGTTCAGCTCCTCTTTGCTCCTTTGCTGGCGCTTTCACGCCATGCCCGAACCCCTGCAGGATGCAGAGGCACAAAGGCGGTAGCGGAGGAAGCCGTGTCGCTTTCCGCGCGGCGCCGTGCGCCGTCGCGAAAAGGGCCGGAGGAAATCCGGCCAGATGGGTTAGTCAGTGAACGGCCCGAAGCGTGGAGGTGTCGCCCTCGACGCCCTCGCGGCGCGTGAACTCGAGCCCGGCGGTAATGCCGGAGACCACCCCACGGGTGATCTCGACCGCCTCGGCATCGTTGCTGGCAAGCTCTCGGGCACTCACCAAGGCACCGGCGATCGCGAGCACGCTGATCTGGCCGCTGCGAATGGCCGTGAGCAGCGTGCGCATCGTCTCCTCACCGAGCGCCTGGGCGTGTGCACCGATGAGCTCCAGGGCCTTTGCCTGCAGCTCTTGCTGAGCCTTGCGGATGCGGTTGTTCATGCGCGTCTCTCGCGCGCGCTCCCGCTCGATATTACGATCGAGGTTCGTGTCATCGTGATCCATGGCGTTGCTCCTTTCCCGTTCTGAGCCTTTCGGCTCCGATTCGGGCCGGGGAATCCCCAACCCACCTGCGAAAGTGGGCGCCTTTCTGCCCGGCGTGCTGCGACCAGGCAAAAAAGGACCGGCGCGATGCCGGTCGAGAGGGGCCTGGCGCGGTAGCGTGGGATCGCCAGGGCTTGAGGTGTCTGGGCGGTGTCTATACCGCAACGGCGAGTCCGCACAGCGCCGGATCGCGGGGCGAGACCGGACGCTGCACCACGATGTCGGTGCGAGCACGCGGGAACACGGCAAGAAGACCGTCCACCCAGGCAACGCGGTAGCTCTGCGGCAGAAAGCGCAGGTACCCGCCCAGGCTCGGGAACAGCTCGCAGCAACCCGCGGCGTGGTCGGCGGCGATGGAAAGCGTCAGGAGCGGGACCGGATCCCGTTCCACTTCAAGTACACCGGCCACGGCCTCGGCCGCGGCCTTCATCTGATCTTCACGAGAGACCATGACGTAATCCTCCTTGACGGGGTAAGGACGCGCAAAGGCATAGGCTCGACGCAGGGCCGGGCCGGGCTGTCATTGGCGTGGAGGGTTATGAGCGGGGAGGATGTCCCCTTCCGGGCAAGGCGCTGCCTCGGCCCGAAAGGGACCGGCTGGGAAGCCGGTCAGTGAGAGCAGGGAGTCGGGAGTGTGCTCTCAGAGGGCAAGTTCCTTGCGGACGCTGCCCCGGTATTCGACTAAAGAGGCCAGGCGGGAGCCGTAACGGCTGCGAGCCCATTCCACGATTTCCTTCGTGGAAGCCGGCACCTCGGTGGTGGATTTCCGGCGGCCTTCGTGAACGGTAACGAAGGTCTTGCCTTCGCGCTTCGTGATAACAACTGCAGTGTTCATCAGATTTAGTTCCAGGGGTGGGCCACCGAAGCCCACGGCCCCCGGCCGAAACACGCGCGCACGGGTACACGCGCTGAGGCCAGGTGAGAAGGCACAACCCATGAGCTTGGGTGGCCCACCCCTGTCTTTCAGCTTGTTTCTGACTGCTTTAGAACTGCTTTCCGGCTACTTTGACTCTCTTTCGAGAGTCCTTTTCTCCTCTGCGAGCAGAGGAAAAAATCCTGATTGTTCTCTTTTGTGCCGCCCTTTTGGGGAACCTTTCCACCGAGCGGCAGCGGTAGAAAGGGCTGGACTAAGACTAGTCCAGCCAGGAGGGGGTGTCAAGCACCCTGCGCGGCGAAGGCCGGATCCCCCGCGAACAGCCCCGCGTCGGGGCCGCCGCGGCGGGCGTCCTGGTAGGCCAGCAGGTGCTCGAAAAGAGCCGCCTGCAGGGCCTCGACCGTGCCGCTGTTCTTGAGGGTGGCGTGGCAGCTGATGCCGTCCACGAACGACTCCGACTCATGGCCGGGGATGCCCCCGACCTCGAGATCGGCCCCGATGCGAGCCTCACGCTCGGCCCGGCTCTCCTCCTCCGGCATCGCAATGCGAAGAAGAAGGCCCCCGTTCGAGCGGATGAACTCCGCTTCGTTCGGAAACCGCACGTCGGAGACCACCACCGCCCGGGGGCGGTCGCGCTCCAGACGCCGCGCGAGATACGCGATCCAGAGGTCTTCGTGGATCATGTCCCGGCCCCAGCCAGTCCCGAGGGTCTGATAGAGCGTTCGGCGGTCCACGCCGAGCCACTCTATGTCCTCGGTCTTGGCATCGTCGCCGGGGGCATCGTCACCGAGCAGCGCGTCGATCATGCGCTTGACGGGGGTCGCGTAAGCGTACTCACGAAACCCCCAGTTGGTGAGCAGCCTTGCCGCTGTGCCCTTGCCCTCGCGGGCCTTGCCACAGATACCAACAAGGAGTTCGGGTGTGTGATTGAGTGGATACATCAGATCACACCTCCTTCGCGCCACCGCATGATGTCGCGTTCCAGCTCATCGATCCCCTCGGGGCCAAGGATTTCTTCGGCTTCCACAACCGCATCGAACATCCTGGCCAACTCGGGGCACGCCTGAGCGTTCTCGGCGGCGATTGCCGCTTCGTCCACCTCGGCAGGTGCACCGCCCTCAGCGGCGGCGCCGATCGTTGCCGTATTCATAGCGTTGCTCCTTTGCTGTGAATGAATCCCGGGATCAAAAAGGGGGCCGAAGGAGCGGTGCGGGCGGACCCGCCCTGCTCTCTCCGGCTTTTCCCAGGTAGTGCGATGGCGTGATGCCGCTCACCTCGACGGGGCCTGCCCCGAACCGAGGGTGTTGTCGGCAATCACGCGAACGGTCCCGTCACCGCTCGTGAGCACCTCCACCGGTTCACCCTTGCGGAACGGGGCCGAAGCCGCCGTCTGCTGGGTGACCGCGATAGTCTGGCCACTCTTGAGCTGGATGGTGAGGGTGTCGGCCTTGCGCATCTCCGCCCTGTGGGCGGCGCGCTGGCCCATGACCGCACCGGCGATGGCCCCGCCCACGGTCAGTACGAGGCGGCCCCTGCCGCCCCCGAGGCTCGATCCGGCCAGTGCGCCGAGCAGCCCTCCGACCCCGCCGGCCTGCTGTGCAGGCGAGGGGTTGAGGAAGTTGCTCATCCGATCACCGGGAGAGATGTGGCCCACCCGTATCCCGATGACCGTTCCGCGCTGGACCTTCTGGACCGAGCGGACCTGGCCCGCCGTGTAGGCGGTACCAGTCAGGGGCTGCATCGCGCAGCCTTGCATAAGACCCAAAGCGAGCGCCGCTGCCGCGACCGCGCCGATGATCCGCAGATTCTTCATCTCAGCACTCCTTTCGTTGCTCCTTTGAACGTCGCCAGAGGGTTGCGCCCTCCAGTGACTCTCCTTTGTCCGCTCGCGCGGACCTTTTCCGCAGCGAACCGATGGCTCGCCACAAGAAACCGGCGGAGAAGCCGAGTAACCCTTGCGCGAAAACCGCGCAGGGCTAATCTGTCCCCAAGTACGACAGCTCCTCCTTTCGTACTTCGCTCCTAGCTAACTCGCCCCGGGCACTCCACCCGGGGCATTTTTTTGACCGAACGAAAGCCGGCGCGCCGGGCCGAGCAACCCTTGCCCGGGCGGCGATTCGCGCGAGACTGGAAGCCTGAAACGTCAATACTTCAGGAACTTCCAGAGGAGCGAAATCATGTGTGAATCCCAAAAGCCCGCCGCCGCCCGAATCACGATGATCTGCGCCGAGTGCGGCTCGAAGAACGTCATGCGCGATGCCTGGGCCGAGTGGGACGAGACCCGACAGGAATGGGTGCTCGGCCCGGTCTTCGATCAAGCCGCCTGCGAGGACTGCGGCGGCGAGACGCGCCTTGTCGAGCTGCCCATCGACGCCGATGGCACCCTTCTCCCGGTGTTCAAGCCCAAGGAGCGGTGGCTGAAAGACCCACGCATGACCTTCAGCCCCGGCGCCGTGTTCGCCTCGCTGGAGATCGCCCGCCACCACCTGCCGTTCGTCCCCGAGGAGGACTGGATCGAGGTTGCCCCCAAAGAGCTCGGGCGCTACGCGCAGCTCATCGCCCGCTAACTCGCCGGGCGTGCTCGCATAACCCTTGCGGGCACGCCCCCTTACGGGATACTGGAACCGTCAACTGTCAACACCAAGGAGCGCCCCATGAGCAACGACTTCCCCGGCCTCACCTGCCCGAACTGCGGCAACAGCGAGACCTTCGAGATCACCGCCTCGATCTCGGCCCACGTAGACCGCGAGGGTGCAACCCCCGTGAGCGGTGCCACCTGGGGCGACCGCTCCGAGTGCCAGTGCCTCGGGTGCGGGCATAGCGCGAGCGTGGCGGCGTTCAAGGGCGGGGCCAAACCCGGCGTCGAGAGCGCCCTGCGCGAGCTGAGCGCGCGTGAGGCAGCGATCCTCCTCGCGGTACTGCGTTACTTCCAGCGCAGCGTGCCGGGCGATCAGGAGCGCCTGGAGGTGATGTGCGAGCACCTCGATGACCCCGATGCGCGCTGGGAGCCCACCGACGAGGAGCTGGATCGGTTGTGTGAAGCCGTCAACCTCGGCGATGTCGGTATCGAGACATCCGCGAGCCCCAACGAGAAGGCGCTCGATCTGGCGCGCCAGATCGACGGCATGGCCGGGAACCTCG
>Ga0102962_1000631_pt1 | contig 15806 bp, 14 predicted proteins | sample SalPonF2_C_D2_MG_FD_84519 | JGI IMG/M metagenome (GOLD analysis project Ga0102962, IMG submission 84519) | Salt pond soil microbial communities from South San Francisco under conditions of wetland restoration - Salt Pond MetaG SF2_C_D2_MG ...
GGCTTAGGTAAGGATGTAGATGTTAATTATCCCGGTGAAGATTTACCCGGAGTTTGGCAGTCACTCGATTTTATCGAAGCCATAAAAACCGGAAATTTACCTAAAGTCGGACATAAAGTAGCTGTTATCGGTGGTGGTAACACGGCAATTGACGTGGCACGTGAAGCTGCACGTCTCGGTGCCAGGGAAGTAACAATGATTTATCGTCGAACTGAAGCTGAAATGCCGGCTTATCCGCATGAGATTGTAGAAACTCGCGAAGAAGGAATCCATTTCCAATTTTTGACGAACCCGATCCGCTTTATAGGTGACGCTCACCTTGAAGCTATGGAATGCCATTATATGCGTTTAGGTGAAGCTGACAGCTCCGGCCGCCCACGCCCGGAAAAAGTAACAGGAACCGAATTTAAGATACCTGTCGATACCGTTATTAAAGCCATAGGACAACAAAAACGTAAAACGTTTCTTGGTTGGATCGATGATCTTGATGACGATTGGGGATTGATAAAAATCAACAAAGAAACAGGTCAAACAACGAATCCTAAATATTTTGCCGGTGGTGATGCTTTGAATGGCGGAGCAACTGTTGTGGAAGCTATCCGTGATGGTAAAACCGCTGCAAATGGAATAGATCAGTATCTGAAAGGAAAAGCATAATGAGAGAAATCAGATGGCACGGACGCGGTGGGCAAGGTGCCAAAACCGTTTCCCAGCTATTGGCCATGGCCTTGCTGGAAGCGGGAGATTACGTTCAGGCTTTTCCCGAATATGGTCCCGAACGTAGTGGAGCACCTGTTCAGGCGTATACCAGAAGTGATCAAAAGATTATCCGGCGTCATTGCGGGGTAACCGATCCGGATATAGTTGTTGTTCTCGATGCAACATTAATGAATGAGTTGAATGTGACAGCCGGCCTTAAATCAGATGGACTGGCACTTATCAATACAACGGCAACACCCGAACAGTTAGCTGACCGTTTGAATTATAAAGGTCGCGTAATCTGTTTCGATGCGGAAGAGGTGGCACATAAAGCCAATGTAAAATACGCCAATGTTGTAATGGTTGGAGCTCTCTCGGCCCTGATGGGCGAACCCTCACTTGAGATATTAAAAGCAACGGCATCAAAAATGCTGGGCAAGAAATTACCTGAAAAAGTTGTGAAAAATAATCTCGAGGCTATCGAACTGGGTTATCAAAATGTTTTAGATACATCAAACAGGAGTATGTATGCCTGAATTAAAGAAATTTCAAGAATTGCCAGTCGGCGGTACGGTCGTATGGGATCAAACCGTACAACCGAAAACGGGAGGCTGGCGGACGGGACTAAAACCGACCGTCAACTTGTCAAAGTGTGTTAATTGCCTGCTGTGTTGGGTTAACTGCCCGGATACCGCCGTACTGGCTGATAATACAACCTTCAAAGGTTTTGATTATGATTATTGCAAAGGCTGTCAACTATGTGCGGAAGTTTGTCCGACTAATGCCATAGAAATGGTAGACGAAGCGGAGACAGTACCTGCATTTGGAAGAATAGGAGGTGAAAAATATGGAAGCAACGATTGAAATACCTAAAAAGCAAAAGAAAATTCCATATCACCTGTTAACCGGTGCGGAAGCTGCGGCCACGGCCATGCAGCAGGTGAATCCGGATGTAGTTTCGGTATATCCGATCACCCCGCAAACGCCTATCATACAAACGTTCTCAAAGTATGTGGCTGACGGTAAAGCAACAACGGAAATAATCAATGTAGAATCGGAACACTCGGCCATGAGTGCCGCTGTCGGCGCTGCCACAGCAGGTGCACGAACAATGACAGCCACTGCTTCACAGGGATTGGCCCTGATGATCGAGGTCGTTTATATAGCCTCTTCCATGCGTCTGCCGATTGTTATGGCTATTGGTAACCGGGCATTATCCGGCCCTATCAATATTCACTGCGATCACTCTGACTCTATGCTTGCCCGGGATTCGGGTGCCGTACAAATCTTCGTAGAAAATGCGCAGGAAGCGTACGATTTCATGGTGATGGCTTCACGGCTTGCTGAAAATGAAAAAGTATTACTGCCGGTAATGATCTGTCAGGACGGATTTACTATCACGCACACTGCTGAACCGGTCACCTTACTTGATGACAAGGTCGTACAGGATTTTGTCGGTGATTATAAAATACCCTATCCATTACTAAACCTGGATAAAGTTACAACACAGGGCCCGTTTGATATGCCGGATTATTATTTCGAGCACAAACGGCAACAACAGGATGCCATGGAATCTTTCCCGGAAGCATTGGATAAGATTACCGGGGAATATGCCAAAATAACGAATCGTACTTATGGTGCTATTGAGAGCTATAAACTCGATGATGCCGAACGCGCTATCGTAGTTCTGGGATCAACGGCGGGAACGGTTAAAGATATAGTGGATGAATTGAGAGAAACCGGCGAAAAAGTCGGAGTTTTGAAAATCCGCTCATTTCGTCCCTTCCCGGACGAGAAGATCAGAACCATTTTAACAGGTCTCAAATCAGTAGCTGTTTTTGATCGTGCCATGTCTTTTGGCAGCCACGGCCCATTATTCAGTGAAGTATCCCGGGCGTTATATGGATCCGGTGTCAAGCTAAGCAATTATATATATGGTCTCGGCGGACGTGATTTATTTCCAGCCGATATCAAAAAGATATATGAAGAATTAAAACAGCCAAGCCTTCAAAACGATATGAGATATATCGGATTGAGATCATAGGTTATTTGTCATTTTCTGCAGGAGAATTAACATGCCGAATATTAAAACATTAGCATTAAACGAGTCACGGGAAATGAGATTTCGCGGTGGACACTCCCTATGTCAGGGTTGTGGAATACCGATTGTTGTCCGAACCGTGCTGAATAGTATTGAAACGCCGGTCGTTGTTATTAATGCAACAGGTTGTCTGGAAGTTGCGACAACCCGTTACCCGACAACGGCCTGGAACGTACCATGGCTGCATGTCGCTTTCGAAAATGCTTCAGCCGCAGCAAGTGGTGTTGAAACGGCTTTTCGCGCACTTGTAAAGCGTGGAGCGTTACCCGATGACCAGCCTGTCACTTTCGTCACTTTTGGTGGGGATGGTGGTACGTACGATATCGGGCTGCAATCTTTATCTGGTGCCCTGGAACGTGGCCATAATTTTCTTTATGTATGTTACGATAATGAAGCATACATGAATACCGGTATTCAACGGTCGAGTGCCACACCTTTCGGCGCCGACACAACCACAAGCCCGGCCGGTACGGTAAGTTTTGGAAAAGCACAACAACGTAAAGATCTAACAGCCATAGCAATTGCCCATCACATTCCATATGTGGGACAATCGTCCATATCTCACTGGCAAGACCTGAGTGATAAAGTCAAATATGCAACTACACAATTTGACGGGCCTGCATTTCTGAATGTGCTTTCCACCTGCCAATTGGGATGGAGGCATGAACCCAAGGATGCCGTCATGATTGCACGACTGGCTGTTGAAACACGTTTCTGGCCATTATATGAAGTAATCGATGGACATTATCGTCTTACACATGAACCTCTTGATAATGTTCCCATAGAAAGATGGCTGCGATTACAGGGCCGTTTCAAGCATTTGTTCCAACCTGAAAACAAAGGCTTGCTAAACGAGATACAAACACATGTTGATAAGGAATGGCAGCGTATTATTGATCTGTGTGAAACAGACAAACCTTATTTCGAAGCACTAAAACAAACACATCAACAAAATTCGGTGTCTTCTTATGCTCAATAATATAAAGAGATATGAACAAGGCGACGCTGCCCTGCTGGTTAATCATGAATGGTGCAAAGGCTGTAACATATGTGTTGAGGCCTGTCCCAGTGATATACTCACATTGGACGATGCGGACAAGATACAAGTTACCGATGTCTCCAAATGCATATTTTGCGGTATATGTGCCGCCCGTTGCCCTGATTTTTGTTTCACCCTGGAGCGCCCAGAATCAAATTTAATAAGTAATAATTCTTATGAGACTTATACAAGGAAATGAAGCATGTGCACTCGGTGCTATCGAAGCCGGGTGCACATTTTACGCCGGCTACCCTATCACACCGGCCTCGGAAATAATGGAATGGATGGCCAGGCTGCTGCCTAAAATGAATGGAACATTTATACAGATGGAAGATGAGATCGCCTCTATTGCCGCCATCATCGGTGCCTCATGGTCAGGTGCAAAAACCATGACGGCAACCTCAGGTCCCGGATTCTCCTTAATGCAGGAAAATCTCGGTTATGCTTCCATGACAGAAACACCGTGTGTCATTGTTAACTCACAACGCGGTGGACCCAGTACCGGACTGCCAACTCTCCCGTCACAAGGAGATGTCATGCAGGCACGCTGGGGTACGCACGGAGATCATCCCATCATCGTTTTGACCACTTCGTCAGTCCTGGATACCTATGAAATGACGGTCACAGCTTTTAATCTCAGTGAAGCCTACCGAATACCGGTTATATTATTACTGGATGCCACTATTTCACACATGCGTGAAAATATTGAAATACCGGAAATGGAAATCATCGACCGTAGAAAACCGGCTAATATAACCGGGTTTAAGGCATTTGCCGATGAATCCTTTTTACCCTTTGGAGTGGGAGAACAAAAAGTTGTCACAGGATTGGCTCATGGTGAAGATGGATTACCCAGAGCGTCCGATGGTGAAAATGCCGAACACATGCTTCGCCGCACTTATGAACGCATGGAAAATAACCTGGATGAAATTCTTCATTACAAAACATATCATCTTGACGATGCTGAGATGCTGATCATTTCGTATGGTATCACTTCCCGGGCTTCTAAAGCAGCTGTTCAAATATTACGAAAAGAAGGGATATGCACAGGCTTGCTGGATATGCAAACTTTATGGCCATTCCCGGAGAAACTTATCAATGAGCTTGCCCGTAACGTCAAAGGCATTCTGATGCCGGAACTTAACCTGGGACAAATGGTTATGCCGCTTAAAGCAGCAGTGGAAGGCGCCGTTCCCGTAAAATCTTTGACCAGAGCCGACGGACAGTTATTCACCCCGGATCAAATAGCCGAAGCGGTTATGGAGATGACGGATTCAAGAGTATGTGTCGAGGTTACAAAAGGCAATAATCAAATAAACGGAGGAAATAATCATGCCTAAAACCGGACACGATTTATCCAAATATTTACGACAAGAAATGATGCCAAACGTTTGGTGTCCTGGTTGCGGCCACGGGAATATTACACGGGGACTAATGACGTCATTAGACCGTTTACAGATTCCATTGAACGAAGTGGTTGTTATTGGTGGTATTGGATGCTCGGGACGTACCCCCTTTTATGTCAATACCAATGCCATGCACACTACACACGGCCGTGCCCTGGCGTTTGCGACCGGTACGAAACTTGCTAATCCTGACTTAACCGTTATAACAACCATGGGCGACGGTGATACAGCCGCCATTGGGGGTAACCATTTCATTCATGCCTGCAGGAGAAATATCGATATTACAGCTCTTGTCTTTAATAACAGCATTTATGGAATGACAGGTGGGCAAGCGGCTCCCACTACTCCAACCGGTGAAAAATCAACTACGACCATGTACGGAAACATCGATCAATCGTTCGATGTTGTTAACCTGGCTTTGGCAGCGGGCGCAACTTTTGTAGCCCGTACCACTACTTTCGACTTTCAGGATATTCCTGATATGATCACCCGGGCTATACAACATCCCGGCTTTTCAGTTGTTGAAATATTAGGACAATGTCCAACTTATTATGGTCGAATCAATAAACTGGGGGATGCATCACAAATGTTAGATTATGAAAAAGATCTGACCATACCCCAGGGTTATGTCTCAAGAGAAGAAATGGTTGTCAAGAAACCAATCGGCATCTTCCGGGAAGAAACAAGGCCGGAGTATACACAACAATATCAAAATGTTAGACAAAAAGCCGGAGTTAAATATGATTCCTAAAGATCCCTATTATATTCGTCTATCAGGTCGTGGTGGCCAGGGCATTCTGTTGGCGGGAGTTTTAATTGCTGAAGCCGGCATGCATGATGGTTTGTATGTCGCACAGACTCAGAGTTATGGCCCGGAAGCCAGGCTTGGTGCCAGTAAATGTGAAGTTGTACTATCGACAAAAGAAATTGCTTTCCCTGAGGTAGAGGAACCTGATTTGCTCTTGTGCCTTTCGAAAGACGCTTACATTAAACATGGCGTCGAATTGGCCCCGAATGGTATCCGCGTTGTTGAAAAACGTGTAACAGAGGAAACTGATGTTGATAATGCGCTGCTGCTCCCGATACAGGAATTAGCACATGAAGTTGGTGATATCATCGTAGCCAATGTCGTTGCACTCGGCGCACTTGTATCACTAACGAAAATCATTTCCAATGAAAGTATCGAGAAAGCCATCGTTGAACGGGTCAAGCCTCGATATATCAGCTTGAATATGAAAGCTTTTGAAGCCGGATATGAGCTGGGCTCCAAATATTCGGAGAATTATTCGTATTAAAAAGTTAGTAATTTCATAACACAACGTTGAAATCAAATACACTCGTGAATCACTGTATTTACGAGTGTATTTTTTTAGATTATCTTGAAATTGAAGCTTAATACTATCACATGAATTGGAAAATACATCCGGTTTCCAAAATACTATTCGTTATCGGTATTATCCTCATTGTGACAGGATTTTTATGGCCATGGATACGTGAAATCGGATTATTTCACCTTCCCGGGGATATTGTGATCAGTCGAAATAATTTTCACATCTACCTGCCAATAGCCACTTCTATTCTACTCAGCGTTGTGATATCGGGTATCTTTTGGTTTATCAATAGAATACGAAGATAATACAAATGACAATTTCAAATTATCTTAATAGTTTGATTTATAAATGATAGAACCCTTTAGATGAAATATTCTAAGCTTTATCCAACTTTAAGACAACTATTCGATCAAAACTCGGATGAAATTCACATTCCGGGAAGTAATATAAAAATAGTAAACCGTTCATTTATATCTGAGCAAAGCAACATTCTACCCGGCGCTTTAGATTATGTTTGTAAAAGACATAATCGTTTATTTCATGAGGACTACAAACCATTCCAGTCAGATAGCAACGAGACCAAATTTCGTACAAGGCTTCACACTGCCGATAGTGAACTGCAATGCAACAGTAGATTTCGTTATTCCATATTTGTGCCCGGTGACCAGGACAAATCTAATGGTGCGATTCTTTTGTTTCATGGACTGAATGAGAGACAATGGGATAAATATTTACCGTGGGCATATCGACTGGCAGAATTAACGGATAAAGCTGTAATCTTATTCCCAATTGCTTTTCATATGAACCGGGCTCCCCTTGAATGGGGAAATCCACGACTTATGATGGAAGTTTCAACTCAACGACGTAAACAATATCCTGCTGCAGCTAAATCATCATTTGCTAATGCTGCGATTAGTACCCGTATCCAAATGGTCCCACAACGATTCTTTTGGTCTGGCCGGCAAACGTATTCCGATATTAAGCAGTTAGTTACCCAAATCAGAAATAATGAACATCCAAATATCTCTTTTGATTCCTCTATCGATTTCTTTGCATACTCCATTGGTGCATTTCTTAGTGAAATTCTTATCATGACGGATAATGAAGGTACTTTTGGCCAATCCCGGCTATTCATATTTTGCGGCGGACCAACACTCGACCGGATGTATCCTGTGTCACGTTATATTCTCGATAGTGAGGCTAATATTGCACTTTACGCTTTTTTTATCGAACACCTGGATAATGAATGCCGGATGAACGATCGATTAAATCATTACTTTAATGAGGATCACAGGTCAGGAACTATTTTTCGATCTATGCTAAGCTTACATCGTAATCGAAATACACGAGAAGACCGTTTAAAACAGATTGGATCCCGAATCAGAGCCATAGCACTTCGTAAAGATGAGATTATTCCCCCCGTAGAAGTGCTCAATACCTTAAAAGGGGATTTCCGGGATCTTCCGGCAGATGTACAACTACTCGATTTTCCATTCGATTATACTCATGTTGATCCTTTTCCACTGCAAAAAAATAACATTAGAGACGTTGATAACGCCTTTGATCAAATCTTTCAGTCGGCCGCTGAACATTTAAATACCTGAAATTTTTACTTTTATTCATGTATGTAATGAACATTTAGTTAAAGAGGGAGCTAATGTCAATTATTACCGACATCAAAAACAAAATCCCTAAATCGTTTTCTCAATCGACTTTGGAAGCTGTTTTTACGTGTAATGACATGTAGCTGCCGTTCGAGATTTACCTCCGGCACTTTCAATTCTATCAGGCTGCCACGTTCTAATTCTTGTGAAACGGTATATAATGAAAGGCACCCAAGCCCAAGGCTTGCTTGAACAGCTTGTTTTACGGCCTCGGTGTGACCAAAAGTCAGAAATGTATTGATTCGCTCCACAAATGGCTGTAATGCTTTTTCAAAAACTTCCCGCGTACCCGATCCGTGCTCACGCATAATCCACTTCATTTGATTAAGTTCCCTTATAGTTAATTGCCTTTTTTTTGATTTGAAATAATCCGGAGACGCGATAATGGTTAGCTGATCTTGTAACCATGATTGTGAAATAATATTTTCATAATGAATGGGCCCCTCCACAAATCCCAGATCCAATGAATAATCCAAAAGACGTTTTTCAACATAATCAGTATTCCCTATTTCCAGGCTAATGACTACATCCGGATATTCCCGGGCAAAACGCCCAATTATCTCCGGCAGTAAATAGATGCCTATTGTTGAACTGGCACCTATCTTCAGTTCACCACTCAACAAATCACTCTCATCAGAAAAAAGCGCCAACATATCCTCCAAATGGTTCGTTAGCTTGTTGGCTTCCTGTTGTAACAGGCGTCCCCGATCATTCAACCTGAGATTTCGGCCGGCCCGTTCAAATAATGGCCCACTCAACTGTTTTTCAAGCTCCGATAATGCCATACTCACGGCCGATTGGCTTAAGTTTATCTCCTCAGCAGCCTTCGTTACATGTTCATTTCGGGCAACGGCGAGAAATATATTCAATTGGTTTAAGGTAATCATGATTCAAAAATTGAGTCCATTCATCAATTAAACTGATTATTTATATAAATATATTCGTTTGTTCTGATATATGGTAATCAAGTATACTTCTATATAAACATTTATGGAGGTACTGACACTTTAATAAAGGCAATATTCAATATGAGGAAGATTATACACTTGATCCCTTTTAATACTTTACAGTATTTCATATTGATTGGATTACTTCTTTCCGGTTTTATGTCCTGTCAGAACAAAACCCGTTCACTAAAGGCCACTTCCCCCGGGATAAATTACTTTGCTTCCGGCCGGTTTGATTCAGATACCATACCACATGAGCAAAAAGGTGATTTTATTCGGTATGGATATCAGTTAATTACGCACACATCTTCAATTATCGGACCGAATGTAAAAAATATGAAGATGCGATTTTCCGGTAATAATCTTGCTTGTGTCAATTGTCACCTGGAATCCGGCCAAAAGAAATTTTCAGCGCCTTTCGTAGGTGTAACCGGACGTTTTCCCCAATTTCGTAAAAGAGCCAATACCCTTGCTACTATTGAAGAACGTATAAATGGATGCATGCAGCGAAGTATGAATGGAAGGAAGCTCCCGGCCGACAGTAAAGAGATGATCGCTATTGTCGCTTATATGCAATGGTTGAGCCGGGATGTCCCATCCGGACAAAAAATACAAGGATCCGGCTTTTTGAAAATTACCCCACCGGACAGAAAAGCGGATCTTAACCATGGGAAGCAAATTTTCCTAAACAAATGTTTATCCTGCCATGGTAAAAACGGACAAGGTAAAATGACAGATTCCGGGGATCCCTCCAAAGGTTATGATTTCCCGCCACTATGGGGGCCCGACAGCTTTAATCAAGGTGCCGGTATGCATCGTGTTTTAAAGGCGGCTTCTTTTATCAAAGGAAATATGCCTTTCGGTACCACGTATCAACAGCCGCAGTTGACGGATGCGGAAGCCTATGATGTTGCCGCTTATATTAATTCCAAAACCCGGCCTGACAAAAAGGGTAAGAAGAATGATTATCCTGATCTTTCCCTGAAGCCCGTTGACTGTCCGTATCCACCCTATGCCGATCATTTTTCACAGGAACAACACCAATTTGGACCGTTTCAACCCATTACCAACGCCAGGAGACATCATTAACTCTATTGATCATTCATTATGATACAAAAACATACATTTCCCGCATTTATTATTGCTTTTTTGGTATGTGTTTTTTTAACACCACTGCCATCATCAGCTCAAAATAATGAAGGTTTCCATATTTCACCGCCATGGACCCGGCCACCACAAAATGGCAAATATTTCACGATTGATGGCATTGATAATGTTCCTGACCTGCATGGGGATATTACAAATCCACAACTCAATATCTTTTTTGCCGGCAATCAGTTTATGGTTGTGAACGATTTAATTAATGCTTTTAAAAAGGCCTATCCACAATATAAACGGGTATATGCCGAAACCCTCCCACCCGGTATCCTTGCCCAGCAAATTGAGCAGGGAGCATTAATAATGGGAAATGTGAGGATTTCGGTTAAACCGGATATTTACACCGCTGGCAAAGGTCGAATACACTCTATGCAGCAACAGAAACATTGGTTCTCTCACATGGAAGATTATGCCCGAAACAGGTTAGCTTTAATGGTATACAAAAACAATCCTGAAGCCATTAATTCCCTGCGGGATTTAGCTAAAGATAAAATCAGAATCACCATGCCTAACCCGGAATGGGAAGGCATCGCCAGGCATATTGAGAAAGCCTATGTAAAAGCCGGCGGACAACAATTGCTCCATCAGATAATGGTAGTTAAGCAAAAGAACGGAACTACGTATCTCACCCGTATTCATCATCGACAAAGCCCTATCAGAATCATGAAAAAAGAATCGGATGTCGGCCCTGTCTGGTATACCGAAGCTTATTTCCAAAAAATGATTGGTAATCCGGTCAGTCTTGTAAAGATCCCAAATGATCAGAATGTCTATGTCACATACACCGCTGCAAGCATGAAAAAGGCCCCGCATCCACAAGCGGCAAAAGATTTTTTGAATTTTCTGAAAAGTAATGAGGGCCAAAAGATTTATCACAAATACGGCTTTCTATCACCTGGAAAATAAATTCAGACAATAAACCCAATTATAAACTCATAATAATCCTAACAAAACACGCTAATTTTATGAAAAGAATTATAACAATCTCATTTTTAAGCACGCTGTTTATAGCTCTCTTCACTTTCGGGCAATCTTATGCTCAAAGTAACATGAGTGAAGAATTCCATGGCGCCAAAGCAACTAAATCACATTACAATGCTATTTACCAACTTGATGTAAATAACAAAGCGGTCATGGGACGTACCTTGCGTAATATTGAGAACGTTTTAAATGATCCCCGTCTCAAGGGAAAGTTGACAATTGAACTTATCGCCTACGCCGGGGGAACCAATATATACTTCAAGGGAAATGAGTTTGGAAAGAAATTAAAAGAACTCAAAGACAAGGGCGTTATTTTAGCACAATGTAATAATACACTCCATGAACGTCATATCAGTAAAAGCAAGCTTTATCCGTTTGTATCCATCGTACCCAGCGGCAATGGTGAATTGATCATTCGTGAAGCAGAAGGATGGTCTGTTGTGAAACCCTGACAATTATTTTTAACCCTGCCAAAGACGTATCTACCTAAGGGTGATACGTCTTTTTTATTTATAAAATGTATTTCGAAAAAAACGTCCAAATATTTCCAGGCGAACAAAGTTTTTTTACTGGCATTTAAGGGCTCCACTCCATAAGCAAATTCTATCTAATTGGTTGAACGCCATGATCCGATCTATTGTTTTAATAGTAAATAACCATTCATCATAAATATTAGAAAACAAATGGACAAAGAAACACTTATAAGAGGGCTGAATATTGATCTTTCTCATGAATACCAAGCCGTTATTATGTATACAACCTATGGTTCAAGAGTCAGTGGTATTCACAGGAGAGAGCTCAGAGCTTTTTTTGAAGCAGAAATTCCTGATGAATTGCAGCATGCTCAATTTTTAGCAGATAAAATTGCCGCCCTCAATGGTCAACCTGTAACCCAACCACAAGATGTACATCAGACCGATGATCCCAAGAAGATGCTTGAGAATGTTTTGAAAGCGGAAAGTGAAACTATAACAAGATATGTTGAACGAAGAAAACAGGCGGAAGAATATGGCGACTATGGATTAGTCAATGAATTGGAAGATATCATAAGCGACGAAACCAATCATAAAGAAGAAACTGAAAAAATACTGCGTGGTCACTGGGGCCAAAATTAGTATAAACGACAATTAAATATAGGTAATAATAAAGCGGGTCCTGTCCGGATCCGCTTTTTTTATATAAAACATGCAGTGATTTTTATATGGATTTTTTATTGATAATTATCCATAATTAGCTATACTTAGATTAACTAAAAATTATTTTAGACCAAGATTATTATCATCTTATTCCGTGCTCTCATTAAAGTACCGTATAACATCTGTTATTTTTTTTGTATGTATGTTATTCAGCATACATAACTCTGTAATTGCCCAAACTCGAACCAATTACGATAGTCTCGAAACAGCACTAAATAGAATTAAGAATACGTCTGATATTGACACCAATGCCGTATCGCAAATGGCGAACCTGGCCCATTATTATGTATCCAGGGATACCGGCAAGTCGGTTAAATATGCCAATAAAGCGATACAATGGTCACAAATTATACATTATCCAAGAGGCCTCGGCCATTCGTATCGAATGATGGGTATCATTCAGAGACACCTGGGAAATTATCAAAACTCATTACTTAATTATGACAAAGCACTAAATATATTCAAGGATATTAATGATACCAGAGGCATCGGCTGGTTGTACCTGGACCGGGGTATACTCTATCGCTCTCTGGATAATGAAAGTAAGGCACTTGATGATGAACTAAAAGCCCTTGATCAGTTCAGTGAATTAGGAGATTCTCTGCATATAATATCAGCATACATTAATATCGGGACCCTTTATAATGAGGAAGGTAAATACCATAAGGCGATAACGAATTTTACCAAATCTCTGAAATATTTGAATACACATCATAAACAAAATTATCTTAGTATCATTTACGAAAACCTCGGGGTATCATACCAGTATCTTAAACAATACAAAGAGGCTCTTTCCTACTATCAAAAATCGGTAACTATACAAAACAAGCTGGGGAACGAACATATAATCTCCTACAATTATCAAAACATGGGAGATATCTATCATCAACTTAAGAATTATCGAAAAGCATTGAGTTATCTTTTTAAAGCCAATAGAATTAATCAGCATCTTGGTGATAAAGGTATCATATCTAATACATTCACGACTATAGGCTTTGTTTACCTGGATGAGCACAAACTGAAAACGGCACTTATGTATGCCAATAAATCAATAAAGCTGGCACAAGAATCCGGTTTATTGAGTTATTTGGAAGCGGCCGAGAAACTCAAATCAGAGATTTATGCCGACTTACAGGAATATAAAAGGGCCTATAATTATGAAAAAAAATACTATGCGCTTGAAGATTCTTTAGAAAAACAAAAAGAGAGTAAAAAGTTTTCTGAACTTGCCATTCTATATGAATCAAAACATAAAGAACAAAAAATCAAACTCCTTCAAAAAGAAGATGCTCTTCAGAAAGCACATTTAAAGAAAGAAGCTCTCTTTCAGAAATCCTTAATTATTATATCTGTTCTTCTCATATTTATCATAATCCTGCTTGCCAATCGATACCGCGGTAAGAAGAATTCTGAAAAAGTATTACGTGAAAAGAATAACGAACTGGAGAAAGCGAATGCATTGGTAATTGAAAATGAACAAACCATGCAGAAACAGGCAGAGCAATTACAGGACAAAAATGAAGAACTATTAGCTGTTAACCATAGCCTGCAGTTGATGGATGAGAACAAAAACGATTTCTTCAGAATAGCCGCTCATGATCTGAAAAATCCTTTGGTTGGTATTTCAAGCCTTGCAGAATTGATGAGCTCAGAGGATTTTGAAAAAAACCCGGAAGCCGCCTATAACATAAAAGATCAGCTGCTTATGATTCAGAAAGCTTCTCACGATATGATTAATCTGATCAGTACATTATTGACTGTTAATCAACTCGACTCAAACAGCTTTCAGGTTGCACCGATGTCACAACCCATCAATGATATTATTATAAATCTTATTGATAAATATGAGAATATCGCTAACAACAAAAATATATCTATCAACTTTGTGAGTAATTCCGATAACCCGTATGCTACAATAGATAACGAGGCTTTTCGACAGGTAATGGATAACCTTATATCCAATGCTTTGAAGTATTCACCAAAACAAAGTACCGTTAAAGTTAAAGCAAGCTCTGAAGGAGACAAAACGTTTATCAGAGTTGAAGATAATGGTCCTGGTCTGACCAAAGAAGAACAAAACAAGTTATTTGAAAAATTCAGTAAACTAAGCCCAAAACCGACGAGTAATGAGAGTTCCACGGGATTAGGTCTTTATATTGTCAAAAAATTCGTAGTCGCCATGAACGGACAGGTTTGGTGCGAAAGCGAACCCGGTAAAGGCTCGGCATTTGTTGTTGAATTACCTAATCGTGCTAACCATAAATTCTCAGAATCAGACCTAAATTAACTGTGAAATTTATTTCATAAACTCAGTGTAATACCGTTTCGAAACCTACTACCCAACATCCAAAATCGGGTGTTTTATTCAGTATTTTACGCACTGGCTATAATTATTATAATTTTCATACTTTATTGTCTAACTTATGCTTACGTGATTAATTTACATTAACACATGCGTACTATTTTAATACCTGCTCGTTAAAATACATTAGCAAACGCCGGATATATATCATAAAAAACGAATAACACTTTTGGGGCTAATACGAGCAATATAACAGACTTTATTGAGGTCATTTATGACTTATCTCTCAGATAGTAAGATTATATCTGCCAACGACAATAATCATAGGCATTTCAAAAATATACCAATCCTTTTTGCGATTCTTTTTATCCTTCAGATAACTATACTCACAGATATAAGCCTTGCTCAAAGTTATACGCTTCCTGTTACTTTAATTAACAGCAACGGTATTGCACCCAGTATCAGTGGTAATAACAACACAAATATTCGTCAGGGTACAACCTACGACCCTAAAAACCAGACGATATATCTTCTATTTAACGATATGTTATGGCGATATTCGCTTGCAACAAATACATGGCTAAACCCGGATACACTATCATTAGATAAAAATATAAACTGTATTGCATATGACACCGTGAATAACCGCCTGCTATTATGGGACAGGGGTGTTGGTCGTGTTTATGTAAGAAAGAGCGATGGTTCAATTCATCGCATTGATCATTCTTTTGAACAAAAAAATCAATTTGGGCATTTGGCCTGGATAGATCCGCAAACAAATAATATTTACGCATTTGGTGGATACGGCCTTTTTTCATACAAGAATTTTATTACCTACTACGACCAGGATGCTCATGAATGGCATTTACTCAGAACCCCGCATTCAAAAATTTTACCGGCACCCCAAGAAAACACAACCGGTATATTTGATTTTAATAACAGGAGTTTGTGGATGATAGCCTCGTCCTCATATACCATAAAC
>Ga0102962_1000632_pt1 | contig 15770 bp, 14 predicted proteins | sample SalPonF2_C_D2_MG_FD_84519 | JGI IMG/M metagenome (GOLD analysis project Ga0102962, IMG submission 84519) | Salt pond soil microbial communities from South San Francisco under conditions of wetland restoration - Salt Pond MetaG SF2_C_D2_MG ...
ACCTCGTCGGGGTTAACGCCTTTGGAAGGTGTTTTGCCGAAGAACTTTTCAACAATCTGCTGGATAGCCGGTATCCTGGTTGAACCCCCAACAAGAATTACTTCGTCAATATCTTTGGAAGTCATGTTGGCATCTTTCAGAGCTTTTTTGCAGGGTTCCATGGTTGCCTGGACCAGGCTGTCGACCAGACTTTCGAATTTAGCCCTGGTGAGCGTTTTGACAAGGTGTTTCGGCACACCGTCAACAGGCATGATGTAAGGCAGGTTGATCTCGGTTGAGGTAGCACTGGAAAGCTCAATTTTCGCTTTTTCCGCAGCTTCCTTAAGACGCTGGAGGGCCATTGGATCTTTGGAAAGATCTGCGCCTTCGTCATTTTTAAATTCGGCAACCAGCCAGTCAATGATCGCATGGTCGAAGTCGTCGCCACCAAGGTGGGTATCACCGTTGGTCGATTTTACTTCGAACACCCCTTCACCAAGCTCGAGGATGGAGATATCGAATGTACCACCACCAAGGTCAAAGACGGCGATCTTCATGTCTTTACCGCGTTTGTCGAGGCCGTAAGCCAGTGATGCCGCTGTTGGTTCATTGATGATCCTTTTAACGTTTAGTCCCGAGATCTCACCAGCTTCTTTGGTAGCCTGGCGTTGGGAGTCACTGAAATAGGCGGGAACAGTGATCACGGCATCGGTAACTTCCTGTCCCAGGTATTCCTCTGCCGTCTTCTTCATCTTCTGAAGGATCATGGCCGAAATTTCCTGGGGTGAATATTTTCTGTCGTCGATCTGTACCCTGGGTGTATTGTTATCCCCTTTAATAACCTTATAGGTAACCCGGCCGGTTTCTTTCGTTACTTTATCAAATGTTTCACCCATAAACCGTTTAATGGAGTATACGGTTTTGTTCGGGTTCGTGATAGCCTGACGTTTGGCAGGGTCACCAATTTTTCTTTCTCCGTTTTCTATAAATGCCACCATGGAGGGCGTTGTTCGTTTTCCTTCGCTATTGGGAATAACGACAGGTTCATTCCCTTCCATAACAGCTACACAGGAGTTAGTTGTACCTAAGTCTATTCCAATAATTTTACCCATAATGTATGTCTGTTTTAAAAATTCGTTATCTTAAATTTGTCATTAAGTTGTCAATGACCGTGCCATTGGTTTATATAGAAGAAATTCTGACATTATGATCAATGGGCCGGGAGGAAAAGCCCCAACAATTCTGACATTCTGACATAAAGTCAGGACGTCTGTTTGAGTGCCTACGACGCTGACATGCCAGTAAACCGGCTGCCATCACAGAAGGTGAAATAGCGGTGAAACAAAACACCCTTACCGTCAATTCAGCACATCCCCGTTGTCTAAGTGCAAAAAATCCGGAATTTTCGTCCATCTCCTGAATATTATCACGAACTTTGCTGACCATTGACCATAAAACATTTTGCCATGTCTATCCATAAAACAGTTAAAAAAGTCACAACGCATGTATTGAACGAGATGAAGCTTAAGCATGAGAAGATTGCGATGCTTACAGGGTATGATTATTCCATGGCCAGGATTCTTGATCAGGCAGGTATTGACGTAGTTCTCGTTGGTGATTCGGCCTCCAACGTGATGGCCGGGCATGAAACGACTGTTCCCATTACCCTTAATGAGATGATTTATCATGCTTCCGGCGTCGTCAGGGCTGTTAAGAGGGCTCTTGTTGTCGTGGATCTTCCCTTTGGTACCTACCAGGGAAATTCTAAGGAAGCGCTTTCATCGGCCATCAGGATTATGAAAGAGACAGGGGCGAGTGCTATTAAGATGGAAGGTGGCAGTGAGATCCGGGAATCGGTAGTCCGCATCCTGAGTGCCGGGATCCCGGTTATGGGGCACCTGGGACTTACCCCTCAGTCAATTCATAAGTTCGGCACGTACGTTGTCAGGGCCCGTGAAAAAGAAGAGGCCGACAAGCTGCTCGAAGATGCCGGAATACTTGAAGAAGCCGGTTGTTTTGCCATCGTTCTCGAAAAAATCCCGGCCAACCTGGCTGCCGAAGTAACACGGTCGGTGAAGATCCCGACAATAGGCATCGGCGCTGGATCGGAAGTTGACGGCCAGGTACTGGTTCTTCACGACATGCTCGGAATCACCCAGGAATTTTCACCACGGTTTCTGCGGCGTTATCATAACCTTTATCAGGAAATCCTTGGTGCCGTTCAGGCCTACATCGAAGATGTGAGGAACAAAGACTTCCCCAACGAAAAAGAACAATACTGACAGATACGATGGTTACAGTTCCGGAGATACTCTACGAAGATAACCACCTGATTGCTGTCAATAAGCGTATCTCGGATATTGTGCAGGGCGACAGGACAGGTGATGTTTCTCTCGATAAAATTCTGAAGGATTTTATCAGGAAACGGGATTCAAAACCCGGTAATGTCTTCATGGGCATACCCCACAGGCTGGACCGGCCGGTGAGTGGTGTTATGGTGTTCGCAAAGACCAGCAAGGCCCTTTCGCGGATGAACGCTCTTTTCAGGGATAAGAAGACCGTTAAGATATACTGGGCAATCGTCAGGAATCACCCACCAGAGGAGGCGGCGACGCTGGTTCATTACCTGAGGAAAAACGAGAAGCAGAATAAAAGTTACCCTTGTTCCCCCGATAGCCCCGGGGCAAAGGAAGCTTCACTGAGTTACCGGCTGGCCGGAGCCTCAGAGAATTATTTCCTGCTCGAGGTGGAGTTACATACCGGCCGTCATCACCAGATAAGGGCTCAGCTTGCCGCCATTGGTTGTCCAATCAAAGGCGATCTGAAATACGGATTCCCCAGGTCGAATAAAAGCGGGGGCATCAGCCTTCATGCCCGGGAGATCAGTTTTACACACCCGGTGAAAGGCACGCCGCTGCAAATCGTTGCCAAGCCACCGGCTGACGATATCTTCGGAACATTCCCTCGGCCATGAAAGTCCGGTATATATCATTGGTAATGAGGCGATAGCATTTATCCAACCTTGTCGAAAGGAAAAGGCAGCAGACAGATCACATCGTCAACTACACGGATGAGTTCTTCACCGAACATGATAATGCGTATTCTTGAATTGTACCGGCGCTGTGTCTCAAGGATAACCTGCCGGCAGGTCCCGCAAGGTGTTACCGGCAGCCTGACAAATTCATCCTGGTATAAGGCTGTAATGGCCATAGTTTTTACAGGGACATCGGGGAATGTCGATCCGGCATAGTAAAGCGCTGTTCTCTCGGCACAAACACCGGACGGATAAGCTGCGTTTTCCTGGTTGCTGCCGGTGATGATCTCTCCATTCTCGAGCAATACGGCAGCACCCACGCTGAAGCCTGAATAGGGAGCATAGGCTTTCCTGGCTGCAGATTTTGCCTTGTTGATAAGCCTGACTTCGATGCTCTCCATGTTCTCCGTTGAAGCAGCTTCATAGAAATCGATTTCTATCTTGTTTTTCTTCATAATTCAAATAATATACGAAATAACTACCTTCTGACCACTTTTCAAACTATTTGATTAAAATAACAAACAAGGGTGGCTTGTTTGTTCTGCACGACGAGGATTTTCCTTTTGGGGTGGGTAGCCATGGTTTGTTGCAAAATATATCTGTACATCGCTGGTCCGGCTGTGAAATTAATACCCGGAAACCTCGTTAATGATTGTAACTGTTGATAAATTATCAAACCAGGAACGGATCATTATAGTATTTTAGATGTGAAAAAAAGACTGCAGAGATGAGATGGTACCTGATTGTAGCCGCCGGATTGATGAATTTTTGTTTTATACAGCTCAATGCCCAGTCGGGTACTCGGTTGAGCCGGGAAGAATATATTGAATTGTACAGCGACCTGGCTATGAGAGAAATGCTCAGGTCGGGTGTTCCGGCCAGCATCACTCTGGCTCAGGGCATGCTGGAATCGGACAATGGAAATTCCTCGCTGGCCAGGAAATCCAATAACCATTTCGGGATTAAATGTCACAACGACTGGCAGGGAAAGAAGGTGCACCATAACGATGATCGCTGGCATGAATGTTTTAGAAAATACAAGACAGTCTACGATTCGTATGTCGATCATTCCGATTTTCTGAAGAACACACCGCGGTATGCCTTTCTTTTCAAACTCAACATAAACGATTACCATTCCTGGGCAAAGGGGCTAAAGAAAGCCGGTTATGCTACCAGCCGGACTTATGCCGACATGTTGATACGGATCATCGAGGAAAATGACCTGCACCGATACGATCTTCTTGCTCTTGAAGAAGGTGTTCCTGACCAATCGCGGAAGGAAGAAAAGCACCTGGCCAGGGAAGAATCCGCGTCGGGCAGGGTCGTGAAGGAAAGGAACCGTATTGATTATATTGTGGTCCATGAGGGCGATAACTGGCAGAGTCTGAGGAAGGAGATGGATCTTATGCGTAATGAGCTATACCGCTACAACGACCTGGCACCGACTGATGATCTCCATGAAGGAGAGGTGCTTTATCTTCAGCCTAAACGCAACCGTGCAGCCAGGGGGAACGACTATCATACGGTGAAGGAAGGCGAGACGATGTGGGATATTTCGCAGGAATACGGTATAAAGCTTGAAAAACTCTATCAGAAGAACAATATGGCACCGGGCACGGAACCCGAACCGGGCGACAGGATTTCGCTCAGGAAGAGGGTAAAGGGGAAGCTGTTCCCGCTTCCGATTGAAGAAAACCAGGATAGTAGTAACAAGAAGATCCGGATTGAATTTGATGATAATTAAACGAAACGGCAGTTTTCTATGCCGTTGAAACCCCGAATAAAATCACCGACATTCATTTTCTTCTTCCCTGATTGTTGTACTTCCAGTATTTGCACAAAGCCGATACCGGAAGCGACTCTGAGGAAGGAATTACCATCGGTTTTAACAGTGCCGGCGGGGAGGTTGTATTCTTCCTCATGGGAATAACGGGCATAATAGATTTTTACCGGCACCTGTTCACCGTTGGGTCTCCTGATGTAGGTGCGGGCTGCCGGATAAGGGCTGAGACCCCGGATAAGGTTGAATATCGTCTCCGCCGGTTGGGTCCAGTCGATGACAGTGTCTTCGGTGAAAATCTTTGGGGCAGGTATCAGGACGTCATTAGCACCAGACAGAGTGTCCTGGGGCAGGGGTTGAACATTTCCCAGTTCCACGGCTTTCACGGTCTTTACTACCAGGTCAGCGCCTGCCACCATCATCCGGTCGTGCAACTCACCGGCGGTCTCTTCTTCTCCGATTTGTATTTTTTCACGAAAAATGATCTTACCCGTGTCTATTTCCTTATCAATAAAGAAGGTTGTAAGACCGGTTTCAGTCTCTCCATTGATAACAACATGATTAATTGGTGCCGCTCCCCGGTATTGAGGGAGGAGGGAGGCATGCAAGTTGAACGTGCCGAGAGGCGGCATATTCCAGACCACTTCGGGGAGCATACGAAAGGCCACCACGATCTGAAGATCGGCGTTTAATTTTGCAAGTTGTTCAAGAAAGGCTGGATCTTTAAGTTTTGGCGGCTGTAAAACTTTTAGTCCATGTTGTTCGGCAAAGATACTGACCGGGGAAGACAGAAGCTTTTTACCCCGTCCTGCCGGTTTATCGGGTGCGGTGATTACAGCTACAATGTTGTACCCTTCCCTGAGCAGAGCCTCGAGGGGGGCAACGGCAAATTCGGGTGTTCCCATGTAGATGATTCTCATAACGCTCGCGGATTTACAGCCCCGGATGGCTTATTTATCTTCTTCTTCCTCGTTACCATTTCCGCCATTGTAACGGGCAATGTTGAGGTAATGGCCCATCTTGTCGCGCTTCGTTTCCATATAGAAGCGGTTATACTTATTGGGTTGAACAACAAGCGAGACATTTTCCACGATTTCGATGCCGTAGCCTTCCAGTCCGGCACGTTTTACGGGGTTATTGGTGATAAGTCTGATCTTGCCAAGTCCGAGAGCATGCATCATACTTGCTCCCACTCCATAGTCGCGCTCGTCGTCGTTAAAACCGAGTCTGAGGTTTGCTTCCACGGTATCGTATCCTTCTTCCTGCAGTTTGTAGGCCCTGATTTTGTTAAAGAGGCCAATACCTCTGCCTTCCTGGTTCATATACAGGATAACGCCCTGGCCTTCATTATCGATCATTTCCATGGCTTCATGGAGCTGGGTCCCGCAGTCGCAGCGATAGGAATGAAAAATGTCGCCTGTGACGCATGAGGAGTGGACTCTGACAAGCACTGCGTCGTCCTTTTTCCATTTCCCCTTGATAAGGGCCACATGTTCCATCCCGTTCGATTTCTGGATGAAGGGGATAAGGTGAAAATGCCCGTGTTCGGTAGGCAGGTCAACCTCCACACCTTTGATGATGATAGATTCAGATCTGAGCCGGTAGGAAATCAGGTCTTTAATAGTGATAATCTTGAGGTTGAATTTCTTAGCCGTTTCTACCAGCTGGGGCAGTCTGGCCATGGTACCGTCGTCGTTCATTATTTCCACCAGAGCGCCACCGGGTGAGAGGCCGGCCAGCTTGGCCAGGTCTACCGCTGCCTCGGTATGTCCTGAACGACGCAATACGCCATTACGTTTTGCTTTGAGGGGAAAGATATGACCTGGCCGGGCGAGGTCATCGGGTTTAATGTCGGGGTCGACACGAGCATTGATGGTTTTTGCCCTGTCGGAGGCCGAAATGCCGGTGGTGCAGCCTCTCCCGTTAAGGTCTACCGATACGGTAAAGGCAGTAAAGTGTGAACTTGTGTTTTTGCCCACCATCATCTGCAATTCAAGTTCATTGCACCGTTCTTCGGTTATGGCCGCACAAATAAGTCCGCGGCCGTGAGTGGCCATAAAATTCACTGTCTCTGGTGTGACCAGTTCCGATGCTGCAATAAAATCGCCTTCGTTCTCGCGGTCTTCGTCATCAACAACGATGATGATTTTTCCATTCCTGATGTCTTCAACTGCTTCTTCAATAGTATTTAACGTTAACTTCTCCACGGTTTATCTCCTTGTAGGTTGCCAGATGTTGGTCCTGAGACCAAACAGATTTTTAAAAAAGCCAATTAATAACGCAAGGTTCATGGCATAGAAATGCGTTATAAATCGCAAAAGTACAATATGTATATTAAATTTTCTCAAAATAACGTCAATTATAGGTATTATCAGCAGGAAAATCTGAATACCGAACATGATCAGATACAACAAAGTGTGCATCGAGAGTAAGCCTGACGTGACCAGTGCTGTCAGCATAATAAAGGGACCTGTCCACCTGATCACCTTATGGGAGAGGAAGGCAAAGCCTGTCGGTTTCCATGGAGGCCATACCATTGAGCCAAAGCTTTTTAGGTTCTGGAAATTGCCTGCTGAAATGCGAACTTTCCGTCGAAATTCCATGGAGATCTCATTAGGCACTTCTTCGCGGGTCACAGCATGGAGCTCCATAATGGCTTTTCTCTTTTTCCTGATCACATTCATCGTTATGAAGAAGTCGTCGACGGTATAGGCATCCGGTACCACCGTCATCGCCTCCTTCCTGATGGCATAAACAGCGCCGTATATCCCCATTGGTTTTGCCCAGGCGAGACCTTCCTGGTATTTCATCGTTATCTCCCGCCCCATAAAGGCTTTCTCCTGGATGGATATCCCATCCCTGCGGATACGTTCATTGACGATATTTCCACCTACGATATCAATGTCTTTGTTCTTAAAATGTTTAACGAGCTCAAATAGTGTTTGAAGTTCGAAAAATACCTTGGCGTCGGTAAGTACCAGTATCTGACCACGGGCTTTCCTTGTCAGCGTATTTATAACGGCCGGTTTGCCCTGCCTTATTTTGAAAGGAAAGAACTTCAGTTGCTCATAATTTTCGGCATAGATGCTGCATATCCGATCGGTACTGTCGATGGATGCATCGGATCCGATCAGAAGTTCGAATTTTCTAAAAGGATAGGATGTGTAAAAGATACTTTTAATTTTTTCAACAATGACGGCTTCTTCATTATGAACCGACATAAGGATCGAAACAAATGGCAGTTGATCCTCTCTGTCGTAGACAATTTCATTCTGTTTTTTGCCCCTTGCCACCAGGTTCAGAATCACCGGATAGAGTAAGTAGGAATGAAAAATGAGGAATACAGCCAGCCAAAAAAGTATTTCGGAAATCATGCCGGGTTATTTCTGTAATAATCGCTTAACTTTTTGCAGGTTGCAAAGTTATTAAAATTTTCATTAACGAAAGCTCTTGAATTCCTTGCGATTTCGTCGTAGCCCGGTTTATCGTGGCAGAGGCCGGCTACCAGGTTTGCCATGGTTTCGGCGCCATCGGTGATCAGTATATTTTTCCGGTCAGATACGGGGATGCCTTCAGCGGCTAATGAAGTGGCTACCACGGCGCGTTGCATCATCATGCCCTCAAGAATTTTGATCCTGATCCCACTCCCGGTAAACAACGGGCTGACAAAAATGGCATACCTGTTCATAAACTGGTATGCATTGTTGACCTCACCGTGAAACATAACGCCATCTTTGTGGCTTTGCAGTTTATGCGCCAGCCATGCCGGGGCATTCCTCCCTGCTATGTGCAGGCTGATAGACGGCACCTGTTGACGTATTAGCGGAAAGACATTTTCGACAAACCAGGTGATACCTTCCTGGTTCGGCATCCAGTCGAGTGCCCCGATGTAAAAAAGAGTCGGGAATTCAGGCTCCTTCGGCGTCGGATAACGATGGGGATTCAGGCCTGTCGGGATGGTGATATTTTTGATCTCCTTAAGGGCCAGGAGTTGTTTCCTGTCGCGGTCGGAAATAGCTACCAGGTAATCGCATTTTTTCAGTACCAGCTCCTCGAGTTTCTTTATCCGGCGTGAGAGGATCGAAAAATAAAAGCGCAGGAAGGGATTCCTGGTGTTGATCACTTTGCGTTGCCATATCTCGTGCTCGACATTATGTGCCCGGAGTGCGATTTTTGTTCCTGGCGCCACTTTTCTCACGGCCTTAATATAATAGCCCATGTAGGGCCCCTCAAGCTGGATGATATCAGAAGGGCTTTCCTCTAGCAGGTCAATCATCCTTCGCTCAAACGCCCTTGAATAAAAACGCGTTGCATTGTAAGGCTCGCTTGAGAAGAGAACGTTTAAAATCAGCCTGATGAAATTAATGTGCGTGTTATGGTAAACCGACAAGAAACGGATCTTTTTTTTAAGCACTCCGGGAATTTTATTCACATCGAAGGGATGACGCGAGGTATTCAGACAAAGCATGGTGACCTCATTATCCACATCGGCCAATCCTTCGGCCAGACTGAGCGTAGCAATAGCTCCTCCGTCTTTGGGCGGGAATGGAACTTTGGATGACAGAACGAGGATCTTCATGGTCGACAAATTATGATTTTCGTTTTTTGAAAAGACGTTTGAAGAAATTTAAATAAGTGTCAACATTCATGATGACCGAATCGGTCGATGCTTTGTAGGTCAGAAAGGCTCCCAAAGGAATCAGGATGAAAGTGGAGATCCACATGCCCGAGAAGGGGCTGATGACACTCTCGCGTACAAATTTTTCACCCGTAAGCGAGATGATGTAGTACAGGAGAAAGAAGGCCACTGATACAACGACAGGCATTCCAAGTCCGCCTTTACGGATAATAGCTCCGAGAGGGGCCCCGATAAAAAAGAAGATCAGACAGGCCAGTGAAAGGGTGAACTTGCGTTGGGTCTCGATCTCGTACTTCCGGAGCCGCCGTACTTTATTATCGGTATTGACATAATTATTGTTGATAAAATTCATTGTACTGCGGGCATAATTAATCGACTGGGAAAGAATACGGTCTTTCTCGTTGTCATTCAAATGACTATATATCGAATCCAGATCAAGATTAATAATCCTGCCCTGCTCCTCGCTGTTTATTGTGGTGTCGGCGTTAAGGGAATCCGGAACGGCATTTATCTTTCGCGAAGGAGGGATCAGGGTGGTCCTCTTCAGGTAACTTTTATTTTTGTAATAACTTGATTTACGGAGAGTTCGTTGCAGTGACCGATGAGAGATCTGAACATCGTCTTTGAGAGAATCTTCAACGAAGGCAAGCTGTTTCAGATTCATCATCTGGTATGAACTCTTGAACAGGTTTTCATCGGTTCGCTTCAAACCGAAATCGACAAGCTCAATAATCATTTCCTGCTTTTCAAATTTATCTCTTCTCGAGGGGTACGATTTGTCCCTGACACGCCGTCTCTGTTTTTGCATTTCGGTGTATGTTTCACCGTTGTAAAGGATAAGCAAGAGGTAGCGTTTGTCTTCTGTCATCCGCATATAACCCGAATCGGCGATGGTAACGATAATATTACCCACATGATCGGTATGATCGTAAATCATGATGTTTCTGAGCAGGCTTGTATGGGGATCTTTTTCACCTATCCTGATGCTGTAGCCCTCAAGGGTGTTGTCGAATATGCCGGTTTTGATCTGCAGTTCGGGGTTCTGCCGCTGGATATCGTAGAGAAGCGACCGGAACCTTAGGTTTGTATATGGCAATACATAGTTGTTAAAAAGGAAGGCCCCGACGGTGATGACCATGATCAGCACGATGAGGGGGTTCATGATACGCCGCAGTGAGATACCGGCCGATTTCAATGCCAGCAATTCATTGTTCTCACCCAGGTTGCCGAAGGCCATCAGCGAAGCGAGCAATACGGCAAGAGGAAGGGCCATGGGGACGAGGCTGGCCGAAGTGTATAATAACAGTTCGGAAATCACGGAGACTTGCAGCCCTTTACCAACAAGATCGTCGATGTACTTCCACAGGAACTGCATTAGAAGTACAAAAACGACAATGAAGAAGGTTAAAACGAAAGGTCCGAGAAAGGATGATAATGTAAGTTTATAAAGCTTTTTCACGTTTACGCATAAAAGATTCCCCACGTTAGTCTAACGCAAACAAAGGTAAGTTATTTTAGTGAGAACGCTATAAACCGATAGCATGTTTGAGCTCCGAGATCTGGGAGTCCCAGAGGTCGACAGCATCATCTTTTTCATCATCCTCGGCAAAATCGGTAATGAGCAACGCAAGGTCGCCTGTGAGATCATCCTGGTTGATCCGGAATTCGAAAAAGGCGGTGTCTTCCTCACCATCAAGCCATCGAAAACGAATGTATTTCTGATCTTTCAATTGGACGATTTCCGCTTGTTGTTCAGAACCTTCCCATATAAATGTAAACACATTTTCCTGCATATTGACATCGTCTGCGAACCATTCAGCCAGGCCATCGGGTGTACTAAGCCGGTTGAAGAGAACTTTCGGGGAAGTGTTCAACGTATATTCAAGTTCGAATTTCTGTTTATCCATTGTTAGCATATTAACAAAAGCTATTCTTGCAATATAGAAAAAAATGTCCACATTAAAAAGAAAGTAGATGGGAGGTATCCTGTAATCCTGCTTCATGAGGGCTACACAGGACGCGATGGATGACGGTTGTGGCATACGGAGGGTCTTCCCGTTCAGCAGATCGAGGGGTAGCGGAGTATGGATGTGCCGCCTCGTTTATAGGATGCGCCTGAGCTCCAGCGGGGGCGCAAGCTACGCGAGATGCAGTCTGTGTCCCTCTCCGCATATCGCATCCTTCCTTAGTTTCAGCGCTGAGGCTGGTTTCGCGCGACGCGGCCGGCAATTGTTCGGGGTGATCCCATGGCCCCAACAGTCGTACACCCGCATTGCCGTATATCCTGTCTTCAACATTTTCTGATATTCGGGCGTTATTATATGGAATTATCTTCACAGAACTAAATAGATGAAATTCCGACAGGTGTACCAACAGTTTTTTGCTAAAATCCGTATTTTTTCCCGGAAGCTTTATCTTAGGTTACGCAACAGGGATATTTCCTGGAAAAGGGCATTGCTGAAGTCAGTATTGTTTGCCATTACGGCGGTTATGTCGGCACTAATCCTTTTGGTTGTTCTTGTATATGCCGGGGTATTCGGGAAGTTGCCTACTACTAATGATCTTGAATCAATACGTAATCCACTGGCTTCGGAAGTTTATTCGGCCGACAGTATATTGATGGGGCGTTATTACATACAGAACAGGCTTGATTTGCGTGAGGGGGAAATGACGCCGGTGATCGTCAATGCCCTGCTTGACACCGAGGATGCCCGGTTTTACAAGCATGGAGGCATCGATATACGGAGTCTTTTCCGGGTAGTTATCAAAACCATCCTGCTTGGTCATGAAGGTTCGGGAGGAGGGAGCACCATTACCCAGCAGCTGGCCAAGAATATCTATCCGAGAAGGGATTTCGGGTTTTTGTCTCTTCCCGTAAATAAGATCAGGGAGATGCTCATTGCAATCAGGCTGGAGCACATTTATACTAAAGATGAAATTCTAAGACTTTATCTGAATACGGTTCCTTTTGGAGAAGATACCTATGGCATAAAAACAGCAGCTAAACTTTATTTTGACAAGCAGCCGCGTGAACTTAATCTTGAAGAAGCCGCTATGCTGGTCGGGATGCTTAAGGCAACCGGATATTATAATCCCCGTAAATATCCGGAGAGATCGAAGCAACGAAGGAATATTGTCCTCGGCCAACTCGCCCATTACGACTATTTGTCCGAAAAGACAGTCGATTCATTACAGTCCTTGCCAATTGATCTTCACTATTCGGCATTACCGTATTATGCAGGTATTGCTCCTTATTTCAGAGAGTATCTCCGGAACGATATGGAGGAATGGTGCAGCAGTCATAATAAAGCCAATGGTGAGGCGTATAATCTGTATACCGACGGATTGAAGATCTATACCACCATCGATTCACGGATGCAGAAACATGCCGTGGACGCAGTGAAGGCACAAATGAAACGGCTTCAGGATATATTCGACAGGGAATGGGAGAAACAAAATCTATGGAAGACTCTGGGGAAAGGAGAAACTGATTATATTCTTACCCGCAGTGGCGTGAAGGAAAATGACACTACTGCAACACCAATCACAGTATTCAGCTATGATGGTGATAAAGAGAAACGCATGACAAGGGAAGATTCGGTAAAATATTTTATGCATTTTCTTCAGGCAGGCTTTCTGGTCATGGATGTTTCAACTGCCGGATTAAAAGCCTGGGTTGGTGGTATCGACTTTAAATATTTCAAGTTCGACCACGTACTTTCGAAACGCCAGCCTGGTTCAGCATTTAAACCACTGGTATACCTGGCAGCACTGCAGGACGGTATTAAACCCTGCGACTTTTATCCTAATGACAGTGTGGTCTACGAAGATTATGAAAACTGGAGTCCGGGCAATGCCGAAAACACTTACGGTGGAATGTACTCTGTTAAAGGGGCACTTACACATTCGATAAACACGGTTACAGCGGCCCTTATTATGAAAACAGGAACAGAACCTGTACTCGACCTGGCAAAGAAAGCCGGTATCAGTTCTGAACTTCCCGATGTCCCGTCCATTGCACTGGGCACTGCCAGCGTCTCACTTTTTGACATGGTGCAGGTCTATCGAAGTTTTGCTGCCGGTGGTATCACCCGTAAACCGGTATATCTTACGGGGATTACCGACGGGCGGGGCAATACCTTGTATGAAAGGACAGAGGAGATGGCGGCAACACGGGTATGCACCCGCGAAGATGCAGATATTCTGACAGCCATGCTTGAAAATGTTGTTAATCATGGTACCGGCGCAGCTATCAGGTCTACGTATGATTTGCCAGGTGAGATTGCCGGTAAAACAGGTACGTCTCAAAATCATGCCGATGGCTGGTTCATGGGATATACGCCTGAATTAGTCGCCGGTGCCTGGGTGGGCGGTGAACTGCCGGCTATAAGATTCCGGAGTTTCAGATATGGACAGGGGTCCGCAGCAGCCCTGCCAATATTTGCAGGTTTCCTCAAACGACTTTATGCCGATACGGCTTTCGAAAAGATGAAATATGCATCGTTCAATATCGATGATGACGTGAGGAAAATGCTCGATTGTGAAGACTACCGGGAGAAAGAGCCCTTGCAAAAAAGGATCCTTGACAAAATCCGGACTTTTAAATTGTTCAGGTGGAAAAGACATAATGATAAGTCACCGGATCGACCGGATAACAATTGAACCGTTTTCTTACCTCAGGAATGCAAAGAAAGTCCCGGGCTGATCAAGGCAATAGCTTTAATGATTTCGTCACTGATTTTTCCCCTTCAGTAAGCTTGACGATCTCTATTAATGGAAAGGGTAATTCAGGTGTTGCGAAGAAAAAGCCGCCTTGTCTGCCTCTTACCAAACGGATCAACTCATGGCGGGCAAAGATCTGCAGTACCATGGCCATGTACAGCGGCGAGCTTATCTCTTCAGCAATCTCCCTTTACCGGGCCTGTGCCCCTCCATATTCTGCCATAGAATATACACAAGACCCTTTTTGGCCTGTTCTGTTTGTTTGGAAAATGTCCGCCGGTCTTAACTGTTTTCTGAAACCAGCTCTTCTTCCATTTTGGCAGCTTTGGGAAAAAGAATGTTATTCTCAAGATGAATGTGACGATGGAGATCATTCTCGAAATCCTGCAGCTGGTTGATGGTGACACGATACGTTGTACAGGCATCCTCCGGAACATTGTAATTGTTGCTGAGTGCTGCGATCTTTTCGAACCTCTGTCCTTCGTTTTCATGTTCGGAAATCATCATGCCGATAGGATTGGATACCGAACCAAATTCCGATTTTCCGAGGGGAAGATTTTCTTCTTTCGCTTTTTCCATTTTCTTAATGTAGGGAAAAAGAATGAGCTCTTCCTTCTGAAGGTGCATGGTCAGGTCGCCGGCCGAGCCAAAGAAAAGATCCCTGATCTGGAATAGTTCGGGATGGTTTTCACCATGGACATCGCAGATCTTGTCCAGGCTCTGTTTGAGGAACGGAATATACTGGCGAACATAAGCATGGTGCCTTTTAATAATATAATCGATGAGTTCGTCAGATTTCAGGCTGTTTATATATTCCGTATCGGGATCGGCCATGCCTGTCATTGCCTCGAGTTGCCCCAGAAGGGCAGACTGATCGACACCGGCTTCAGAGCAGGCTTGCTCAATGGTTTTCCTTCCACCGCAGCAGAAATCAATCTGGTTTTCCTGGAAAAGAGATGCAGTTTTGAAGTTGACCTTTACAATGTCTCCGACGGGTGTGTTTGCAGTAATATTCATATCATTTTGAGTTAAGATTACGAGGCAAATGTAGGGAAAATTTTATAAGTGGACAAAAAGGTCCACAAATGTTTTAAGAAAGTTTCATGTCGTTTCAGGGTTGTTTAGCCCTCGATAGCCATTGGGGCTGAGCTCGTCAGTCAGAGACCTCCCTGGTTCTTATTGTTTCATATTGTTTAAAGGTTGTTTGAAGATAGTTGAGTCTGTATACGTATGTCGGGCAGCCGGTCGATGGACAGAGTCGAAGCGCAGAGTGGTTTCAGGATCGTTGTTCCATGCGAAGGGAAGGGCTTCCCCTGTCAGGGGTAAGGGGAAGCGCAGGGAGATGGCTGGAGTATGATTGAAGTATGGTTGAGAGTCAGTTTGTCATCCTGCAGCAGGTTGCTGACGGTATTTCCCTTAAAGCTCTTCTCTCCTGTCTCCGTTATAATTATTTGAGAGTCGTCACGGGTCGGTAATCCGTATTGAAATTTTCCGGGAGAAAATTTATGGGTTCATATAAAATTATGTTTTCTTTGACCGTAGCAAAAACTGACTGATTTGAAACCGGAAGTAATTAAAGTAATAGCCGATGTGCTGATCATCTTCGTTTTGAACCT
>Ga0102962_1000633_pt1 | contig 15735 bp, 23 predicted proteins | sample SalPonF2_C_D2_MG_FD_84519 | JGI IMG/M metagenome (GOLD analysis project Ga0102962, IMG submission 84519) | Salt pond soil microbial communities from South San Francisco under conditions of wetland restoration - Salt Pond MetaG SF2_C_D2_MG ...
CCTTCAGGATCGAGACGATCTGCGTCTCGCTGAACCGTGACTTTCTCATGTGAACCTCCTGGCTCGTATGGTGCCAGAAAGCTCTACCTACAAACTGTGTGCGAGATGGGGAAGCTTACGATGCTACTCGATCTCACCGCGAAGGAATCGCGGTGTGGGCTCGGATTCCAGGCAGCCCCGAGCGGGCCGGTGATGGAGACCCTCGATGCGGTTAATGCCCGTTTCGGCCGCGGTGCCTTGCGCCTAGCCGGTCCGGGGCCGCGCCCCGGGCGCGCATGTGAGCCCAAGCCAAGTCACCTCGCTATACGACGAGCTGGGAGGATTTGAAGCGGGTGGGGTCGTCTGGCCACTTTAGTCTATATTTGTACTATAATTGCCATGAAGTCCATATAGAGACTTGCCATGACCAGCCTTTCGTTCACGAAGAACCTGAGCACCCCGCGTGGGCTGGGCCCGCGCCAAGGCTCGCGGCCGGCCGATCTCGACCCGGCGCGTGACAGCGGCGCAGGCCTGCGTACCTTCTTTCGGATCATGGATGCCTGGGAGGTCGATCCCGAGCCCGCCAGGGCCATCTTGGGGGCGCCCAAGGCGACCTTCTACAAGTGGAGGCGCAACCCGGACGCTGCGCGGCTGACGCGGGACCAGTTCGAGCGCCTTTCGTATGTCTTTGGCATCTACAAGGCTCTGCAGATCCTGTTGCCCAACGCTTCGATCGCCGATTCCTGGGTCAACCAGCCAAATACGGCGGCCACGTTCGGCGGGCACCGTCCAATCGAGTTGATGGCCCGGGGCAAGGTGGTGGATCTGTTCAAGGTCCGTCAGTACCTGGATGCCGAGCGCGGCTGGTGATTGAGCCGAAGGACATCCCGACCACTGAGGTCAGCTGGGGGCGGGCGACCCGGATTATCCCGAGCCGCTTCCCCCCGGTTGGCCCGTTTGACCGGGTGAGCGACCCGAAAGAGCTGGAGTCGGTGTTTGCGATCGAGGCGATGACCAATTCCAGGCTCGAGGAGGAGTGGGGCAAGCTCTCCCTGGTCCCAGAGGAAGATCGGGTTTCCGGGCCCGGGACTACGCCGATCATGGCCGCATTCACGCACCCGAATCCGAGCGGTACTCGTTTTTCCACCTCCGAGTTCGGCGTTTACTATGCCGCAAGGGGTATCGATACAGCGATCATTGAAACGGTCTATCATCGTGAGCGGTTTTTCAGGGCCTTCCAAAGCCCGGCGACCGAGATCGACATGCGCGTGTACTACGCGGCGATCAATACGGAGCTGTACGACCTTCGCGGCTTGTCCGAGTCGGAGCCATGGATCTATGATCCTGACCCGAGGCATTACCCGCGAACGCAAGCACTTGCCGTAAGCCTTCGTGATAACGGCGCCCACGGAATCATCTACAACAGCGTTCGCCATCCCGGAGGTGAGTGCATTGCCATATTCCGTCCATGTATCATTTCCCCCTGCAGGCAAGGGGAGCATTTCGCGTATCGTTGGGATGGCAAGAGCATCGCTGATGTTTACAAAAAGGAACGCTACGAGCCTCGATAATCAGTCGGTGTGTCGCAAATTTGCAACATGGCGGGTATAGTGCTCTTTCCACGAACACCAATTAGGAGCACCGCATGGCGAAGCCGGCCAACAAGATTTCCATCGCCGCTCTTGAAAAACAAGTATGGAATGTCGAGGGCGTGAGGCTCGTTGTTCGAGCGCCTAGCAGAACAGCCGTCAAGCCGTATCAGTACGAGAAGGCCGCCAGTTCCAAGTGGCGCTACTCGCAGCTTGAGACTCGCATCGAGAAAAGCACCAATGGCTTTGAATACGTCATCACTGACGGGCGCGGGGATATCCCTCCCCGGAATAGCACCCTTTCCCGGATTCGCAAGAGCTACAACGGGGGCTAGATTTCTGTCTGTCCCGGGTCATCCTGTAAGTTACCGGCGACTGGTGTCGATTCATGGAGAGAGTGGGGCTTGATGGTTGATCCAGAAGATTCCGCGCTGTCTACTCCGACAGCCGACAATAGCAAGCCCTAAATCTGAATTCCGATATCCCTTGCTTTGCCCTAAGAACTTGCTATTATTGCCATAATAGCAAGCCAAAGAAGGGCCCATGAAGATCAGTTTCCCGAAGACAAGTGAGTATTTCCCGTTCAAGGTGCTTGGCCTCGTGATGATCTGCGTCGCGGTAGGCACTTCGGTCGCCTCTTTCGTCTATTACACGCGCCCGGCGAAGGCTTACCATCGCCGCGTGACGGCCCAGGTGGTCTCGCTGTTCCAGCGGGCTCCGTCGGGCTCCACGGCCGCACGCACAGTGGAGGGGCCGCTCGGCCTCACCTATGTCTATACCGGGCGAGTATATGGCTCGCTGAAGGCCGCTCTGAAAGGATCGCTCCCGCCTCATCATCGCGGCGGCTACCAGGAGGTTGCGATCACCGGCGTGCCGCGAGTTCGCTGCAGCGGCCTGGTGCAGTACATCAACACCCGCCTGCACCTGGACGAGCGCGTGAACGGCGGTCATTGGCGTAATCCCGCCCGCGATGGAGAACCGGCCAACTGGTCGAACTGGTGTGAGGCGCTCGACCATGCCACCATCGAGGTGCGCATGTCCCACGAGAGCACCGACGGTTGAGAGCGACATGACGGCGCGAATACTGGACGGCGGCGCCTTCTCCTATCGCGGCCTCGGCGGCTGCGCGGCGGCCTGTTACGTCCACATCATCAAGACGGGGCGGCTGAGTCCGTCACATTGCGTCGTGGTAAGCGAGATCCCCCAGAACCACGGGACGAGCGTCACGAACGCCGCTGATTCGCTCGCCACGCAGCTGCTCGCCTCGAAAATGGCCCGGCGGCACCTGCTCGGGGTCTCACCGCACGATATCTGCTGGGTGGAGCATTACCCGCCCCAGCCCGGGAACGGGCGCACGCTCGACCTGGTGGGCCTGGAATGGATGGAGCGCCTCCCCGGCACGGTGCGACCCGGTTACCGGGCGCTCCAGTGGCGACCGATCGAGCAGGTATTCCGGGAGGACGGCTACGCAGAGCTATGGGCGTGCGTCATCCTGGCGGCCGAGCGCACCGAGGAGCGGATCGGTGCCCAGGGCCGCAATACCGCAGGGCGCGGGTAGGCAGACATGAGCAGGCGCGTGACAACCGAAACCCCGCCGCGCCGGCGCAACCTGGTGGCGCGCGCTGCCCGGCTCAAACGCCCCGGGCGGGCCGGTCCGCACGGCAAGTCCCGCAAGGCGGGCCGGCGCCTCGATAACCAGCGGTTGGCCCAGGAGGTGCGCGAACGCGATGAGTGATCGCATTCGCCCCACCCCGGAACAAAGGGCCGCTGTCGAGGCCACCCTCGCCGCCCAGCCCGGCTCGGTGATTGCCGTCGAGGCGGTGGCAGGCTCCGGCAAGAGCACCATGCTGGAGCTGGGCGCGGCCGAGCTTCGCGGCCTGCGCAAGCGCATGACCTACCTCGCCTACAACGCGCCGCTCGCCAAGCAGATGAAGCGCCGTTTCGGTCGCTACGGGGCGATGGTGAAAACCCTGCACGGGGCGGCCCACAGCGCGATCTTCGACCGCTCCCGGCCCTACAGCGCCCACCGGCGCGGCCACGGGCACATGCGCGGGATGGATCTGGCCGAGGCGCTTAACCTTGAAGGCTACAGCCGCCTGCCCGGGCACCGGATCAGCTCGTGGGGCGTGGGGGCGATGGTCGGGAAGACGATCGCACGGTTCTGCCAGTCGGCCGATACCGAGATTCGTTTGCGACACACAACCCTGGGCAACTACGACCCGCTCCTGGCGAGCGATGAGACCGGGGTTCGCGTCGCCGCCGAGGAGCTGCGCCAGCACATCTTCGACAAGGCCCGCCTCGGGTGGGCGCGGATCGTGGATCCTCGCGGGGATCTGGATATCTCGCACGCGACCTATCCAAAACTCTTTCACCTGGAGCTGCTGCGGGTGGCCGCGGGGTATCCGGCACGGATCAACATTCCTCGCTACCTGCTGCCGGACGTATTCCTGGTTGACGAGGCGCAAGACCTCAACCCTGTGCAGATTGAGACGGTGCGGCTTCTGAGCGAGCTGGCCGATGGCGCCGTGACCGTGCTGGTCGGCGACACCTACCAGCAAATCTATGCCTGGCGCGGGGCGACCAACGCGCTCTCGCGTGTGGCGGCCGACGTGCGCCTGCCGCTCACTCGCTCGTTTCGCTTCGGGGAGCCGATCGCGGAGCTGGCCACCGAGTTCGTGGTTCGCAACGGCGGGCGCCGTGATTTCGTGGTGCGAGGCAACCCGGCGATCCAGAGCACCGTGCGCGAGATGCCGGGCTTCGAGAGCGCGGTGCTCGCACGCACCAACCTCGGCGCTTTCAACGAGGCTGTGGATTTCCTTGACTTCGAGCGCCCGGTCTATCTACCCAAGGCGCGGGAGATCCGCTCCGAGGTCGAGGACATCATCAAGCTGAAGAATGGCGGGAGGCCCTCGCCCTCCTCCGATTACGTCCTGTTCCACAGCTACGATGAGCTTGCCGAGTACGCGGAGAACGAGGATCCTACGGTCAAGCGCATGCTCAACCTGCTCAGGAACTACGGCGACGAGGGCCTGCTCGCGATCCTTGAGGAATGCGCCTCGCCCCGCGCCGGCGCAGTCGAGGTGTGCACGGCCCACTCGGCCAAGGGCAAGGAGTGGCCGCGGGTGCGCCTGTCCGACGATTTCCATTCGCCTTACGAGGAGCGGTACCTCGCAAGCGACGGAGCCTACGACGAGGAGCGAAACCTCACCTACGTTTCGATCACCCGGGCCCAGCAGGTGCTTGATGCGAGCGGGGCCCCGCATGTGATCGAGGCTGGCGAACCGCCAGTTGCAACACCGGAGCCGGTTGGCGTGGCCGGCCCCGAGGATCTCGTCATCCCTACGGCGGCGCCGCGGGACGAGGGGGCGGATTTCCCCAACGCGGATACGATCACCGCGCGCCTGGCGGCCGATATGTTCGAGCAGACCTTCGGGCGCGAGTAGCGCGGAGGAGCCGATGGCCCAAGAGACGCCCCCCAAGCCGATTGAGCGGTTCCCCTGCCCACCGGGCCTGTCCGGGGAGGATGGGACGAACCGTGCCCCCGCGAGCGAGAATCGCCTCGGGGTGGACACCGACTACGCGGCGCTCCAGGCCTGGCTGGACGAATACAAGGGCGAGGGCCTGGACGGCAATCCGCACCCCACCTGGCTCAACTACCGCAAGGAGGGCGAGCGGCTGTTCCTCTGGAGCTGGATCGTGGCGCAAAAGCCCGTCAGTTCACTCACCCGCGCGGACCTGATGGAGTTCGAGGTCTTCCTGCAGGATCCGCCGGCGCACTGGGTCGCCGATCACGCCTACCATCGCGGCGACGGGCGGTGGCGTCCGTTTGTCAGGCGCAAGAAGCGGGTGCGTCGCGTGAAGGGCAAACCCGAGCCGAAGCCGGAATACCGCGCCGGGCTCATGCTCCCGAGCGTGGTGCAGGCGCGGCGAATCCTGCGCGGACTGTTCGAGTACCTGCGCCTCGAGGGCTACCTCGCGCACAATCCGCTCGACCGGCCCAAGCGCACCCGGCGCCGGAGCGGGGCCGGCGACAAGGGCTCTGCCGCCTCGCGCGACGCGCGGCGGCTCTCTGAGGCTGCCTGGGAGCTTGCACTGAAAACGAATGACCGTGCGATTGAAATGGCGGCCGAGGGCTCGAGCGAGCACGCGCGGCTGGTCCGGCAACGCTGGATCGTGCTGTTCCTCTACCACTCCGGCGCCCGGCGCGTGGAGGCCGCGCTCGCCACGATGGGCGATATTCGCCAGCGGTCCGTTCCCGAGGCGAATGGGAAAAAGCGCACGTCCTGGTGGTGGGACGTGACCGGCAAGGGCGGCAAGGAAGGGACGGTGCCGATGCCGGCGGGGGCAATGGCGGCGCTCAAGGCCTACCGGCGCTCCCTGGGGCTCCCTGCCCTGCCCTCCCCCGACGAGGAAACGCCGCTGATCGACCGGCTCCCGAAGGCCGATGGCCAGCCCCGGAAAGGCGGGCAGATGAGCGCGGCGATGATTGCCGGGGAGGTAAAGGCATTTTTCCGGCGGGCGGCCGAAGCGGCGTTCGAGAGCAACGACCCGGAGGACAGGGATCTGGAGCCGTTGTTGTCACGAGCCTCGACGCACTGGATTCGCCACACCTACGGTACCCACCAGGTCGAGTCCAACATCCCGCTGCACCACGCCCAGCGGAACCTGCGCCACGCGAAGCTGGACACGACGGGGCAATACCTGCACCCGGACGACGGCGAGCGGGCGAAGACGATCAAGAAGTTCCGGTAAGGCGGGTCACACTGGATTGAACGGGACGCCGTTGCAGTCCTCCTCTCCGCACAGCAGACGCAGATTCGGCTTTCCCCACGCCTGCGCTCCGCAGCCCGGGCAGCGGTACTTGACGCGGTTGGAGCGGTTGCGCGCCGGCGACGGGGCGATGAGCGCCGGGTCCGCCTCCCCCATCACCGGCGCGGTGATCGCGGAGGCGCCGTCCAGGTCCAGCTCCGGCGCGAGGACGTGGCCGGCGGTGACATCGACCGCCCGGGCGAAGCGATCCACCCAGGATATGCGAAATTCGCGCGTCAGCAGGGCCTCGGTTGCCTGCATGAACGGCCCGCCCTCGATCGGGTAATCGGAGACGCGCTCGCCCGTCTTCGCCCCGCCCGGGCGTCCCGTGCTCGAGGGCATCAGGCCGATCGACTCCATCTTCCTCGCCCATTCCTTGTTGTGGTACGAGCGCCGGCCGGGATCTCCGAAGTGGGCCTGCCAGGCGTGGGTCATCTCGTGGACGAGGGTCTGCAGGATCTCCACCAGCGGTGCGCGGGCGAAATACTCGGGGTTTAGCGCGATCTCGTCGGTCATCGACCGGTCGGCCGCGTGCACGAATCGGTGCTTGCAGAAGTAGCCGAAGGTCTGGGCCTTGCGCTGGAGGGTAATCAGGCACGGCGGCAGCCGGCCATCGAACAGCTCCCAGTTGTAGTGATCGAAGGCGGTCTGCAGTTCGCCGTAGGTCTGCCCTGTCGGTGTGGCCATGCGTCGTTATTGGATTGTGCAATCCAATTCTAGGCCGAATCGCCCCATGCCGCAACTGCGCTTCGGTATCGCCGCCAAAGGCGGCATTCCCCGGGCCCAGAGCGGGTTTCAGCCCCGCCTGGCGGTGGACTCCCTGGGGACGGGTTGACCCCGGTGGTGGCTACCTTTACGGTTTATTCGGCAATAAACCGTGATTCCGACCCGGCCGCGGCGGGCCGCCGACCGCGAGGCGTTTCAGGCGCCGGCGCCCCGCCAAGTGTCCCCATCCCGACCCATTGCGTACCACCGGGTCTCATGGGTACAATTTGTCCCTACTCCCCCGGTGGCTTCGACTGCCGGGTGCAGGGCCTCCTCGGAGGCCCTTGCTTTTTCTGGGGGGCAGAAACATGCCAAAAGGCGCCCACCCGACCATCGTCTATGTGGACGGGTTCAACTTCTTTTACGGCGAATTGCGGGGCACCGCCTGGAAATGGCTCGACCTCGAGGCCCTGTTCCAGAAGGTGCTCGGGCACCAGAACCGGCTCGTCAAGGTCAAGTATTTCACAGCGCGTGTCCAGCCAACGGGGGCTGATCCAACCGTGAACGTGCGCCAGGAGGCATACCTTCGCGCGCTGAAGGCATATTGCCCGCTGGTAGAGACCTATTACGGGCATTTCCTGCGCCACCGCATCCCGATGGAGCATGCCAACCCCCCGCCGCCGACCGTCGCGGTGTGGAAGAACGAGGAGAAGGGCTCGGACGTAAACCTCGCCCTGCACATCCTCAACGACGCATGGCTCGATGCGTACAGATGCGCCGTTGTCGTGTCCAACGATTCCGATCTTTCCGAGTCGCTGCGACTGGTCCGAGCACAGAATCACAAGCTCATCGGGCTGGTCACTCCAGGGGCGCCCAAACGAAAGCCCTCTCTGCAGCTGCGCCGTCAGGCTGATTTTGTTCGCCCGATTCGCACCTGGATGCTGAAAGCCAGCCAGTTGCCGGAAAACATCCCCGGCACCACGATCCACAAGCCCGCCACCTGGTAGGGGCAACTCCAACCCTCACGATAAAGAACCGCTCAGGGAGATTCACAGATGCAAAAAACGAGCCTCGCGACCCTGGCTGTCGCGCTAGTCCTCTCGACTTTGCCGGCAGCAATGGCCGCACCAAGCGCCGGCACCGCAAACAAACCGGGGCATGCCCTGACCTGGCAGAAGGCATGCAGCTTATCGGCCAGCCTGGCCAAACTCCTGGAGTTCAGCCACCAGGTTGGCGTGCCGTTCGACAAACAGTTGAAGACGGTCACTTCTCGGGCGAAAACCACAGGCCAACGCCGGATCTACATCCACATACTCATCGAGGCTTACTCCGTCCAGGTCGGCAACGACGAGCAGAGCAAGGAGAAGATCGCCGGCACCTTCCACGACCGGATCTACGGCGAGTGTGCCCAGGCGCTAGGCGGGAACTCCCACAGCGCCGACTGATCGGCCCTCAGTGATTGTGCTCCAGCGCGCCGCCCTCGCGGGGCGTTTTTGTGTGAATTGCGAAAACAATTCACACAGGGGTGGTGTTAAGCCATTGTCCCGCAAAGGGTTTTTCATTCGACCCTGAATACAAAATAAGGCCCCTCTCGGGTGTCAGCACCTGCCGCCTTTCCGGGTCTTCGCGGGGGCCAATAACTGCTCCTTCGGGAGCAGTTATTACTCCCACATCGGGAGCAAATATCAGTCTCCCGGAGACCGGGCTGCGTAAGCTCGGCGACGGCACGCGACGGGGCCTTGCAGTAACTCTTGCGCCGAAGTGCTACCCCGTTAGTCTCGGCATCAGGTCCGGGTCAGCAAGGACACCATGCACGAGACAGCTGCCTATCAAAACCAGCCGGTCGATCTCCCGCCGGAGGCTCTGCCCGAGCTGGGCACCTCCGAGTTCTCCGACTACATTGCCCATCACCTCGGCTACGAATACGAATCGCTGTGGCGTGATGTGCTGCTCGCTACCGGCCTGCGCGATCGCACCCGCAACGCCCTGGCCGCGCTCCTGCGCAACGTCGATTCCCAGCTGCGCGACCGGCGCGAGGAGGATGAGGCGATGCGCCTTTCCGAGAGGGCCGGGGAAATCGATTTCGAGCAGGCCCGGGCGCAGCATCAGCAGTTTGTCGCCTGGCGCCAGCGGGCCAAACGCTTCCGCGGCATGATCGAGCGGCGCCTGATGCACGCGAATCGGGTGATCCGCGAGCAGCGCCGGGTCGCGCACCAGGCACGCGCTGAGCAGGATCGGCGCGCCGAGCGGTCCGTTGTCTTCGAGCTGGCGCAAGCGATTGCCGCGCACCGTGAGGCGTGCCAGCGCGGCTCCCAGCCGCCGCGCACCCACGATCAGGCCCTCTGGCGGCTGCTCGATGATCTGACGATCCCCCAGGGCGAGGGTCGCATTTCGCTCTCCGCGGCCGTTGCCGCCGAGACAAACCGGCACAAGGAGTAAACGCTGATGAAGGCCAACATCCTGGTCGCGCTCGCGGGCGCCGCGATGCTCGTCTCAGGGATTGCCCTTGCCTCCGTGGACGGCAAGGCGATACTCGATTCGTACCTGGCCCACCGTGCCTTTGCTTCCCAGCTTGGGCGTATCGCTCAGTACGCCATGTCCCCCAAGGGCCAATCCGGTGCTCCGGCACAGCCGAGATGGGGCTCTTACGTCATCGTCCGGCGCAACGGATACGCGGCGATCACCTACCGCGGGCTTCATCCTTCGGCGTGCCGCGGGGTTTCGCGGATCCTTCATGGATTCCAGGCCGTGCATGGGATCAAGGTCAACTGGAAAATCCCCGGCCACTGTCATCAGGGCGCAACGAACACGGTGGTCGCCCTGGTCCACGAGCGGCACTAAGGAGGCCACCGATGCAGAATTATCTTGCCCTGATGCGCGACATCCTCGAGACGGGCGTGGACCGTCCCGATCGCACCGGTACCGGCACCCGGTCGGTGTTCGGGCGCCAGATGCGCTTTGATCTGAGCGAGGGCTTCCCGGTGGTCACCACCAAGCGCGTCCACCTCAAGAGCGTTATCTACGAGCTGCTGTGGTTCCTGCACGGGGACACCAACGTGCGCTGGCTGCAGGAGCGCGGGGTCAAGATCTGGAACCAGTGGGCGGACGGCCGCGGCGATCTCGGCCCCGTGTACGGGCACCAGTGGCGCTCCTGGCCGTCGCCGGACGGCACGGCGATCGACCAGCTGGCGGGGATCGTGCGCGCCCTGCAGGCAAGCCCCTACTCGCGCCGGCATGTGGTGAGCGCCTGGAATGTCGCGGACCTGGAGAGCATGGCACTCGCGCCCTGCCACATCCTGTTCCAGTTCTACGTCGCCCGCGGCCGCCTGTCCTGCCAGCTTTACCAGCGCAGCGCCGATGCGTTCCTGGGCCTGCCCTTCAACATCGCCTCGTATGCGCTGCTCACGCACATGATCGCCCAACAGACCGGCCTCGAGCCCGGCGAGTTCATATGGACCGGCGGGGATTGCCATCTCTACTTCAACCATTTCGAGCAGGCCCGCACCCAGCTCGCGCGCGAGCCCTATCCGCTCCCGCGCCTGAAGATCGCGCGGCGGCCGGAGAGCCTGTTCGACTACACCTACGAGGATTTCCAGATCCTCGGCTACCAGCACGCCCCGGCGATCAAGGCCCCGGTCGCGGTCTGATCGGCCGCCGGAGCTCGGCAACGCCCCGCTTGTCCCTCCCTGCACCGAGATTCATTTGCGGTGTGCGCGGGCAGGCGCGCCTAGTAGCCGAGGGTGCTGCAACTTTGACCGATCTGTTACCGGACCCGATTGGGGTCGCATCCATCGAGGATGGCACGCGAAGTTATCCACAGGGTTTTCCACATGATCTGTGGATAGTCGATCGGCAGAGGCCGAATGCGCGTCGGAGGGTGTCGCGCGGCCAGATAAAGACGCGCCCCGCAGAAAGGAGCAACCGGACTGCGGGGCGCGCGCCATCGCAAACGCTAGGTACATGAGGATGGCCAGAGAAAGCCTACCAGAGCTCCTCGCCCCGTGGAAGTCTCCACGGCCGCTGCGCTGCTAGAATCAACCGCGAGGGGGTGGAAACCGACATGAACACCATCAAGATTTCCCGAGCCAAGTCCGGCCAGCACTACGAGCTCTATGTGCGCGAACGCAACCGCGCGTTGATCTCGATTGCGGGGGGCGCCCTGGTGTGCGCCGCAGCATTTACCTTCGGCGCGCTGGACCTGCGCGCGGCCCCGCTCGGGGCCAGTGCGCTCCTTGCGGTGGGGATTGGGGTCAGCGCCTACACCGTGCGCTATATCGTGCTGTTGCACCACTTCCTGCGCGACGTAGGCGAACGCTAGGGCGCTCAGCCCAAATCCCTGCACACCCCTCAAGCCATCTCGAGATGATGCAGCAGCCAGGCCCGCGGCTTTGGCTCCAGGGGGTTGCAGTAACTATTGACGAGCCCTCGCGCACTGGTAACTTCGAGATGCACTTGAGCAGTGGCAGACCGGAGCGGTCACCCGTTTACCCGTTGACCGCACGAACCGACCGCTCCGGTCGCCCCCATTCCGCAGAGAGGTTTACGCCATGTCACAGCCCGCGATTGCCGAGAAACCCGCTGCCCAGCCGAAGGTGCTGGTCGAGATCGAGGGAGGCGTCGCCCGCGTAAGCGCCAACCCCGCCCAGGTTCGTGTCGCCTACGTCGATTACGACAACGACCCCGATGCCGTTCCGCCGCGGGACTATGTGACCCTCCCCCAGCTCAGTGACAGCGATTTCGCCGACGACGACTGATTCCCCGTTCCTCCCTGCGCAGCATGCGCACTTGCCCCGGGACTCCCCCGGGGCTTTTTTTATGCTCAGTCCCGGAGCAACCCTTGCGGATGACCTCGCCTCGGGCATCCTGGACCCATGAGCACGAATGCGAACGCCCAGCCGTTTCCGCGCCGGATGCGCCAGGGCCAAATCCAGGCCCGGCGCGCCGAGCTGTGGGAGCATCTCGAGAAACACCATGGCGATGTCGCCGACGTGCTCAACACCTTTCACGAGGCCTTCGATTCGCGCCTGGTGCGGATCGACTTCCACCCCAGAGAGGATCAGCCCTGATGCCACGAACCGGCCCCCGCAACAGCCAGGACGCCGAGGCGATTCTGCGCTATGCCAAAAAAACCATCGCCCGACAGCTCGCCGTGCGGGTGCTTCGTGTGGAGCTGGAGTCGGCCGAGGGTGGCGTGGCCAGATTCGCCGCGGTCTGCCATGATCTCGCGAAGGACGAGATCTTCCGGCTTGGCGGCATAGAGATCGGAGGGCGCTCGCGATCGCTGAACTGGTCGCTCTCGGGGCTGGGCGTGGAAATCACCGAGCGGCTCGAGACACGGCGACGAGCCGCCTAGTCGCGACGCCGCCTCCCCTTCCCTGTTCACCGGCCCGGGTCTCCCGGGCTTTTCCACATCCGCCCGCTGCCCCCCGTGCCCCGGTGCGGTGGACGTTGGCACGGCTGCGGGCAGATCCGGGCGATGGGATAGCTTGGCAGCCTGGCGCGGCGCCTGGGGCCTCTGTTGCATACCGATAATGCGTTGCGGCATGGCCGGGGTTTTGCCGAGCTGCCGAGCTGGGGTATTCGGAATTAGTGGTAGGTTTTGCGTGCTCCTGACCACGCCCCGGCGCGCAAACACGCCCTTCAGGGCCCTCGGCAGGGGGTGGCCCCACCCCCAAAAGCCGGTCATGGCGCGGGTTGGGCGCAAACGAACCCCGGGGTCGCGCCGGGTGGGTTTTGCGTGCTCCTGACCACGCCTACCCTGCAAACATCTGTGCACGCTGGCCGCCCAGGCTGTCCTTGCTCAGCCCCGGGGATCAGCCAGCATCTCGGCAGCTTCAGGCCAATTCCCCCAACCCCCAGTTGAACCGTGGGGAAACCGGTCCGCATTTTGTGACATTGCGGGCCGGCCTAGGCCCAGATTCCCTGCGGACGCGCCGCCAGTGCGCGGCCGCCAGGGCAGAGAAAAAATCGGGGTTGCAGTAACCCTTGCACTCGTCTGGACCTGTGCGACCTTGACCCCATGGACGCACGAGACCCCCTACAGATGGGCGCTACGGACGAAGACTGGATCTCCTCGGTGACGGCGATGGCTGTCTCCGGCGCGATGGACACGCGCCGGCGCTTGGAGCCGGATGTCCTTTGCGCCCGCTTCGGCCGCCAGCTCGCCATGGAGCTTGCCGTGGCGGATGTGAGTGAGGCGGAGAATCCGCTGCTCGATTTCTGCGAGGGCTTCATGGAGACCCTGCCGCGACTGGTCGGTGCGCGGCTGCGGCGCCTGCTCCCGGGCCTGCGGCGCATCGCACTGGTCCCGCACCAGGCGCTCGAGCTTTCCCGGTCCGACGAGCCGGAGGGGGTGGGTATTGGCCTGCCCTGCCCGGCCCTGTTCCACGACGCCGAGGGACTCGCCGACGTGGTGAGTCACAGCAAGACGGGCCGGCTTCGCTTTGGCGTGAGCCCGGCGGCGGCGCTCGATGGCCTGCTCGATTACTGCGGCTGCGCGCGGCCGGCTTTCGAGAAGGCGCTCGCGACTCTGGGCCAGTACGAGAACGTGGCCTGCCACGGCACGGGACCGGTGGTGTTCGTGAGCGAGCCGCCCACCGGCGGCGGCGAAATGCCCGCCCGGAAAGACGGAGAAGACGATGGCGAACCGAAACGTCCTCACCTGCGGCTGGTTTAAGGTCGCGCTGGTCGCGAGCTTCGGCCTCGCGTCGGTCGCGTTCGGGGCCGGAGCCGGCGGCGGTGCGCATCCCGAAAAGTCTGCGCCCGCACCCAGGCTCAGCTCGTTCGTGCTCAACGGCGCGCGCGTGTGGGTGGGCTTCAGCCCGAATGCCGGGGCCCAGCGCCTCGTGCTGGCTACGATCCTGCAGGCCCGGAAAACCGTGCTCGTTCAGGCCTACTCGTGCACCAACCGCAAGATCATCGCGGCGCTCGTCTCCGATGCCAAGCGCGGGGTGAAGGTGCGGGTGATCGCCGACAAGGAGGATCCGTCCGAGCGCGATTCGTGCATCCCGGCGCTGCTCGCCGCGCACATCCCGGTCTGGCTCGATGAGGGGGCGAAGATCGCTCACAACAAGGTGATGATCGTGGACTCCTCCTACGTCCTCACCGGGAGCTTCAACTTCTCCTGGTCGGCCGCGCACCGCAACGCCGAGAACGTGATTGTGATCGCCTCCCCGCATCTGGCGAAGATCTACACGAAGGACTGGTTCTGGCGCCTTGGACACTCCATCCGCTACTACGGGGAGCGTGACCATGGCTGAGCTGGCACGCGCGCAATTCCAGGACCGCTTCGAGCAGGGGCTTCGTCAGGCGGGGGCTTCCATCGCGCTCAACGGCGCCGCCTACCGGATCATTCGCTACGTCGATGAGGCGAGCGGTTCCCAGACGCCGGCCTGCGAGCGAATGGTGATCGGTCATCGGCGCGAGGTGATAACCGGCTACGGCGGCCGTGAGTTCGTCTCCGAGGAGGAGGTCATCGCCTGGGCGATCGCCGACGGCGAGCGAATCCTGGTCGATGGGCTCGGCTACGAGGCGAGGCCGAAGGTATGAGCCGCGGCAGCGATATTGCCTGGAAGGTCGCCGAGCCGGCGCCGGTGCTGGCACGGCTACGTTGCTGGTGGTTCGGGTGCGAGCCCGACGCAGACGACCCCGCGCCCCCCGGTCAGCTCGACTGCCGGCACTGCGGCAGGAACGTGCCCTACTCGGACCTGGTGGGCGATACCCGCCACCACCGATTTACCCAGGCCGCCCGGTACTGGCTTTTCCGCAAGTGGATCCCCGGCAAGTGCCCGTATTGCCGCCGGCGCTGGCGCCGCTGCGAGCAAAGCGTTGACCACCTACCCTTCTGAGGTTATGTCATGACACCCTACTCCAGTCCCAACGTCCTCGGTGCCCGCAGCTGCTCCTTTCGGGAGGGCCTGGGCGGCGGGAGGCCCCGGGCCGCCCAGGTGCTTGCGGCGCTTCTGGTCGTTCAGCTGGCATTGATCGGGGCACACGCGACCGGCCTCCTCCCCTGGCCATGGGTCGCGGTGCTCACCCCGTCCTGGCTGTGCGTTGCTGTGCCGGTGCTGATCCTGGTGCTCGCTACCTTCGGGAGCGTGGTCGCCGGTGTCGCCCGTCGCCTGCGGGGACGCCAGGCGCGGCACACCGCAACCGATTCGGCGTATTCGCCGCGCGCTCGCCTGGATGAGAGCCCGCGCTGTGGGTGCCGGCGCTGTGTGCACGAGCGCGGCGAGACCTACTACGGCCTGCCGGCGGAGATCGCCTACATGATCGTGTGCCCGACGTGCGGGAACAAACGCTGCCCGCACGCGAACGATCACCGCAACCGGTGCACAGGCAGCAATGAACCGGGCCAGCGCGGGAGCGCCTACCCCGCGGGCAGGGTTCGTGCGATCTCTATGCTCCTCGCGCTGGGACTGCTCATCGGACTGTTCGCTCTCCCGCCTCATGCCCGGGCCGCCGGCGCGGCGGCTGACGATGCTGCCGACGCCGCCGCCAGCACCGCGGCTGACGAGGATGCGGTGAGCGCCGCCCCGGGCGCCGCGGCCATGGTTGCGGCCTCGCCCGCGGCGTGGCTGGCGAGCCAGCAGCGCGCGAAGCCCGCCCAGCACGCGACCCGGCTGGTGCGGCGCATCACCGCCGATACGGCCGC
>Ga0102962_1000634_pt1 | contig 15709 bp, 15 predicted proteins | sample SalPonF2_C_D2_MG_FD_84519 | JGI IMG/M metagenome (GOLD analysis project Ga0102962, IMG submission 84519) | Salt pond soil microbial communities from South San Francisco under conditions of wetland restoration - Salt Pond MetaG SF2_C_D2_MG ...
CGACACGGACGTCGGCCAGTCGTCCCTGGGGGGTCGGCTGCTGTTGAGCGAGCGCGAGAGCGCCCACGGTGACGAGCATGGCAGCCACCAGGTGGCGGAATTTCAGCATGCGTGCAGTGTACCTGAGTTCGCGTGAGAGGACTTAGAGCGTCCCGGTCGCCGTCGCCGGCCCATCGGCGCCCGGCCGGGGGCGGCCCGGCCCCGGTAGAATCGACGCTATGGACGTAGCTTCTCCACCCTCGCAGGACGACGCCGCTTCCGCCATCCGCCGGCACGCTTCCCAAGAGCCCGAGATCGCGCTGGTGCTCGGGAGCGGACTGGGGCCCCTGGCCGACGAGATCGAGGCCGAGGCGATCCTCCCCTACGCCGACGTCCCCGGCATGCCCGTGAGCAGCGCCCCGGGTCACGCCGGACGCTTCGTCCTCGGCACCCTCGCCGGTAGGCGCGTGGTGGCCATGCAGGGTCGCGTCCACCTGTACGAAGGCTTCAGCTCGGCGCAGTGCGCCTTCCCGGTCAAGGTGATGCACGCGCTCGGCGCACGCACGCTGCTGGTGAGCAACGCCTGCGGCGGTCTGGCCCCGAGCTTCCGCGCCGGGGAACTGATGCTCCATCTCGACCTGATCAACGCCAGCGGCCAGAACCCGCTCAGCGGACCGAACGACGACGCCGCTGGCCCGCGCTTCCCCGTGATGTTCGACTGTTACGACCCGCGCTATCTCGACCTGGTGCGCGCCACCGCACGCCGCCAGGATCTCCTCCTGCGGGAGGGCGTCTACCTCGCCGTCGCCGGACCCAGCTACGCCACCCGCGCCGAGCTGCGCGCCTACCGTCGCCTGGGCGCCGACGCCATCGGCATGTCGACGGTGCACGAGGTGATCCAGGCCCGGCATCTGGGGATGCGGGTGCTGGGACTGTCGACCGTGACGGACATGGCCCTTCCCGACAGACAGGAGCACGCCACCGGCGACGAGGTGTTGCGCGTCGCCGCCGAGAGCGGCGCCCGCTTCCGGGCACTCGTCGGCGCCCTGCTGCCCGAGCTGTGATGCGATGATCGCAGACGTCCGGCAGCGCATCGAAGCGGCCTGCGCGCGGGTGGGCCGCGCCCCGTCGGAGGTGACGCTGGTGGCGGTGACGAAGGGACACGGCGTCGACGAAATCCGCCGGAGCGTGCTGGCGCACGGCCATCGCATCCTGGGCGAGAACCGCGTGCAGGAATGGCGCGACAAGGCCGCAGCGCTCGGCCCGGACGTAGCGTGGCACCTCATCGGTCACCTGCAGCGCAACAAGGTCAAGTACGTCGCTGCAGTCGAACTCATCCACTCCCTCGACTCGGAACGCCTGGCAGACGCGCTCGAGGCGGAGGGGGCGAAGCAGGGGGTCGAGTTCCGGACCCTGCTCGAGGTCAACGTGGCGCGCGAGCCCGGCAAGTACGGGGTGGCGCCCGACGCCGCCGCGGCGGTGGTGCGGCATGTCGCCGGCTTGCGGCACGTCAGCCTCGACGGATTGATGACGATGGCGCCGTACAGCGACGATCCGGAGACCAGCCGGCCCGTCTTCAGGGAGCTTCGTCGGCTGGGTGATAGGCTGGGCCTAACGCGACTGTCGATGGGGATGAGCGGTGACTTCGAAGTCGCGGTCGAAGAAGGCGCCACCTGGGTGCGGGTCGGTACGGCCCTGTTCCGGTGACGCGCCCCCAAGGGACGGTACGAGCATGAGACTGAGCCCGCTCGATATCCAGCACATGGAGTTCCAACGCACGGCCAGCGGCTACCATCGGCGGCAGGTGCGCGAGTTCCTCGAGCGGGTGGCCATGGAGCGCGAGGAGCTGCTCCGCGAGGTCCAGACTCTGCGGGAGGACCTCGATCGACGCGACGAGCAGATCGCCGAGTTGCAGGCGGCCGAGGCCGAGTTGCAGCGAGCCATCATCGCGGCCGAACGCATCGGCAACGAGATCAAGGAGAACGCCAAGAAGGAGGCGCAGCTCGTTCTGCAGGAGGCCGATCGCCTCAAGGAGGAGCGCCTGCATGGCGCCGAGGCGCGCCTGCGTTCCGCCCATGCCGAGCTCGCGCGGGTAGAGCGCGAGACCTCGCTGTTCCGAGAGCAGTTCCGCGGCATGCTCGAGGCCTACATGCGCTCACTGGAGAGTCAGCCGCACGCGCGCGCCGCGGTGGCCAACGACGGCGCAGACGAAGACGACGACACCGACGAGCGCCACCGCTCCAAGGCCGCAGCCGGCCCCCACTGAGCACACAGCGAGCCCATCGACGAGGCGGCGCCGCTCGGAACGGTGCGCGTCAGTCGGGCGTGGCTTCGGCCTCCGGCGCCTCGAGCGCCGCATCGAGGGTCGTCCACGCCAGGGTCGCGCACTTGACGCGGGCGTGGAGCTTGGCGATACCCTGCAGCGCACTCAGCTCCCCCAGCTCGGGCTCTGGCGGGCGGCCGCGGATCATGGCCCGGAACGCGCGTGAGAGCTCCAGCGCCTGCTCCACGCTGCGGCCCTTCAGCGCGTCGGTCATGAGGGAGGCGGAGGCCTGGCTGATGGCGCATCCCTCCCCTTCGAAACCGACGGCTCGGATGACGCCCTGGTCGACCCGCAGGTACAGGGTGAGTTCGTCGCCACAGGAGGGATTGACACCCTCTTGGACATGGCTCGCATCGTCCAACGCGCCGCGGTTGTGGGGCCGCTTGTAGTGCTCCAGGATGACGTCCTTGTAGAGGCTCTCGAGGAAGCTCACGGTGCCCTCACGCGTAGGCGGCGAAGAAGTCGCGGGTCTCGACCACGGCCTCGACGAAGCGATCCACCTCGTCCTCGGTGGTGTAGAGGTAGAAGCTCGCGCGCGCGGTGGCGCTAGCGCCCAGCACGCCGCCGAGCGGCTGCGCGCAGTGGTGACCGGAGCGGATGGCGATCCCCTCGGCGTCGAGTGCCGTGGCGACGTCGTGCGGATGCACGCCGTCGATGTTGAACGTGACGATGCCGGCGCGGTCACTGCCGCGCGGACCGTACAGGGTGACGCCCGCCACGGCGTCGAGACGCTCCAGGGCGTAGCGCGCGAGCGCAGCGTCGTGTTCGGCGACGGCCTCCATCCCCACCCCCTCCAGGTAGTCGATGGCGGCCGCCAGCCCGACGGCCTCGGCAACCGGCGGGGTACCCGCCTCGAAGCGGGCGGGGATGCCGGCGTAGCTGCTGTCGTCGAGCGTGACCCGACGGATCATCTCGCCACCGCCCAGGAAGGGAGGCATGGACTCGAGGAGTTCGGCGCGCGCCCACAGCGCTCCGACGCCGGTCGGCCCCAGCATCTTGTGGCCGGACAGGGCGTAGAAGTCGCAGTCGAGCGCCTGCAGGTCGACGGGCAGGTGGGGGGCCCCCTGGGCGCCGTCGACGACGAGCAGCGCGCCCGCGTCGTGGGCCATGTCCGCGATGCGGCGCACCGGGTTGACGGCCCCCAGGACGTTGCTCATGTGGAAGGTGGCCACCACCCGCGTGCGCTCGCCGATCGCCGCCTGCAACCCCTCCAGGTCGACGCGTTGGTCGTCCGTCAGGCCGACGTGCCGGATCACGATGCCGCGCTGGCGCTTCAGGAAGTGCCATGGCACGAGGTTGGCGTGGTGCTCCGCCACCGTGACGACGACCTCGTCGCCTTCGACGAGGTTGGCCCCGCCCCAGCTCGAGACGACGAGGTTCAGGGCCTCGGTGGTGTTGCGGGTGAAGACCACGGAGCGCGCGTCGGGGGCGTTCAAGAAACCGGCGACCCGCGCACGCGCCCCTTCGTAGGCGTCGGTGGCTTCCACGGACAGGGTGTGGGCCCCGCGGTGCACGTTGGCGTGGTGACCGTAGTAATAGGCGGCCATCGCTTCCACCACCTGGCGCGGCTTCTGCGAGGAGGCGGCGCTGTCCAGGTAGACGAGCGGATGCCCGTTGACGGAGCGCTCCAGAATGGGAAAATCGCGCCGCAGGGCGCGTGGATCGAGCGGGCTCATCACGCGCCAGTGTAGCACCGGGGTTCCAGCGTCCCCGTCGTCGACCGCGCTCGTCCGGGAGGCCTCAATCGCCCCAGGGAACGACGGCAACGTGCCCGTGATAGCTGCGGCGCGGCCGCGCGTCGTCGTCCAGCGCGTGGTAGCGCTCCAGCACCTCGTAGAGCTCGACCAGCATGCGCCGGGCCTCCTCGTCGGTCAACCGGAGCTCCAGGCTGACCCGCTCGGTGACAGGCCGGGTGGCGGGCCAGGCCTCCATCACGGCGTGCCAGTCGCGGCCGGCACCGGTGCCCGAGGCAGACTCGTACATCTCCTGGCCGTCGGCGCCTCGGTAGAGACGCCGCCCCTCCAGACCGCCCGCGCGCAAGGCCCGTGCCAGCGCCTTCACCACGCGCTCGTCCTCGCGGATCACGTCGGCGAGGATGCGCTCCTCCAACTCGTTGTAGGGGGTGAGGGCGAAGGGGATGTAGAAGGCGTCGCTCACCGAACGGTAGAGCTTGATGGGCCTGCCGGCGCGCCTGCGCTCTCCCCGGACCTCCAGCAGCCCCGCCGCCAGGAAGCGGCGCACCCGGTAGTGCATGGCGTCGAGCGCGCGGCCGGCCTCCTGCGCCGCCTCCGAGACGGAGCGCGTCCGGCCCAGGAAGGGCAGGAAGTACGCGCGGCTCCGCGCATCGCTCAGCAGGCGCGCCTGAAGGGGCGTGCGGACCTCCCAGGCGTCGCCCGGGCTTCTACTGGAATCCTCCGGTATCATCTCCAGTAGAAGCCTAGCATGCTGAGGGCATGACGGAACCCCGCGACGTACGCCTCTTTCAGCGCGACTTCACCGCCTACTGGCTCGGCATCGCCGTCAGCGCCATCGGCGACGCGCTCGGCTTCATCGCCATGCCCTTCCTGGTGCTCGGGCTCGGCGGGTCGGGCACGACACTGGCCACGGTGATGCTGCTGGCGTCGCTGCCGCGCTTCACCGGCCCCCTCCTGGGGGCCCTCGCCGACCGCCTCCCCCTGCGGCTGCCGCTCCTTGCCGGCGCCCTGGCCCGCGCGTTGCTGACCGCCGCGGTCGCCGTCCTGGCACTCGCCGGGGCGTTGCCGCTGTGGCTGCTCTACCTGGCGGCGCCCCTGAACGGCTTCGTCACCATCTTCACGTTCGCAGCCGGGAACGTGGTGCTGCCTCGGATCGTGCCCGCCGAGCGCCTGGCCCAGGCCAACGCCTTGATGCAGGCGGCCACCATGGGGATCCCGATGGTGGGGCTGGGCGCAGGGGGCGCGCTGGTCGCCACCGTCGGCGCTCCGGCCACCCTGGCTCTCGCCGCCCCCTGCCTGCTGGCCCTCGCGGTAGCCGCTCTGATCGTGCGCTTCCCGGCGGGTCCCGAGGTGGGGCACACGCCCTTCCTGGCCGATCTGACGGACGGCGTGCGCTTCCTCGCCGGGCGGCCGCCGCTGCAGGTCCTCCTGGTCGCCACGCTGGTCCTGAACGCCGCGCTCAACCTCCTCAACGTGCTGATGCCGCTGGCGATGGAACGCGCCCACCACGGGGCGCGCGGCTACGGCCTGTTCGAGGCGTTCATCTCGGCGGGGACGCTGATCGGCATCGTCGCCGTCACGGCCCTGGTGCAGCGCGTTCCGACCCGTCACCTGGTCACGCTCTCGCAGGCGATCGTGGCGATCGGCTTCGCCCTCCTGGCGACCGGCACGCTCCACCGCCTGCTCGGCGGCGGCGTGGTGATCGGCGCGGGCCTCGGCCTGGGCGAGGTGGCGTCCATCACGCTGTTGCAGCTCATCGTGCCCGACGGGCTGCGGGGGAAGGTGCTCGGCCTCGTGCTGCCCGCCAACGCCTTGGGCCTCACCGTCGGCGCCGCCGTCGCCGGGGCGGTGGCACCGCTCCCGTCCTACGCGACCGTGCTGTTGGCCGCCGGCGCTGTGCTGCTGATGCTGGCCGTCTCGTGGGCGGCGCTGTCGCGCGGCCTCGACGCCCGGGCGGCCGCCCGGCCCAGCGCCGCCTGAGGCGAGGCGGCAACGGCCCAAGGCGCGACGGGCGCGTCAGGGCGGAAGGCTACACTGGAGCCGTGGTCCTGCGCTCCCTGTCGCAGCTCAACCTGAGGAACCTGCGCACCCCGCAGATCGCCCTCGGCGCCGGCGTCGTCGCCCTGGTCGGGCGCAACGCGTCGGGCAAGAGCAACGTCATGGACGCCGCCTATCTGGCGTGCACCGGGGAGCTCCCGGCGGGCACCATTGCCGAGACCGTCCGCATCGGGGAGAGCGAGGGGTTCGTGGCCGCCGAGCTCGAGCACGCCGGCGGCGTCAGCCGCATCGAGGTCGGCCTGGCGCCGGGCCGCAAGCAGCTCCGGCTGGACGGGCAGACCGTGCGCGTGGTCGACATCGCCCGCGTGAGCAGCGCCGTGCTGATCACCCCCGAGGACGCCGACCTGGTGCACGGCTCACCCGGCAAGCGCCGCGGCTACCTCGATGCCCTGCTCTGCAAGCTCTCGGCCCGCTACGCCGCCTTGCTGCGCGAGTACCAGCGCGTCCTGGAGCAGCGCAACGCGCTGCTGCGCGCCGGCACCACGACCGCCGGCCTGGAGGTCTGGACGGAGCGCTTCGTGGCGGTCGGCAGCGAGATCGACGGGCTGCGTCAGCGCGTGGTGCGCCGCGTGTCGGAGCTGGCCGCGACCACCTACGCCGAGGTCGCCGGCGACGGCAAGGCCCTGGGCGTCGCGCTGCAGCAGAACCGCGCCAGCTGCGAGCTCGCCGAGGCGCTCGCCCTGGCGCGCGCCGAGGAGCAGGCGCGCGCCCTCACCCCGGTCGGCCCGCACCGCGACGATCTGGCACTCACCCTCGACGGCCACAGCGTGCAGGCCTACGGCTCGCGCGGGGAGGCCCGCACCGCGGCGCTCGCCCTACGCGTCGCGGAGTACCGCCTGCTCGAGGAGAAGCACGACGAACCCCCCGTCCTGCTCGTCGACGACTTCACGGCCGAGCTCGACGCCGGGCGCCGCGCCTTCCTGCTCGACCTCACGGCGCGCACACCGCAAGCCCTCGTCAGCGGGACCGAACCCCCTCCCACCTTCGGCCGCCTGCTGAACATCGAGGGGGGGACGGTCGAGCGTGCCTGAACGTCACGTCTCCGAGCTGCTGGGCGAGTTCTTCCGCCGCTCGGGCATGAAGCGCGCCGTGCGGCGGGCGGAGGCGGTGCTGCTGTGGCCGCAGGTGGCCGGCGCCGACGTGACGCGCTTCGCCCAGGCCAGGGCCCTCCGGGACGGCGTGCTGTACGTCGATGTCGGCGACAGCGAGACCGCGATGCACCTGAGCCTCCAGCGGCAGCGCTTCCTGGACGTCTATCACGGCCGCTTCGAGGCGCGCGAGGTGCGCGACATCCGCTTCACCGTCGGGCGGCCCCGCGCTCCCGAGGAGGACCCGCGCGAGCCCGGGCCCGGGCTCGTGCGCCCCGACCCCGACGCCCTGGCCGATCTGGCACGCCGGCTCGGCGAGCTCGAGCTCCCCGATGAGGTCGCCGGCGCCGCCCTGCGGGCGGGGCGGGCCATGCTCGGCTACCGGGCGCGGCGCCGGAACGAGGGGTGGCAGCCCTGTCCCACCTGCGGTGCACTGGTGCCCGAACCCGGCCTTTGCGACGCCTGCCGCCGCTACGCCGAGGAAGGGCGCGTGACCGACGCCGCCCGCGACCTGGCCGTGCGGCCCGGAGCGCCGACCCCGCAACTCGGGGAGGAGGAGCGGGCGGTGGCCGAGCACCTGGCGGCACGTTCGCTCGACAGGACCCTGGCAGAGCTGCTACCGCAGGTGCTCGCCGATCCCACCTTGAAGTCGCAGCTCGAGCGCGCCGCGCGCTGCCGCGCCGCACTGGCGGCGGGCAAGACCCTCGACGACGTGGAGCCCGACGATCTCCGCCACCTTCCCGAGCGGGTCAGGCGCGTGCTCGGTGCGCTGTGAGCGCCGCCCGGACCGCCGCCGCCGTCTCGCTTGGCTGCCGAACGCGCGGCGCGCGGCGGTAGACTACGCCCGGCCGCGCTCCCGCGGGAGCGCCCGGGTGGCATGGCCGCCCGCCCTCTCGCGGACGAGCACAACACCATCGCGGCGGCTCCCGCGCCGCCCGCGTGAACGAGGTGACGCATGACAAACCCCGTCAAACCCGTGGCACTCTTCATCCTGGACGGCTTCGGCCTCGCCCCGGCCGGCCCCGGCAACGCCGTGTCGCTGGCCCGCACGCCGACCTTCGACCGCATCTGGCGCGACTACCCGCACACCGAGCTGACCGCGTCGGGACGCGCCGTGGGGCTGCCCGAAGGCCAGATGGGCAACAGCGAGGTCGGCCACCTCAACCTGGGGGCCGGGCGCGTCGTGATGCAGAGCCTGAGCTTCATCCAGAACGCGATCGACGACGGCAGCTTCTTCGAGAACCCGGTCCTGACGAAGGCCTTCGACGCGGCCGAGGGGCACGCGTTGCACCTGATGGGGTTGGTCAGCAACGGAGGCGTCCACGCCGACCTCCGCCACGTGTTCGCGCTGCTCGAGCTCGCCGAGCGCCGCGGCACGGGGCCGGTATACGTTCACGTCTTCACCGACGGGCGCGACACCCCGCCGGACAGCGGGCGCCGCTTCGTCACGGAGCTGGAGGAGCGGATCGCCCGGCTCGACACGAGCGCGGCCGTGGCCAGCGTCTCGGGGCGCTACTTCGCCATGGATCGCGACAAGCGCTGGGAACGCACCCGCCTCGCTTACGAGGCGGTGGTGTGTGGCCGCTCCGAACACACCGCCCGCAGCGCCTCCGAAGCCGTGGAGGCGGCCTACCGGCGCGGCGAGACCGACGAGTTCATCCAGCCGACCGTGCTCACCACGGAGGACGGTGCGCCGGTGGGCGAGATCCACAACGGCGACGGCGTCGTGTTCTTCAACTTCCGCGCCGATCGCGCCCGCCAGCTCACCTACGCTCTGCTGGGCGGGCCGGACTGGAACGCCTTCGAACGCTGCCGGCACCCGCGTGTGCACTACGCCTCGCTCATGCAGTACGACCGCGAGCTCGACGCCCCCTTTGCCTTCGAGCTACCGGTGCTCCCGCACGTCCTCGGTGAGGTGGTGAGCGAGGCCGGCCTGCGGCAGTACCACACCGCGGAGACCGAGAAGTACGCGCACGTGACGTACTTCTTCAACGCCAAGCGCGAGGAGCCCTACCCGGGCGAGGAGCGGATGTTGGTGCCGTCACCCAAGGTCGCCACCTATGACCTTCAACCGCAGATGAGTGCGCCGGAGCTCACCGATGCCACCGTCCGGCGCCTGAAGGACGCCGACGACGACTTCCTGCTGCTCAACTACGCCAATCCCGACATGGTGGGTCATACCGGCGTGCTGCGCGCGGCCATCGCGGCCTGCGAGGCCGCCGACACCGGTCTCGGGCGGCTCCTCGAGGCCCTGCTGGCGAAGGGCGGAGCGGCCATCATCATCGCAGACCACGGCAATGCCGAGGTGATGGTGGAGGCCGACGGAAGCCCCCACACGGCCCACACCACCAACCCGGTGCCGTGCGTGCTGGTGACCGACGACCCGGAGCTGCGCCGTCGAACGCTGCGCAGTGGCGGCGTGCTCGGGGACGTCGCGCCCACCCTGCTCGAGCTCCTGGGCCTGGAACAACCCGCCGAGATGACCGGCCGGAGCCTGTTGCAGCCCTGATCCGGGCAGCCGGCGTCGTTCACCCCAACGGCAGCGCGAGCAGCGGCACGCGCATCTCGTCGGCCTCGAGCGAGCCGTGCATGCCGAGCAGCACGGTGTCCACGTCGTCGGGCCAGAGCGATGCCCGGCCGCGCGCCAGCACCACGGCGTCGCCGACCCGGCTTCCCGCCTCGGGGTGCGCACGGGTGGGGTCGCCGTAGAGGCCCGCGGCCAAGGCCTCCCGGCCGTCGACGACGAGAAAATCGGGCGCCAGCGCTTCCGAGGCCGCCGCCAGCAGGTCTCGCTTCGCCCCGTCCCGGGCGTACAGGTAGAGGTGACGCGGCTCGCCCCCCGGGCGGAGGGCCAGCAGCGCGCGCACGCCGGGGAGATCGACCACGCGCCGACGATCTTCCGGAGGGGTCGCCACCAGCCCGTGGTCGGCGGTGACCAGGAGCCAGGGCGGGGGGCCGGAGAACGGACGCAGGCCCCGGCACCACTCCTCCAGCACCGAGAGGATGGCGTCGAGAACGCGCTCCCACCCCGGCGTCTCGGGACCTTCCCGATGGCTGACGGTGTCCAGGTCGGGGGTGTAGACGTAGGCGAAGCCGGAGCTGGTCGAACGCAGGAAGCGTTCGGCGGCCGCGAGCGCCGCCGCGAGGTCGGGCATCCCGCGCGGCGCGGCGCCGCGGAACTGCAGGCGTGAGAGCGGGCTGCGCGCGATCGAGGCGGGCAGGAAGGCGGCCGTCGGCACGCCGCCCGCCTCGAGCGTCTGGAAGAGCGACGGGCTCTCCAGGAACGCCTCGGGCCGCAGGCCGCGCCGCTCGAGCCCGTCATCGTCGCCGGGGACCGTCCAGAACAACATGTTGCCGACCAGGCCGAGCCGCGGCAGGCGCTGGCTGAAACCCAGCATCCCCGTCTCGGCCGGCGTCGAGCCGTTGCCCAGCAGCGCGGTGGTGGCGACGCTGGTCGTCGACGGAACCACCGACGTCACGCTCGTGCTCAGGCCTCCAGCCCCTTCGGCCAGGGCGCGAAGCCGCGTTCCGAACGCGCTCCGCCGTTCCAGCGCCGTCAGGCCCATGCCGTCGATCACCAGCAACAACACGCGTCTCGCATGAATCTCGCCGAGACCGTGGCCGGCGGCCAACGGCGCGGCCGCCCAGCCGCGCCGCACGCCGAGCAGGTGCCCCACCGTGACCGGCACATTGACGAGCGACCCGCCCCCGTAGTCGGGCGACACGAAGGTCCCTCCGCGGGTCGCCAGCCACGCCCGGGGAGTGATCATGGCGCGACGATACTCCGTGCAGGGACCCCGCGCGCCGGACGGGCCGCCCGCGACCAGCGCACCCGCCGTTCGGGCCCCGTGCCGCAAGCGCAAACAGCGAGCGGGGCGGCCCCCGAAGGGACCGCCCCGCTCCTCGTTCGAGCGCGATGCGCGCTCGCCAACGGGCCGTCTGGCCTAGAAGTCCATACCGCCCATGCCGCCCATGCCGCCCATGTCGCCGCCGGACATGCCGCCGCCCTTGTCTTCCTTCTCCGGCTTGTCCGTGATCACCGCTTCGGTGGTGAGCAGGAGGGCGCCGATGGAGGCCGCATTCTGCAACGCCGTGCGCGTGACCTTGGCGGGGTCGACGATGCCGGCCGCGAACATGTCGTCGACGTACTCGTCGGTGGCGGCGTTGTAGCCGAACTTACCGTCGTTCCTGCCCATGATGGTGTTCACCACCACCGAGCCCTCCGCGCCGGCGTTGGCCGCGATCTGGCGGGCAGGCTCTTCGAGGGCGCGCATCAGGATGCTGGCACCGGTGCGCTCGTCGTGGCTGAGCCCCTCGGTGACCTTCTTGACCGCATCGATGGCGTGGATGAGCGTCACGCCGCCGCCGGCGACGATGCCCTCCTCCACCGCCGAGCGCGCCGTGGAGAGCGCGTCCTCGAAGCGATGCTTCTTCTCCTTCATCTCGGTCTCGGTCGCCGCCCCGACACGGATCACCGCGACGCCGCCCGACAGCTTCGCGAGGCGCTCCTGGAGCTTCTCCTTGGCGTAGTCGCTGTCGGTGTTGTCGAGCTCGGTCTTGATGCCCTTGACCCGGGCGTCGATCTGCTCCTTGCTGCCCTGGCCCTCGATGATCGTCGTCTCGTCCTTGCTGATGCGCACGCGCTTGGCGCTCCCGAGCTGGGCGAGCCGGACGTTCTCGAGCTTGTGCCCGAGCTCCTCGCTGATCATCTCGCCGCCGGTGACGGCCGCGATGTCCTTGAGCATCTCCTTGCGGCGGTCGCCGAAGCCGGGAGCCTTGACCGCAGCCACGTTGAGCGTGCCGCGCAGCTTGTTGACCACCAGCGTCGCGAGGGCTTCGCCCTCGATGTCCTCGGCGATGATCAGCAGCGGCTTGCCCGTCTGCGCCACCTGCTCGAGGACCGGCAGCAGGTCCTTGAGGGCGGAGATCTTCTTCTCGTGGATGAGGATGTAGGCGTCCTCGAGCACCACTTCCATGGCGTCGGAATCGGTCACGAAGTAGGCGCTGAGGTAGCCCTTGTCGAACTGCATGCCCTCGACCACGTCGAGCTCGGTCTCGAGCGTCTTCGACTCCTCGACGGTGATGACGCCGTCGCGGCCGACCTTGTCCATGGCGTCGGCGATGATCTTCCCGACCTCCGGCTCGTTGGCCGAGATGCTGGCGACCTCCGCGACGGACTTGCTGTCCTCCACCGGCTTCGACATCTCGCGGATGCTCGCCACGGCGGCCTCGACGGCCTTGTCGATGCCGCGCTTGAGCGCCAGCGGGCTGGCGCCGGCCGCGACGTTGCGCAGGCCCTCGTGCACGATCGACTGACCGAGAACGGTGGCCGTCGTGGTGCCGTCACCGGTGATGTCGTTGGTCTTGCTGGCGATCTCGATGAGCAGCTTGGCGCCGACGTTCTCGAGGTGATCGGACAGCTCGATGTCCTTGGCGACGGTCACGCCGTCCTTGGTGATGGTGGGGCTGCCGAACTTCTTCTCCAGCACCACGTTCCGGCCCTTCGGGCCGAGGGTCACCTTGACGGCGTTGGCGACGGCGTTGACGCCGCGCTCCAGACTGCGACGGGCTTCTTCCTTGAAGATCAGTTCCTTGGCCATGTCTCTACTCTCTCCCCGGGATCACTCGACGACGGCGTGGATGTCGCGCTGGCTGAGGATCATCAGCTCCTTGGCGCCGAGGCTGACCTCGGTGCCACCGTACTTGGCGAACACCACCGTGTCGCCGACCTTCACTTCCATGGGCTCGCGCTCACCGCTGTCGAGCACCTTGCCCGGGCCGACGGCCAGGACCTTGCCACGCTGGCTCTTCTCCTTCGCCGTATCGGGAAGGACGATGCCGCTCGCCGTGGTCTGCGGCTCGTCGATCACCTCGACGACGACCTTGTCACCGAGTGGCTTCAGGGTCATCTTGTCCTCGGTCACTGCCATAAGTTTCCTCCGTGTCGGATGGGGTTCCCGGATGGGTTGGGTCTCCATGAGATTAGCACTCACGCGGCGTGAGTGCTAACTGCGGACATCGTATCCGCGTCGGGGTGCGTTGTCAAGGACTTTGAGCGCCAAGCACTCAGGTTTTTCGCACCTTCCTACCCTACCGCCCGTCGCCCCCGGACACAAGGCCGCCGATGACACGCTCACCCGTCCAGGCCGCTGCGGAGCGAGGCGCAGGGGAACGGCGGGCGACCGCCCGCAACGTCCGGCAGCGGCCACCGGCAGCGGCGCTCAGCCGCGCTTCAGCCCCCATACGAACGAGGGCACGAAGGCGGCAGCGAAGGCGACGTTGTAGGTGAGCACGGCGAGCACGGTGCGCCACGCGCCGCCCAGCGCGTTCGGCGTGAACATGGGGTCGACGCTGCCCTGCACCGCGGTCCAGTTGATGGAGATGAATCCGTAGTAGGCGAGCACCTGGACGACCACGAACAGCAGGCCGACGGCGATGGCCACCAGCTTGCCGACCTTCTTCAGGGCGAAGCCCGCCGCGAAGCCGGCCACCGCGCCGAACCCCAGTTGCTCCACGAACGGGAAGACGGTCTGCAGATCCGGGCTCTGCACGGCCCGAGCGTAGCATGGCCCGCGCTCACGCGCATGCCGGGCGGGAAGCAGGCGCGCCGGCCCCGGCGGTGCCCGGGGCCGGCCGGAGCCCTGAGGTAAGATGGCTGCGTGAGCCTGCGCATCGCCCCGCCGATCCGAGAGGCCCTGCGCACGGGCCGCCCGGTCGTGGCGCTCGAGTCCACCGTGGTGACCCACGGGCTGCCGCGCCCTCGCAACCTCGCCCTCGCCCGCCGCCTCGAACAGGTGGTCCGCGACGCCGGTGCCACGCCGGCGACGGTCGGCGTTGTGGACGGCGAGCTGGTGGTGGGCATCGACGACGGAGAGCTCAAGCGCCTGGCGCACGACGACGGCGCCGACAAGGCCTCGCTCTGGAACCTCGCCGCCCTGCTCGCCCGCGGGACCTGCGCCGGCACCACCGTCGCCGCCACGCTCTACGCCGCCACCCGCGCCGGCATCCCGGTCTTCGCGACCGGCGGCATCGGCGGCGTCCACGATCATCCGTTCGACGAGTCCGCCGACCTCGGGGCGCTGGCGCGCTTCCCCGTCCTGACGGTGTGTGCTGGCCCCAAGAGCATCCTCGACGCAGCCGGCACCCTGGAACGCCTGGAGAGCCTCGGCGTCCCCGTCGTGGGCTACCGGTCGGCCAGGCTGGCGGGCTTCGTCGTATCCGAGGTCGACCTCCCGCTTCCGGCGCGGGTGGAGACGCCACGCGAGGCCGCCCAGGTGTTGCTCGCGCAGCGCGCGCTCCGGCTCGATGCCGGCATCGTCCTGTCCAACCCGGTGTCGCGCGGTCTCGACCCGAAGCGCTTCGCGACCTGGCTCGAACGCGCCCGCACCGACCTCCGGGCCGGCGGCGTGCGTGGCCGCGACACCACCCCCTACCTGCTGGCGCGGCTGGCCGAGCTCTCGGAGGGCGCCACCGTCGACACGAACCTACGGTTGCTGGAGGAGAACGCGCACCTGGCTGCCGCGGTGGCCGTGGAGCTGTCCGCCCTGACGGCGCCCCGACCCGCTGCCGCGTCGCCCACGGCGAGCGGCGTACCGTCCGGAGGGTCAGCATGAGCGAGCACGACGTGAATCCCGGGGGCTCGGAAGCGAACGGTGGGCACCAGCCGGGGGGCCGCCCTCAGGGGCTCGGCGCCATGCTCGTGGAGGCGCGCACCCGCAAGGGTCTGGAGCTCGCCGACATCGCCGAGCTGACGCACGTGCGGCTGGAGTACCTGCGGGCGCTCGAGGAAGCGCGCTATCAGGACCTCCCGGAGGACGTCTACAGCCGCAACTACGTGCGCCTCTACGCCCAGGCCGTCGGCCTCGACGCCGCCACGGTGCTCGACAGCTACGCCCGCGAGCGCCGGCGCTCGGTGGGCATGTCCACGCTCGAACAACGCCTCGAGCAGGAGCGCAGGGGCGAGGTCCCGGACCAGGACCGGCGCTCGGGCCTGCCGTTCGGCACGCTGCTCCCCACGCTGCTGCTGGTCGTGGTGCTGGTGGGGTTGGCGGTGTGGGGGTTCAACAGCCTGCTGTTCCGTCCCGGCCACGCTCCCGCCGCCAGCCCCGCCGGCGGCGAGCCGACCGTGGCGACAGCTCCGCAACAGAGCGGCCAGACGCCCGGCGCGGCCGCCGGCGGCGCATCCAATCCTGCAGGGACCAGCTCCGGGGGCGCCTCCACCCCTGCGGGTGCGAGTTCCGGGGGCGCCTCCACCCCTGCGGGGGTGGTCGGCGACGCCGTGCAATCGCGCACCGTCCAGGTCACCATCGACACGCAGCCACCCGGCGCCAGCGTCAGCATCGACGGTTTCGCCCTGCCGGGCACGACGCCCATCCAGGACGCCCCCGTGACCGCCAGAGAGGGCCGTCAGCTCGAGATCACGCTCCCCGGCTACCAGCCGGTGGTGACGACCGTGGACCTCACCAAGGACCGCACCCTCAGCTACACGCTGAGCCCCACGCCGCAGGCGCCGAGCGAGGCGCCCGGCCCCTCGAGCGCCTCGGTCACGCCGGCCTCCGTGGGCGCCA
>Ga0102962_1000636_pt1 | contig 15695 bp, 12 predicted proteins | sample SalPonF2_C_D2_MG_FD_84519 | JGI IMG/M metagenome (GOLD analysis project Ga0102962, IMG submission 84519) | Salt pond soil microbial communities from South San Francisco under conditions of wetland restoration - Salt Pond MetaG SF2_C_D2_MG ...
ATAACTCCGGGGCATCCTGAGTTAATGCCTTCAAAAGGTGTTGAAAATACCAGCGGCCCGCTGGGGCAGGGACATACAATGGCTGTTGGTGCTGCTATAGCAGAGCGATTTTTATGTGAAAGATTTGGAGAATGGATGTCTCATAAAACTTTTACCTTCATTTCTGATGGAGGTGTTCAGGAGGAGATTTCTCAGGGAGCTGGACGGTTGGCAGGGTACCTGGGCCTTAATAACCTGATTATGTTTTATGATTCAAATGATATCCAGCTTTCTACAGAAACCGATAAGGTTACAAACGAGGATACAGCAAAGAAATATGAGGCATGGGGATGGAATGTCCTCACGATTGAAGGAAACAATATTGAAGCGATCAGAGGAGCTTTAAATTCTGCAATTGAAGAAAAAGGCCGGCCTACCCTGATCATTGGAAGGACTATAATGGGTAAAGGTGCCCTTACTGAAACGGGCGAAAATTTTGAACGTCAGACTTCTACACACGGAATGCCGCTAGGAGAGGCCGGCGCGTCTTTTACTAAAACTGTCGAAAATCTTGGCGGTGACCCTGAAAATCCTTTTCTAATCTTTGATGAGGTAAAAGAATATTTCAATGAAATCAGGGAAAAGAAGATTGAGGCTGCTAAGCAGAAGAAGCAATTGCAGGCCGAATGGGAAAAAAAGAATCCTGAGTTAGCTGCCAAATTGCAACATTATCTGTCAGACAGAGCTCCTGAAATCAATTATGAAGAAATTGTTCAAAAACCGGGTGTTGCAACCCGTGCTGCATCGGGAGCAGTGTTGTCTCATTTTGCCAAAGAGGTCGAAAACATGATTGTAATGTCTGCTGATCTCTCAAACAGTGACAAAACTGATTCTTTTTTAAAAAATACCCATCAGTTCCGTCGGAATGATTTTTCCGGATCTTTCCTGCAGGTTGGAGTTAGTGAATTAACAATGGCTGCCATTGCAAATGGCATGGCTTTACATGGCGGTGTGATACCCGTTTGTGCAACGTTTTTTGTTTTTTCTGATTATATGAAACCTGCTGTTCGCCTTTCTGCATTAATGGAACTTCCTGTAAAATTTGTATGGACTCACGATGCTTTCAGGGTTGGAGAAGACGGACCAACTCATCAGCCTGTTGAGCAGGAAGCGCAGATCAGGTTGCTCGAAAAGCTGAAGAATCATAAAGGACACCAGAGTATGCTCGTGCTAAGACCGGCAGATGCTGTTGAAACCAGTGTTGCATGGAAAATTGCAATGGAAAATACCAATACTCCCACTGCACTTATTCTTTCAAGACAGGGCATTAAGGACCTGCCGGTTGAAGATGGTTCTACAAGATATAACGATGCCCTGCAGGCTGAAAAAGGAGCATACATTGTTCAGGAAGACAATAATTCACCCGATATAGTGCTGGTTGCAAATGGCTCTGAAGTTTCCACTCTCGTGGAAGGAGCCGTACTACTCCGGAAAGAGAAAGGGCTGAAGGTCAGGGTGGTGTCTGCAATTTCGGAAGGGCTTTTCCGGCAGCAATCCTCAGATTATCAGCTTTCTGTTATCCCGGATAATGTACCGGTACTGGGACTGACAGCCGGATTACCTGTAACTATGCAGGGACTTGTTGGCCCGCTGGGTAAATCTATAGGTATGGAATCCTTTGGATTCTCGGCCCCTTACAAAGTGCTTGATGAAAAACTGGGTTACACCGGAGAAAATGTATATGAACAGGCACTGAAATTACTGGCCAAATAAGAATTTTACAAAATTTCAGATTGCTTTTCTTTAGGAAAGTTTGAATATAGAATCTATTAAAGCGTTTCCGGCTAAAAATCGGAAACGCTTTTCTTTTATTAAATGTGTTCCCATATATTAATTCCTTAATTGCAATGGTTCTTTATTCGGAATGATAAAAAAATGTATTTGTTGTCATTTAGCAACTCCTTCAGTGCATATAGAAAAGATTTATTATTTAAATTTAAAACCAAAAAAATACAATATGGAAATTATCAAATGGGTAGATACATACTCAGTCGGTGTGGAGGAGATCGATAATCAGCATAAAAGGCTTGTAAAGATACTTAATGAACTTTATAGTGCTATGTCTGTAGGGAAAGGTCGCGATATTCTGGAAAGAATTCTGGGTGAACTAACAGACTATGCAGTGCAGCATTTTTATATTGAGGAAAAAAAGATGATGGTCAATGGATACCCTGAATATAAAGATCATAAAAAAAAACATGGCGATTTTGTTGATAGAATTCAGGATTTTAAAAATCAGTATACGAAGGGTAACAGTAAAATTACAATTGAACTGGTAAATTTTCTTAAGGACTGGCTTGTTAATCACATAACGACTGTGGATAAGCAGCTGGGTGATTTCCTGTTGGAAAAAGGAGCATAAAATAAACTTCCTTTTTTTAATTAACTTCAGTAAATAATAAAAAAAGGATAGCGCATTAAATAAGTATATTATTTTTAAACTTGTGATTTTTTGAGTGAAAGGTAATGTTCGTTTGTAATTATTAATTACTGCTGAATACAGAATGTTTCCCGGCGAATATGTATCATTTAATGATTATTTTTCGTTATATCAATCAAAAATCATGAGCATTAGCTAAAAGGTACCTAAACCAAACCTATGAAATGCATATTAACCAAAAGTTATTAAATATTAGTGTGGCCTTAAAATATTTTTTTGCACTGATATTATGGATAGTACCGATGCTATTGGGTGCGCAAACCAGAAATGATGCTGAGCCACCTAATACTCGTATTTTATTTGTTTTTGATGGATCCCAAAGCATGGCGGGTATTTGGAACAAACATCCCAAAATAGATATTGCCCGCTCGATACTTATTCATATGGTTGACAGCCTGGAACAACTTAACAATGTTCAGCTTGCCTTGCGCGTATATGGTCATCAAAGTCCTGTTCCTCCTCAGGATTGTCATGATACAAGACTTGAAGTACCTTTTGGACCTCATAATTCCCTGGCAATTAAACAAAAACTCAGATTTATTACCCCCAGGGGAACTACTCCCATTGCTTACTCACTTGAACAGGCAGCGAACGATTTCGAGGAATGTGAAAACTGTCGCAACATTATTATCTTAATTACTGATGGAATTGAAGCCTGCGAAGGTGATCCCTGTGCTGTTTCAGATATGCTTCAGCGTAAGGGCATAGTTTTAAAGCCTTTTGTTATTGGTATTGGTATGGATGAAGATCTTAGCCAGACCTTCGATTGCATGGGAACTTACTATAATGCACCCAGAGAAGAAAAATTCAAAGAAGTACTTGATGTTGTTATTTCTCAGGCGTTGGATGCTACTACGGCTCAGGTTAATCTGCTTGATGCAAACGGTTACCCGACAGAAACAAATGTAAACATGACCTTCTATGACAGGTTATCAGGTAAGATCCTGCGTAATTACATGCATACGCTAAATAACAAAGGTAATCCTGATACACTTATTCTGGATCCCATGGTTACTTATCGAATTGTGATTCACACAATACCTAAAGTTGTTATAGACAGTGCACGTGTATTACCGGGGAAGCATACAATTATTGCAGCAGATGCCCCACAGGGAACTTTACTGGTCACAACTGAAGGTTTGTCAAACCAGTATCGGGATATGCAATATATTGTCAGGCTCCATGGTAAAATGAATACATTAAACCGTCAAAAAATTGATGAAAAAGAAAAATATATTACTGGTTTATATGATCTTGAAATCCCAACAATACCCCAAATTAATATAGACAATATAGAAATAAAACAAAGTCATACAACAACCGTCAAAGTTCCCCGGCCTGGGATTGCAACCTTTTTAAAATCGTCTTCAGGATATGGGAGTTTGTACATAATGAGAAAAGGCAAAATGGAATGGGTGTATAACCTGAATACAGATGCCAGGAATGAAACCCTTATGTTACAACCGGGAAGCTATAAAGCTGTTTTCAGAGCAATGAATGCCAAGCAAACTGTATACACAATAGTACGATCATTTGATATTTGGTCAGGACGGTCATTGGTTATTGAATTCCACTAGAAAATAATTATCCTCAGATTAAACCTTGCTTATAATTATTTATCTAATCATTTAAATACAGAAACTGCAGGTATCTCTCTGCAGGTTTTATTTATAATTCGGCAATGATGCTATTTTTTAGTTGATAAGGGAGTCTGCGAATGCCTGAATATACGGATAAAGAGTTACTTAAGCTTTTTAGAGAAAAGGATACCTCATATTATGCCTTTAATCTTATTGTACGCACATACCAGGAGCGACTTTACTGGCATATAAGACGTATCGTAACAGAACATGAAGATGCGGATGATGTTTTGCAAAATACTTTTATTAAAGTCTGGAAAGCACTCGGACAATTCAGGGAAGAGGCCGGGCTTTTTACCTGGCTGTTTAAAATTGCTACAAATGAGTCTTTAACATTCCTGAAGAAGAAAAAACGAAAACAACTTCTTTCTCTCAGGCTGGAAAAGGAATATAAAAATCAGTATGTCGAAAATAGTTTCTTTTCAGGTGATGAAATTCAGATTAAATTACAAGAGGCGATTCATAAATTGCCTAGAAAACAACAATTAGTATTTAATATGAAATATTTTGACGACATTAAATATGAAGAAATGTCAAAAATACTTAATACTTCAGTGGGTGCCTTAAAGGCTTCTTATCATCATGCAGTAAAAAAAATCGAAAAAGAGTTGGGAGGAGATTAAACCTTCACGGTGATTGATTGTCAAATAATTATAAAAATATGGCAATGAAAAAAATACGTAATAGCGATATTAAATTATCAGATCTTCAAAAAGATAATCCATTCAGTGTACCGGATGGGTATTTTGATACATTCCCTGAACGACTTATGAGGCAAGTGGTCAAAGAAAAGACAACATCGTTCTCCCAAAGGATGTTTCAGCTGGTAAGACCACAATTTGCACTGGCCGGAGGGCTGCTCCTCTTCGCTCTGATTGGTTATGTGGGTTTTAGTTTTTTACTTGATCATCAACCGGGTAAACAGGTATTGACAAGTACTGAAATAAACAGTGTACTGGAAACTGATCCTGCTTTTATCGACGAATATACCCTGATAGATGTGGTTGATGAGGATCAGATTAATTCGGAAACCGGTGAGTCAAATGAGGATGCATATGATGATCAGGTTGCTGATTATTTGATGGACCACGACATTGAAATGACAACACTTATAGAACAATTATAAAATAACTGGTATGAAAAGTAATACATTTATAGTAATCTCATTTATAATTCTTTTTTGTGTCCCGTCTCAGCAAGCACTTTCTCAAAATGGTGGCGGAAGGGGATACCAGGCAAAACTTGAGAGAATAAAGGCGCAAAAAGTTGCATTTTTTACCGAACATATAGGATTAACCCCTGCCGAAGCTGAAAAATTCTGGCCTGTTTATAACGCCTATCAGGCGAAAAAGGATCAAATTGCACTGGATAGAAGAAAAACTTTACGGGCTTATCATAATGATGAATTATCTGACAGAGAAATAGGAGAAATAGCAGATAAGTATATTCATTATCAGGTAGATGAAGCAAACCTGGATCAGGAATATCTGACTAAATTCAAAAAAATTCTGCCGGTTAAAAAAGTGATGGATATGTATATCGCCGAAAACCAATTTAAATACTATCTACTGAATCAGATAAGGGGAAGAGGCCCCGGACATGGATGGGGACCCGGACCGGCAAATCAGGATGACAATAACTTTAGATAGAGATTCTGCTTGTCTATATTGAAAGGTTCTTACAATACTGGTAATTCGTTTATCTGACCCCGTATTTGTCTTTTTTCATCAATAAATTACTAATTACATACAGAACAGAAATAAGTGCAAAAAAACGGGCTATACGTGAAATAAAATCACCATGAATCACATAAAAAGTTAACTTGTCATTAGCATCGAGCTGTGTGCTGATGGCTCCTCTTTTATTTCTGTCTAATTTTTTGAAAATTTCACCTTTCTGATTCACAAAACAGGATATACCAGTGTTGGCTGATCTGGCAATGCTTCTGCGGGTTTCAACTGCACGAAGGCTTGCAAGACGTAAATGTTGGAGAGAACCAGCCTGATTTTTCCACCACCCGTCATTGGTTATAATAAAAACATATCCGGCTCCTTTACGAACAAATCCGGAGATATATTCTCCATATGCTGATTCGTAGCAGATGACAGTTGCTGTTTCAGGAGATACTGCATTTTGATTAAACAACTCTTTATTCTCCTGAATAGCGTAACTACCTGTTTCTCCGCCCAAATCTATCATTAACTTTTGCATAAATCCAAAAATCCCTGGATAGGGGATCCTTTCTACTCCGGCTACAAGTTTATTTTTAAAATATACCTGTACTCTGTTAGAGGTATCAATAAGTAATGCTGAATTAAAGGTGACATAAGATTTTCCTTTATCAGGCATTCTTTTTGCAACCTGAGGTATTTTCTCATGATCTTTATATTGCTTGAATGCGATAGCACCAACAACAAATTTAACCTTTGGATGTGCCAATACAAATTCTTTGATGATATTTACCGAACTATTTGCTAATGGGTCATTGAGCCAAACGCTGCTGGTAATAGCAGTCTCAGGTGCCAGTACAAACTCAGTTGAAGGAGTTATCAATGAATCTGCCAAATGAATAAGTAAACCTGTTTGTTGCTCTGAAGGAATATCATCATATTTTTTATGAGGATCAATGTTGGGTTGTAAGACAACAATTTGATGAGGGTCCTCTGAATTTTTGTAATTCTTAAAACGGGTGAGTGAAGTGGTCATGGGAAAGCCTGTGATAATTATTGCCAGCAGTGAGCGCATCATAATATCTCTTGATGAACTTTGCAGCCGGTAATGTCTGATCACATCATATACAGCAAGGTTAACCAGTAATATCCATAAACTCCCACCGGCAATACCTGTATATTCATACCACTGAACAAATGGAATGTCTTTGGCAAGGCCGTTCCCAAGATTTAACCAGGGCCATGAGAGTTGGGAATGTATCGAATAGTATTCGAAAGTAAGCCAAAAGACCAGCAGACTAAAATAACCAAAACTGCGGCCAAGCAATCTTTTGGTAAAATGAAAAGCCCAAAAGACAAATGTCATCAGTGCGGAAGTGAAAATAACCGCTGCCAGCATGCCTGAAATTGAAACCTGGGCAATCCACCAGGTCGTTAACAGATTCCAGACGAAGAAGGTAAAAAACGAATAGGGAATTATTGAAAGTGTACCATAGTGATTTCTGTTTTTGTCCAGGTAGTCTTCAATAATTAATACAGGAATGAATGCAATTAAAAGAATTAATCCGGTTACCCATTGGCTCCAGGCCAATGCTAATAATAAACCTGATAAAAGTGCCAGGAAGTATAACAGGGATCGTTTCATTGTATCAGTATTTATGCTGGTGTTTGTAAAAATTACAAAAATAATTTTATTTACTTACTAATTCTGATTTTGTAAGAATTGTAATGTTTTTCATGATAAGCAATTGAGGCGTCAGTATGTCAGCTTGTTTTAAATAATGTTAAATTAAAAGATATTGTACAAATGTTGATATGTTTTTTGTAACATTTTTTGCATAACCCTGTTTAATAATATAAGTTTGCAGAATTATAGATTTTTTTATGTTGATGAAATTATGATAGTATGGCGGTGGATGTTTTCTTAAAAGGAATGCTGATTGGTCTTGCAGCTTCTATTCCCCTTGGTCCTATTGGTGTTTTATGTATTCAGCGCACGCTGAATAAAGGGGTGTATTCTGGTTTTTTTTCAGGATTAGGAGCTGCTGTTGCTGATACCTTCATGGCCATGATTGCTGCATTGGGCGTTACATTCATCATCAATTTTATTGAACAGCAAATGCTGTTTTTTCATATCATTGGCGGACTCGTAGTTGCTTTTCTTGGAATCAGAATATTTTATACCAATCCTGCCAAGCAGATGAGACGACAAAGACGTAAAAAATCAGGTAAATTAATTAAAGATTTTGTCTCCGTTTTGTTGCTCACACTTTCAAATCCAGTTGCAGTATTTCTCTTTATTGCATTTTTTGCTTCCTTCAATGTGCTGCAGGATGAAAGTCCGGTTTTTGCTTCTGTTATTCTTATTGTTGGTACTTTCTCCGGCGCGGCCCTTTGGTGGTTTACCCTAAGCAATGTGGTAAATAAATTCAGGAGTAAATTCAGACTTCGTCGCTTACTCATTATCAACCGTATTTCCGGAAGTGTGATTTTCGCATTTGGAATTTTTGTAATTCTTACAATTCTTTAACTCTCTCTGGATACTTCTCCTTCCCTCTTATCTATATTTTTTCATGATGCGTTATAAAACTTTTTATGATATTAATGAGTATCATAAATTACAGGTATTTTTTACTTTCAGATAAAGGTATTATTTTAATCCGGTACAAGAATGATTGTAAAGATTATTGTTTAAAAAATAATATTTTATTTCTGCAATTGAAAATATCTTTAATTTGCAGATATTCAATTGAAAAAAACATTTAATTTGCACCATTAAAAAAGCGAAGCTACTATGCAAAAGAACAGACTTACTATTTTATTTGCCGGCCTGGCTCTGATTTTTGTTTTAACTTCCTGTGAGAAATGGAAATGTATTGAAGGAGACAATAATATAGTATCAGAATACAGATCTGTAAGTTCTGATTTCCATTCAATTGAAGCAAATGGTGATTTTGATGTTGAAATTATTCAGGATACTGTTTATGATATTTATGTTGAAGCTGATAAAAATATTATGGCACTGATATCAACTGATGTAAGGTCGGGGAAATTGATAATTGAGACTAACACTCGCAGGTGTATTAGAACTGACAAACCCGTTTACGTTAGAGTATCAACTCCCGATATTTTTCAGGTTGAACAAAATGGTTCCGGTTATATCTACTGTGATGGCGTTTATAATGATATCCTTAGCTTAAAAAATAATGGGAGTGGATCGATAGAATTCAATAATATTGACACAAGACAACTAAATCTCAAACTTACCGGATCCGGACCGGTTGAAGTCTGGGGTATCGCCAATGTTGGAGACTATCAAATTGTAGGATCGGGTAATATTAAGAGTTTCCACATGGAGCTGGATGAACTGGACGGGAATATTTCCGGGTCCGGAGACATGTATGTTTTTGTCTATGATTATATCGATGCTGTTATTTCTGGCAGCGGCAATATCTTTTACAAAGGGGATCCTTCATTCAGGGTAAATATTACAGGTACCGGTGATGTTGTCAATAGTAATTAATGCTCTTCTGAGAATATCAGCCGGTTCTTTCGGTTTGCTGTTGGTGCGTATTATCGTTTTACAAGTAGTATTGATCTTCCGGATACTTCTCCGGATGTATTGAATGGAATAAGTGGTGGTATTACAATGAAATTCGGTAAATTTTGATTAGTTGAATTATGATAATGAAAACAAAAAAACCTGCAGAAAATGTGCAGGTTTTTATTTTTAACGCTGAATTATTATTGCTCATCCAAAAACTCAGCCTTTCCTTTATCCAGAAATTGTATGAAATGGTCCGGATTGGTATCAAGGCCATAAGGACCGGCCAGTTTTTTACCATCCGGGTCCAGTATTACGTAGAAAGGTTGAGTATTGGTATTAAATCTTGTGATTTGGAAATCAGCATTCTTCTTTCCCATCGTTTTCTTAACTTTCCCATCAAAAGTTGAAGTTACCCATTCATCTTCAGGTAACTTTGTGCGATCATCTACATACAAGGCAACTATAACAAAGTCATTTCTGAGTCTTTCCAAAACACCTGGATTGGGCCAGACTTTGGCTTCCATATCTTTACAGTTACTACAACCATGCCCGTTAAAATCGAGGAATACTGGTTTATTTAGTTTTTTGGCGCAAGCCAGTGCCTGATGGTAATCAAAATAGCCTTTTAATCCATAGGGGAGGGTAAGAATATCTGAAAACCTTGCATCTCCGCAGAACGTTGCACTCTGATCATTGGATTTTTCACCTGATGATATGCCCTGGTTTTCTTCAATTAGTCTTTCCAGATCGAATGATTGACTGGTTTTTGGCGGAATCAGCGCAGAGATTTCAGTTAATGGTGCACCAAACAACCCAGGGAATAAATACACGGAAAATGTAAAGGAAGCAACAGCCAGAATTAATCTGGGAAATCCTACATGCGGCGTGTCACTGTCATGGGCAAATTTAATTTTCCCCAATAAATACATCCCGAGGAGTATGAATATCACGATCCAAATTGACAGATACAAACTCCTGCCCATAATACCCAGGTGGTAAGCTTGGCTCATGTTACCCAAAAACTTGAAACTGAATGCAAGAACGATAAATCCAAGGACAACCTTAACGGAGTTAAGCCAGCCTCCTGATTTTGGCAGATTACTCAACCATGAAGGGAAAATGGCAAATAAGGTGAAAGGAAGTGCAAAGGCTAATGAAAAACCAAACATACCAATGGCAGGTTTAAGCGCCAACCCTCCACTGGCCGACTCCACCAGTAAAGCACCTATAATTGGTCCTGTACAGCTGAAGGAAACAATTACGAGGGTCAAAGCCATGAAAAATGCACCCAGCATTCCTCCCTTGTCTGCTCTTTTATCAGCTTTTTCGACCAGGGTATTGGGCAATACCAGTTCAAACATTCCGAAAAAGGAAGCAGCAAATAGAATAAAGAGCAAAAAGAAAATTGTATTGGGAATCCAGTGGGAACTCAATTGAGTGGCAAAATCAGCTCCTGCACTGGTCAGTGAAACAATAACACCTATGGCTGAATAGATTACCACAATTGAAAGGCCAAAAACTATTCCCTTCATGATTGCCTTACGGCGATTTTCACTGCCGCGCATGAAAAAGGAAACTGTCATGGGGATCATCGGGAATACACATGGAGTAAGCATTCCGGCCAAACCAGCCAGAAATGAAATGAAGAAAAATACCCATAGTGATTTGCCTTGTTTTTCTCTGGCTGCATCAGCAGATAAACCTGAAGACTCAACCCTCGCTTGCTCTAATGCTCCGGTATCTTTTTTACTGTCAATTTGTAAAGGAGCCTTTTTTATCAGCGAAGTGCTGGCATCTGTCGTTTCGGTTATATCGGCTTTGGATTCGGTTTGTGATGTTTGTTCTGCAACTGCTTTATTTCCCTTTATCCGGAAAGTGAAGTCTTCTTCCTTCGGTGGAAGGCAACGGCTATCATCGCAACTCATATATTCAATATATCCTGTAACATTGAAAGTGCCTGGTTGTGTGATTTTAATTTTTTGTTTGAATACGGCTTTGTTACTATGCATCGGAATTTCCATACCAAAGCTCGAATCGAATTTTTTATCAGGAATTGAGACCTCGGTGGCATTATCAACCAATTGAAACGAACTGCCTTCATTAATATGAATGCTGGTGGGGACCGGACCACCCTCTTCAAGATTCATTCCATATACATGCCAGCCTTCATCAATGTTGGCTGTAAAAATGAGCTCCATCTCGTTATTGCTTAACCTGTTAGAGGTAAATGTCCAATGTACCGGATTGAGTACCTGTGCATGCAATGAGATGCTGGTAAGTACCAGTAAAATTGTAAGTAATCGTTTCATGCTTACTGAAATTTCTAAATGTTTATTCACAAATGCCAAAGGTAAAAAAAATGCAGATGAAAAAAAGTTAATAAATGTAAATAACAACATATGTATATAAAGATATTTAAAAATCTAAAAAATGTCTAATAAATTGATAAATAAACTAATACGTGTAGCCAGCGTCAAATAAAAAAATGGAGTAGGTTTTAAAACATCGAAAATTTGAAAATAAAAAAGGCAGTTGATCAACTGCCTTGGGAATTAAATTACTATTTCTTCTCCGTTTTTATCAAAAAACCTGAAATCCAGATAATTGTACATAGATTTTGGTTCCACGGATATTTTGCATTTATATTTCATAGACCATTTTTGCCTTATAGACGGGAATCCCTGTTTCAGGTATGCTGAAATGAAAGGATGGACCCTAAGGGTAATCTTTTTTCGTTTCTTTTCCTGAATTGCAATAGCCAAAGTATTTTCAATTTGCTGGGTAAGCAGTATACTTGGTGTAATTTCACCTGTACCTTTACAAGTAGGGCATTTTTCAACGGTATCTATATTCATTTCCGGCCTTACACGCTGACGTGTTATCTGCATCAAACCAAATTTACTTAGCGGCAGTATATTATGTTTGGTCCTGTCATCAGACATAGCTTCCTTCATTTTGTCGAAAACCATCTGTTTATGCTCATTGCTGTGCATATCGATGAAATCGACAACAATAATTCCGCCCATGTCACGTAACCGAAGTTGTCTGGCTATTTCAGCTGCAGCAGCAAGATTTACCTCCAGCGCATTAGTTTCCTGGTCTTTTGCTGATTTAGAACGGTTGCCGCTGTTTACATCAATGACATGAAGCGCTTCTGTGTGCTCAATAATCAGGTAAGCTCCGTTTTTGAACGATACTGTTTTACCAAAAAGAGTTTTTATCTGTTTTTCGATACTAAAATGCTCGAAAATTGGGGTTTTGCCGGTATACTGTTTAACAATTTTTTGTTTTTCAGGTGCAATGGTATTAATGTAGTCTTTAATTTCCTCAAATGCTCCTGAATCATTAACATAAATGCTGTTAAAATTTACATTCAGCATATCCCTTAAGATGGCACTTGTACGGCTTAACTCACTGATTACCAGTTGAGGTGGTGTCACGCCTTTTAACTGATCAAATGCAGATTCCCATTTTTTCACCAGGCCTCTCAGTTCCGCATCCAGTACTGCAACTTTCTTCGTTTCAGCAACTGTTCTGACAATGACACCGTAGTTTTTTGGTTTTATACTGTATAACAATGTCTTAAGACGGTGTCGTTCTTCAGCGGATTCAATTTTCTGAGAAACAGAAACTTTGTCTGAAAATGGCATTAATACCAGATTACGGCCGGCAATAGAAATTTCAGAACTTAGTCTTGGTCCCTTTGTAGAAATTGGTTCTTTGGCAATCTGGACGATCACATACTGACCGGAAGAAAGCACATCTGCTATCTTTCCTCCTTTATCAATATCTTTTTCAAGCTTTAACTTACTAAGTGGCAGCACCTTTCCTTTTTTGGAGAGTGCTATTTTCAGGTATTTATTTAAAGACTGAAACTGAGGTCCCAGATCAAGATAATGCAAAAAGGCATCCTTCTCATAGCCTACATCGACAAATGCAGCATTAAGCCCTGGCATTATTTTTTTTACTTTTCCTAAATAAATGTCGCCAACAGTAAACTGAAAATTGCTTTTCTCCTTGTTGAGCTCAATGAGTTGTTTGTTTTCAAGTAAGGCTATTGCAATTTCAGAGGGAGTTACATCAATTATTAATTCATTACTCACAATTTCTTCCAATTAATTGAAGACCTCTTTATCTTCTTCCTTCAAGATTGCAAAACAGAATAAACCTGAAGAATTCATTGATCCTTCAGGTTTTATGACTGAATCTTAAATTATTGTTTTGTTCAGTGTAGAAAACAAATTATTTCTTCTTCTTATGTCTGTTCTTCCGCAAGCGTTTTTTCCGCTTGTGGGTTGCCATTTTATGTCTTTTTCTTTTTTTTCCGCTTGGCATTTTCAAAAAGATTTAATGATTTAACTATTCACTCAATGTAAAATTATTTTACATTGTTTTTTACTTTATTTACAAAAGTCTTTGCTGGTTTGAAAGAGGGAATAAAGTGTTCAGGAATAATAATGGTGGTGTTCTTGGAGATATTACGAGCTGTTTTCTTTGCTCTTTTCTTTACAATGAAGCTTCCAAAACCTCTTAAATACACGTTTTTGTCCTTTACTAATGACTCTTTTACAGTTTCCATAAAAGCTTCAACTGTTTTTTGGACAGTTATTTTCTCAATTCCTGTGTTTTTAGAAATTTCGTTTACAATATCTGCTTTTGTCATTTTTTAAAAAATCTTTAATTATCAATTAATTAGACTAATTTTCAAATTCTGAATTGCAAATATAAATGTTTTCTGTCGATAAATAAAATACAAATCCATTATTTTTACCACTTTAATAAAAAAACACCTTTACTTCCTGAATAATTATGAATATTGGAAAATATGTAACAGACTGGTATTTAGTTAATAAACGAAGTTTGCCATGGCGTGAATCTACTGACCCGTATATAATATGGATATCTGAAATAATTCTGCAACAAACCCGGGTAAATCAGGGACTTTCCTATTTTTTTAGCTTTATTAATGTCTTTCCCGATGTTAAAACCCTGGCTGCTGCTGATATTTCTGATGTTTTAAAAATTTGGCAGGGCCTTGGTTATTATAGTCGGGCACGTAATATGCATCAGGCGGCAAAAACGGTTGTGGATGATTATAACGGCATATTCCCGGATTCATATAGTGAACTCATTAAGCTGAAAGGAGTAGGAGAGTATACAGCTGCCGCAGTTGCTTCTATATCCTCCGGCGAGAAGGTCCCTGTTGTTGATGGTAATGTTTACCGGTTGCTTGCCCGTTTTTACGGTATTGATTCTCCGGTAAATACTAATGCATCAAAGAAAGAGTTTGCCTCAGTGATGCTCGAACTCATGAATAATTTTGAGCCGGGTCTTTTTAATCAGGCAATTATGGAATTTGGTGCACTGCAATGTGTTCCTGTAAATCCTGAATGCAATAAATGTCCTCTTGTTTCAAATTGCTATGCCTACGATAATAAGAAAATTGATGTATTGCCGGTAAAACTTAAAAAGAAGAAAATTCGGAACAGGTTCTTTTTCTATATTGTAATTATAACCGGTAGCCATGTTTTACTTAAAAAGCGTCTGGCAGGTGATATATGGGAAGGATTATATGAATTTCCAGTCATTGAAACCGATGATTATATTACATTTGAACAACTTACTATGAAAAATACCTGGAAAAATATTTTTGGTGAAAGAGAATTTTCAGTGGTCAATGTCTCAGAAAAATTCATTCATCAACTTACACATCAGCGCATTTTTGCACAATTTGCTCAAATTTATCTTTATGAGCCAGGGAATATTGATATACCCGGTACTGTTTTCGTGAACCAGGTGGACCTTGAGAAATATCCTGTTTCACGATTGATTGAAAAATATTTTGAGACCGTTCGTATTTTTAATTATGGTAATAACTGATTAATTTTGTACTTTTATATCAAACAATAAATTCTAAACTGATGTCAGTAAATAAAGTAATCTTAGTAGGGAATGTTGGTAAGGATCCGGAAGTCAGGTATCTGGAAAGTGGTACAGCAGTATGTAACTTTCCTTTTGCTACTTCCGAAACATATAAGAATCGTGAAGGTGAGAGAGTTACCACTACTGAGTGGCATAATATTGTGTTGTGGAGAGGGCTCGCAGAGGTTGCTGAAAAATATGTAAAAAAAGGACAGCAGTTATATATTGAAGGTAAAATCAGGACACGTTCATATGATGATAAAGATGGAGTTAAAAAGTATATGACTGAAATCCAGGGTGATAATATGGTGATGCTCGGTCGCCGCTCAGACGAGCAGGCAGCTGGTGGGAATGAAGGGATGCGTACTTCCAGACCTTCAGAAAACAACAATACTTCAGCTGCTCCGGCCGGAAACAGTAACCAGATTGAGGATCTG
>Ga0102962_1000637_pt1 | contig 15681 bp, 15 predicted proteins | sample SalPonF2_C_D2_MG_FD_84519 | JGI IMG/M metagenome (GOLD analysis project Ga0102962, IMG submission 84519) | Salt pond soil microbial communities from South San Francisco under conditions of wetland restoration - Salt Pond MetaG SF2_C_D2_MG ...
AGCCGCTGGACGTGCAGGCAGTTCTGCCCGGCCGCCCAGAAGGCGCCGGAGACGATGGCGGGCAGCGCGGCGTCGAGATCGGCGTCTCGAAGCACGATGGTGGGCGCGTTGCTGCCGAGCTCCATGCTGTAGCGCTTGAGGCCGCCCGCCCGCACGATCGCCTCGCCGGTCTCCTTGCCGCCGGTGAACGACACCACCCGCACCCGCCCGTCGCGCACCAGCGCGTCGCCGACCACGCTGCCCCGGCCGGTGATCACCTGGAGCACCTCCGGCGGCAGCCCGCTGTCGAGCAGCAGCCGGCCGAGCGCCAGCCCCGACAGGGGGGTCTTGGAGTCGGGCTTGAGCACCACGGCGTTGCCCGCGGCGATGGCGGGCCCCACCTTGTGTGCCACCAGGTTGAGCGGGTCGTTGAAGGGCGTGATGGCCGCCACGATGCCGACGGGCTCGGGCACGTAGTAGCCGAAGCGCCCCTCGCTGCCGGGACGCTGATCGAAGGCCAGCGTCTCCCCCGACAGCCTCCGCGCCTCCTCGGCGCTGAGGCGCAGCGTGTCGACCGCGCGGTTCGCCTCCTTGCGCGCCTCGCGGATGGTCTTGATCCCCTCCCGGGCGATCAGCCGGGCGAACGCCTCCTGCTCGCGCTCGAGGCGCTGCGACGCCTCCATCAGCACGGCCATGCGGCGGTGCGTCGGGAGCGCGCGAGCCAGCGCCGCGCCGCGCTCGGCCGCGGCCAGCGCACGCTCCATGTCGTCGGTGGTGGCCTGCGGGACGGTGTCGATGACGCTCTCGTCGTCGGGGTCCACGACCTCGATGACCGCGTCGCGCACCACCCATTCGCCCGCCAGCAACATCTCCATGGCTCAGCGCCTCCCGCCACCGCGCAGGGCGATGAGGTCCTCGACGAGCGCGTAGCCGGTGGCGAGCCGGCCCGCCCCGGGACCGACGATGGTGACGTCGTCGAGCAGATCGGTCGTGAAGGTGCAGGCGTTGGTCGGGCCGCCGATCCCCGCCAGCGGGTGCGACAGCGGCACGCGTTGCGGCCCCACCCGCCCCGTGACGCTGCCGTCGGCGGCGCGCTCGACGCTGCCGAGCAGCTTCCAGCGTTCGCCCGCCGCCGTGGCGGCCTCGACGTCGGCCGGCGTGATGGAACGGATCCCGCGGCGCTCGACGTCGTCCATCGTCAGCGGCGCCTCCATCACCAGGTTGGCCAGGATGACCACCTTCCCAGCGGCGTCGATGCCGTCGACGTCGCCGCTGGGATCGGCCTCGGCGTAGCCCTCGCGTTGCGCCTCGGCCAGGGCGGTGTCGAAGTCGAGCCCGGCTTCCATGCGCGTGAGGATGTAGTTGGTGGTGCCGTTCAGGATGCCCTGGATGCGACGGACCCCGGCCCCCGCCAGCAGCCCCGCGCCCAGCGCAAGGGTGGGCGTTCCGCTCATCACCGTGCCCTCGACGCCGATGCCGGCGCCGTGCTCGGCGCCGAGGCGGCGCAGCTCGGCGAAGCGCAGCGCGATGGGCCCCTTGTTGGTGGTCACCACGTCCATGCCGCGCGACAGCGCCTCGCGCACGTGGGTGAGCGCGGGCTCGCCGGTCTTCAGGTCGGTGAAGCTGAGCTCGGCGACGGCGTCGGCGCCGGACTCGCGGATGGTCGTGAGCGCGTCCCATCCCTTGGCGTCGGCGTCGAGGGTCTCGAGGGCGTCGGCGGCACCGAGCAGCTCCGCCGGATCGAAGCCGCCGGCGCGATGGACGCTGCCCCGGTTGAAGTCGCTGACGGCGGTGATCACGAGCTCGAGCCCGTGCCTGGAAGCCAGCACCTCACCGCGCTCGGCGAGGATCTGCGCGAAGCCCTGCCCGACCGTACCGAACCCGATGAGCGCCAGGCGGGTGAGGGTCATACGGCCTCCCCGGCACCGTGCCGCTCGGCGGTGTAGGCGAGCGCCTCATCGAGGTCGGCGATGAGGTCGTCGACGTTCTCGATGCCCACCGAGTAGCGCACCAGGCTCTCGGGGATGCCCATCGCGGCGCGCTCCTCGGCGGTCAGCTCGACGTGGCTACCGGTCGCCGGCGGCGCCACCACGGTCTCGACGGCGCCCAGGTTGGCGGCGCGGTGCGCGAACCGCAGGCGCGGCAGGAAGGTCTTCACGGCGTCGAAGCCGCCGTGGATCTGGAACGACAGCATGCCGCCGAAGCCGCGCATCTGCCGCGCCGCCACGGCGTGGTTGGGGTGGCTCTCCAGGCCGGGGTAGAACACCGCCGCCACCGCCGGATGCTCGGCGAGGTGCCGGGCGATGGTGAGGGCGCTCTCGTTCTGGCGCGCGATGCGCAGCGCCAGCGTCTTCATGCCGCGCAGCAGCAGGTAGGCCGCCTCGGGATGCAACGTCGCGCCGTTGATCTCCCGGAAGTGGTAGACGCGCTCCACCCACGCCTTCGGCCCGACGAGGGCGCCGCCGAGGGCGTCGGCGTGGCCGCCCAGGTACTTCGTGGCGCTGTGGATGACCAGATCCGCTCCCAGTGCGAGCGGGTTCTGGTTGATGGGGGTCGCGAAGGTGTTGTCCACCACCACCGTGGCGCCCGCCTGGTGGGCCTTCTCGGCCAACCGGCGGATGTCCATGATCTTGCAGGTGGGGTTGGTGGGGCTCTCGAGATACAGCACCTGGCAGCCCTTGCCCACCTCCGCCTCGATGGCGTCGAAGTCGGTGGTGTCACACAGCTGCACGTCGACGCCGAAGCGCGGCAGGAACTCGGTGAAGATCTTGTTGGTCCCACCGTAGGTGTCCTTCACCGACACCACCCGCTGGCCGGGCGCCAGCAGGGTGAACAGCGTGTTGCTGATGGCGGCCATGCCGGTGGCGAAGCTGGTCGCCGCCTCGCCCCCTTCGAGTTGCCGCACCTTCTCCTCGAACGCCTGCACCGTGGGGTTGGTGTTGCGCCCGTAGATGTGGCCCTCGCGCTTGCCCAGCGCGACATCGCGCCACTCGTCGAGATCGTCGTAGCCGAACGACACGCTGTGCACCACGGGCACCTGCGTCGCTCCCTGCATGGTGGGTCGGTCCTCGCCCGCCCAGACGGCGAGCGTTTCGAGCGCCGGTTCACGCCGCTTCGTCATGCCTTGTCCTCCAAACTCCAGATTCCTCGCGTCGCAACGCGCTCTGCCTCACGGCAGGGCCAGGATGGGGCCCTCCAGATAACTGTTGATGCGGCCCAGGCACAGCGCCATGTGCTTGCGCCGCACCCCCGCGACGCCCTCCATGTCTTCGCGCTTCAGGGCCTGCAGCACGCTCTCGATCTCGTCGACGATGTAGTCCACCTCGTCTTCCCAGGTCATCTCCGGCAGGAGCTGCAGCCACACCCGCGTGGTCTGCCAGAACAGGCGGTCTGCGATCTCCCGGAGCGGTTGGTTGCCGATGGCGCGCGACAGCTCCTCGTTGAAACGGTGGTAGACGCGCGCCAGGGCCTCGGACGCGCGCTGCTCACGCAGCGCGCGCGCCTGCGCCGCGAGGTCCGCCAGGAGCGTGAGGTCGTTCTCGGTGATGCGCGCCGGCGGGATCTCGCCGATCAGGTCGATCAGCTTGATGCGGAGCGCGTAGACCTCCCGCAGGTACTGCAGATCGATGGTGGTGACCATCGTCCCCACCCCGTGACGGCTCATCACCAGCCCCTCGAACTCGAGGCGCTGCAGCGCCTGCCGGATGGGCGTGCGGCTGACGCCGAACTCCTCGGCGAGCGGGTTCTCGCTCAGCATCGCGCCCGGCGGGTAGCGCAACAGGCAGATCCGCTCGCGCAGCTCGCGGTAGATGAGGTCGGCGCCGCGGGGGCGGTCGGCGGTGTCACGGGCATGCATAGACTTGCAACTTCCTTCCTTCCGTTCGGGACGCCGCCGGCCTCTCCTTCGGGTCCGCCGATGGTTGACCCGTGGCGAACATCGGACCTAGAATGCGGGTAGCGGCGTACTTGTATACAAGTTGTCGACAACGTGAGTGTACGCGTCCCGCCGAGAGGTTGTCAACCTCGGGCCGAGGGCGGAAGGGATCGATGGATGCGGCAGCGCGACGACCTCGTCTTTCCCATGCAGGAGTACCAGCGACGGCTGGACGCCCTGCGCGGCGTGATGGCCGAGCAGGAGCTCGACGCCATGCTGACCACCACCCCGGAGAACATCGCTTACCTCACCGGCTTCGACTCGCCCGGCCACTACTGGTTCCAGGGGATGGTCGTGCCGCTCGAGGGCGAGCCCTTCACCTTCTCGCGCCTGCTGGAGACCAGCGGCATCGAGGACGGCACCTGGGTCGAGCTCAACTACGGCTACCACGACAGCGACGACATCATGTCGTCGCTGGCCGCGCGCCTGCTCGAGCACGGCCTGGCCGACTCGCGGGTCGGCTACGAGCAGGACTGCTGGTTCTTCACGGCCTCGCAGCAGCAGCGCCTGCTGTACTCGTTGCCCACCACCGCGTTCGTCGACGTCTCGGGGCTCATCGAGCAGCTCCGGCTGGTCAAGTCCGACCTCGAAGTCCAGCAGATCCGGCGCGCCGCGTCGGCCGCGGCCGTGGGCATGCAGGCGGGCGTCGAGGCCGTGGCGAGCGGCCGCACCGAGGACGAGGTGGCCGCCGAGCTGATGGCCGCGCTGATCCGGGGCGGCAGCCACTGGCCCTCGATCGTGCCGTTCATCGCCTCCGGCGAGCGCGGCGCCATCGGCCACGCCACCTGGAAGGGGCGCACCATCCGCGACCGCGACAGCGTCTTCCTGGAGATCGGCGGCTGCCGCAACCGCTACCACGCGGCCATGATGCGCACCGTCGTCGTAGGGCGTGCCGACCCGGAGATGCAACGTGCCTTCGAGGTGGTGCTGGAGGCGGTCGACGCCGCGACACGGACCATCCGCCCCGGCGTGCCCGCCGGCGAGGTCGACCGCGTGTGCCGCGCGATCATCGCCGACGCCGGCTTCGGCGAGAACCAGGCGTCCCGCACCGCCTACTCCATCGGCATCGCGGTGCCCCCCGACTGGGGCGAGGGCCAGATCCTGAGCATGAAGCCGGGCGAGGGGCGCCCCCTGCTGCGCAACATGACCTTCCACCTGCTGCCGTGGGTGCAGATCCCCGGCAAGGGGGGCGTCGGCTGCAGCGAGACCGTCCGCGTCACCGAAGACGGCTGCGAGGTCCTGACCGACTTCCCGAGGGAGCTCTTCGAAGCCTGAGGGCGATCCCGGCGCGGCGCGGCGACCGGTCGCGCCGCGCCCTCAGGCAGGCGGCGCCAACGGAGCGAACGCCTCGCCCGCTCGCGCCTCCAGCGCCGACGCCACCTCGAGGAGGCGCGCCTCGTGCAGGGCGGGCGCCATCAGCTGCACACCGGTGGGCAGGCCCTCCTCGGTGCGTCCCGCCGGCACGCTGACGGCGGGCAAGCCGGAGAGGTTCGCCAGACAGGTGCAAACGTCGCCCACGTACATCGCCAGGGGGTCGTCGAGCTTCTCGCCCAGGCGGTAGGCCGCGCTCGGCGCGGTGGGTGTGAGCAGCACGTCGGCGCCCTCGAAGGCGCGCGCGAGGTCCTCGGCGATGACGCGCCGCACCTTCAGGGCCTTGCCGTAGTAGGCGTCGTAGTAGCCGGCCGACAGCGCGAAGCTGCCCATCAGCACGCGACGGCGCACCTCCCGGCCGAGGGTGCGCCCGCGGGAGCGCCGCATCACGGCTTCCTGGCCGTCGGCGTCGTCGCCCTCGCGCGTGCTGTAGATCATGCCGTCGTAGCGGGCGAGGTTGCTGCTGGCCTCGGCGGTCGCCACCAGGTAGTAGGCGGCGACGGCGTGACGCACGCTGGGCACGCTCGCCTCCACCACCTCCGCCCCCAGCGCCCGCAGGGCCTCGACGGTCCGTTCGAGGCCCCGCAGCACACCGGGGGCGTTGCCCTCGCCCGACAGCTCGCGCACCACCGCGACGCGCAGGCCGTGCAGCGCTTCGTGCGTCCCGGGCTCCAGGGGCTCGGCGACCTCCGGCCCCAGCCCCGCCACGGCGCGCAGCGCGTTCGCGTCCGCCTCCAGGCTGGTGCCGTCGCGCGGGTCGGCGCCCGCCATGACCGCCAGCGCCAGCGCCGCGTCGCGGCTGCTGCGCGTCAGCACGCCGACCTGGTCGAGCGAGCTGGCGTAGGCGACGAGCCCGTAGCGGGAGACGCGGCCGTAGGTCGGCTTGACCCCCAGCACCCCGCAGAACGCTGCGGGCAGCCGCACCGACCCGCCGGTGTCGGTGCCGAGCGCCAGCGGCACCACTCCCGCCGCCACGGCCGCCGCAGAGCCCCCCGACGAGCCGCCGGGGACGCGTTCCGGATCCCACGGGTTGCGGACCGGGCCGAAGGCCGAGTTCTCGTTGCTCGAGCCCATCCCGAACTCGTCGAGGTTGGCCTTGGCGATGACGATCGCCCCCGCGTCCTCCAACCGGGCCACGGCCGTGGCGCTGTAGGGGGGCACGAACGTCTCCAGGCTGCGGGATCCGGCGGTGGTCCGCACACCCTCCAGGCAGAGGTTGTCCTTCACCACCACCGGCACGCCCGCCATCGGCCCGGGGTCCTCACCCCGCGCCACGGCCGCGTCCAGGGCGCGCGCCCGCTCGCGGGCACGCTCGCCGGCGACGGTCAGCAGCGCGTTCAGCGGCGCCAGCGCATCGGCGCGGCGCAGGGCGTCCTCCACGGCGCTGGCCGCGCTCCGCGTTCCCGCGCGCACCTCGCGGGCCAGTTCCCAGGCGCTCGTCATGCCGGCGAGCATACCAGAGGCACCTCGCAGGAGGTACGTCCCGCACGGCCTTCGAGTGCGTTGTTTCATCGTGCCGCCACCCCCGCGGGCGGCTACAATGAACAGCCATGGCACCGCCCAAGCCCTCGACTCCGCCTACCGACACGAGGATCGTCGGGGCGGGGCACTCCGAGGAAGGGCGCGTCCGCCAGGTCAACCAGGACAGCTTCTACGTCGGGCGCGTTCCCGGCATGGGTTACCTCGCCATCGTCGCGGACGGGATGGGGGGCCACCGCGCCGGAGAGATCGCCAGCCGCAAGGCCGTGGAGGTGTTGCGGCGCGAGCTCGAACGCTCCCGCCTGCTGCCGCCCGTGGCGCTGGCCAAGGCCGCGCAGACGGCCAACTTCGAGGTCTACGACTACGCCGCCGAGCACCCCGAGGTGCGCGGCATGGGGACCACCCTCACCGCGGTCTACCTCGACGACCAGGTCGGCCTGATCGGCCACGTCGGCGACTCCCGCGCCTACCTGGTCCGGGCCGGGGAGATCCGCCAGCTCACCGCCGACCACAGCTGGGTCGCCGATCGCGTCCGGCAGGGGCTGCTCACCGCCGACGAGGCGCGCCGCCACCGCTGGCGCAACGTCATCACCAACGCGCTCGGCGCCACCGCCAGCTTCCGCCTCGACGTGCTCCACTTCGACGTCCGGGCAGGCGACCGCATCCTGCTGCTCAGCGACGGGGTCAGCATGCTGCTGTCCGAGACGATGCTGCGCCAGATCATCACCGAAGCCGAGCCGGAGGAGGCGGCACGGCAGCTCATCGCCGAGGCCAACGATCGCGGCGCGCCGGACAACGTCACCGCGGTGGTGGTCGAGGTCCGCCAGGTGGAGCCGCGCCCCAAGCGCTACGCGCTCCCCGACGAGGCGACCGGCTCGGAGTCCGTCGACATCAGCGACACCATGAGCGGCATCCGCCGCATCGAGGACGAGTTCCCCGCCAACGGGCCGCTCGGCAAGATGCGCAAGCACCCCTGGTACCCCTACCGCATCTGGATCCTCGGCTCGCTCTACCTGCTGCTGCTGTTCCTGCTGTTCAGCCTCTGGCGGGGGTAGCGCCCGCCGCCGCACCCGAACGGCCCTCCCGCCCCTGCTAGGCTGGTGCCCATGAGACGCATCGTGAAGACCGACGCCGCCCCGGCCGCCGTGGGCCCGTACTCGCAGGCGGTGCGCGTGGGCGATCTGCTGTTCACCGCCGGCCAGATTCCGCTCACGCCCGACGGAACGCTGGTCGAGGGCGACATCCGCGAACAGACGCGGCAGGTGATGGAGAACGTCAAGGCGGTGCTGGAGGCGGGCGGCTCGAGCCTCGACCGGGCCGTCAAGTGCACCTGCTTCCTGGCCGACATGAACGACTTCGCCGCCGTCAACGAGGTCTACGGCAGCTACTTCACCGCCGAGCCGCCGGCGCGCAGCGCCGTGCAGGTGGCGCGCCTACCCAAGGACGTGCGCATCGAGATCGAGGCGATCGGCGAGGTCGGCTAGCCCGGGCGCCGTGGAAGCGCGTACCCGGGACGTCACGCTCGCCGGCGACGGCGCGACCCTGACGGGCCACCTGGCGCTCCCGCCGGGGGACGGCCCGCACCCGGCCGTGGTGGTGATCCACGAGATCTCCGGCCTGAACGAGCAGATCCGGGGCGTGGCCGACCGCTTCGCGGGCGAAGGCTACGCCGCGCTCGCCGTGGACCTGTTCGCGGACCGCAACCGCGCGCTCTGCATGGCGCGGTTCATGGCCGGGCTGATGCTCAACGCGCTCGACCACCAGGGCATCCGCGATCTCCGGCGCGCGCTCGACTGGCTCGCCGTGCGGCCCGAGGTCGCGGAGGATCGCATCGGCGCGGTGGGCTTCTGCATGGGCGGATCGTTCGCCATCGCCTGGGCGGCGACCGACGACCGGCTCCGCGCCGTTGCCCCGTTCTACGCCCAGAATCCGCGCCCCTTCGAGGCCGTCCGGCGCCTCTGCCCGGTGGTGGGCTCCTATCCCGGACGCGACTTCACCGCGCCGATGGGGCGGCGTCTCGACCGTGCTCTGGAGGAGGCCGGCATCGACCACGACATCGTCGTCTATCCCGACGCCCGCCACTCCTTCTTCAACGATCGCAACCCGCGGAGCTACGACCCCGCCGCATCGGAGGACGCCTGGCGCCGGACCCTGGCCTACTTCGAGCGTTTCCTGCGCGAGCCCACGGCACCCTGACCGGCCGCGCCCGCCTGCGGAGCCGCGGTGAGGCCGGGCGTCGGCCGCGCGCGCCTGCTCACGCCACGAGCGTGAGGATGTAGACGGCGTACCCCAGCAGCAAGAACGAGCCCGCCGAGCGCCCCAGGCGTTCACCGCGCCACATCAGCGGCAGCAGCGCGGCGCTGAACAGCGCCATCACCACCACGTCGACGGTGGCGCCGGCACCGTCGAAGCGGATCGGCTTCACCAGCGCCGTGGTGCCGAGGACCGCCAGCAGGTTGAACACGTTGGAGCCCACGATGTTGCCGAGAATGATGTCGGTCTCGCGCCGCATGGCCGCCACCATGCTGCTTGCCAGCTCCGGCAAGCTGGTACCCACCGCGACCAGGGTCAGGCCGATGACCCGCTGCGGGATGCCGAGGCTGGTGGCGATGACGACGGCGCCGCCGATGAGCGAGCGGGCGCCGAACCACAGCAGGGCGACGCCCGCCGCGGTGCCGAGCACCCCCAGCCAGACCGGGGCACGCGCACGCGGCGCCTCCGCGACCTCGTCCAGGACGCTCGATCCGGTGCGCGTAATGACCCAGAGAAAGCCCGCCAGCAGAGCCAGCAGGAGCACGCCCTCCCAGCGGAGCACCGCGCCGCCCCACAGCACCGGCACCAGCAGCGCCGTGATGAGCAGCATCAGCGGCACCTCGCGCCGCACGAAGCGGCTGCCCGTGACGAGCGGGTAGACCATCGCGGTGAGGCCGAGGATCAGCCCCACGTTGGCGATGTTCGAGCCCACCACGTTGCCGATGGCGATATCGGGCGTCCCCGAGAGGGCGGCCGTCAGGCTGGCGGCCAGCTCCGGAGCGCTGGTTCCGAAGGCCACGACCGTCAGGCCGATGACCATCGGGCGCACCCCGAGCCGCGCCGCCAGGCCGCTGGCCGACCGGACCAGCACCTCTCCCCCGGCGTAGAGCAGCACCACCCCGACGATGACCAGCACCACGCTCATGAAGGACGCCTCCCGGGATGCAGGCGCGCGGCGGGGTCCCCCCCGCCGCGCCGCCCGCGAGCACCTTGCGCGGGACCGATCGCGAGCCCCTCAGGCCGCGCGGCCGTCGGGGATGCGCAGCCTCAACTGCGCCGCCACAGCACCTCGCGCTTCACCTCTTCGATGGCCTGCGTCACCGGGATGCCGCGCGGGCACGCCTCGGTGCAGTTGTAGGCGGTGCGGCACCGCCACAGGCCGTTCACCTGGTTGAGCGCCGCCAGCCGCTGCTCTGCGCCCTGATCGCGCGAGTCGAAGATGAAGCGGTGGGCGTTGACGATGGCCGCCGGCCCCAGGTAGCGGCCGTTGGTCCAGAACACCGGGCAGCTCGTCGTGCACGCCGCGCAGAGGATGCACTTGGTGGTGGCGTCGAAGCGCTCGCGGTCCTCGGCGCTCTGGTAACGCTCGGTGGCGGGGGGCGGGTCGTCGTTGATGAAGTAGGGGAGCACGGCCTTGTAGGCGTCGAAGAACGGCTCCATGTCGACGATCAGGTCCTTGAGCACGGGGAGACCGCGCAGCGGCTCCACCGCGATCTCGGCGCCGAGGTCCTTCACCAGCACCTTGCAGGCCAGCCGGTTGACGCCGTTGATGACCATGGCATCCGAGCCGCAGATGCCGTGAGCGCAGCTCCGGCGGTAGCTGATGCTGCCGTCCTGCTCCCACTTGAGCTCGTTCAGCACGTCGAGGACGCGGTCCATCGGCCCCGCCTGGAGCTTGAACTCCTGCCAGTGGGGCCGGGCGTCCTTCTCGGGATCGAAGCGTTTGATGCGGAACGTGACGTCCATGCAAGCGCCCCCTAGTACACCCGGGGCTTCGGCTCATAGATGCCGAGCGTCACGGGCTTGTAGTCGATGCGCACGCCGCTTCCGTCCTTGTAGACCAGCGTGTGCTTGAGCCAGTTCTCGTCGTCGCGCTCCTTGAAGTCCTCGCGCGAGTGCGCGCCGCGCGACTCGGTCCTGTTCAGGGCCGCGTTGGTGAGCTGCTCGGCGTTGTCGAGCAGGAAGCCGAGCTCGAGCACCTCCATGAGCTCGGTGTTGTACTGGGTGCCGGTGTCCTCGACGCCGACCTCCCGGTAGCGCTCCTTGAGTTCCTCGACCTTGTCGACCTGCGCCTGGAGGGTGTCCGCGGTGCGGAACACCGACGCCTGATCCATCATGCTGCGCTGCAGCTCCTTGCGCAACCGGCCCGCCTTCTCCTTCCCGGACCCGGCGCGCGCAACGTCGATGAGCGCACGCGCACGTTCCTCGGCGTCCCGGGGGAGCTCCGGAAAGCTCGCGGAGGCCGCGTACTCGGCGGCATGGATCCCTGCCCGCCGCCCGAACACCAGCAGGTCGCCCAGCGAGTTGGTGCCGAGGCGGTTGGCGCCGTGCAGGCTCGCGCAGGCCACCTCGCCGGCGGCGTAGAGGCCGGGCACGATGGTGTTGGCCCCGTCCAGGATGACGTTGGTATCGATGGTCGTAGGGATGCCGCCCATCGCGTAGTGCGCCGTCGGCTGCACCGGCACCGGCTCCTCGATGGGGTCGACACCGAGGTAGATGCGGGCGAACTCCGTGATGTCGGGCAGGCGCTCCTCGATGATGGCCGCGTCGATGTGCGTCAGGTCGAGCAGGATGTGGTCCTTCTCGGGCCCGACGCCGCGGCCCTCGCGCACCTCCAGGTACATGGCGCGGCTCACCATGTCGCGCGGCGCCAGATCCTTGATGGTGGGGGCGTAGCGCTCCATGAAGCGCTCGCCCTCGCTGTTGCGCAGGATGCCGCCCTCACCGCGCGCGCCCTCGGTGAGGAGCACCCCGATGCGGTACAGGCCGGTGGGATGGAACTGGAAGAACTCCGGATCCTCGATCGGGACGCCGCGGCGGTAGACGATGCTCGTCAGGTCGCCGGTGAGGGCGTGGGCGTTGGAGGTCACCTGGAACATGCGTCCGAAGCCGCCCGTAGCGATGATCGTGGACTTGGCGTGGAAGGTGTGCAGCTCGCCGGTGGCCAGCTCGTAGGCCACCACCCCGCGCGCCTCGCCGTCCGTGATCAGCACGTCCAGCACGTGGAACTCGTTGAAGAAGGTGACGTTGTCCTTGATCGACTGCTGGTAGAGCGTCTGCAGGATCATGTGGCCGGTGCGGTCGGCCGCGTAGCAGGCGCGTTCCACGGCCGACTTGCCGTGCTCGCGGGTGTGTCCGCCGAACTTGCGCTGGGCGATCTTGCCCTCGGGCGTACGGCTGAACGGCAGCCCCATGTGCTCCATGTCGAAGACGGCCTCGATGACCTCCTGCGCGAAGGTCGTGGCCACGTCCTGGTCGGTGAGATAGTCGCCGCCCTTGACCGTGTCGTAGGCGTGCCACTCGGGATTGTCGTCGCTGATGTTGCCCAGCGCCGCCCCGACGCCGCCCTGCGCCGCTCCGGTGTGGGAGCGCGTGGGGTACAGCTTGGAGATGACCGCCACGGAGACGTTGGGGTTCTGGGCGGCGTAGCGCGCCGCCATGAGCCCGGCCCCGCCGGCGCCCACGACGATCACGTCGTACCTGTGTGCTCGTTTCATGGCGTTGTGCAGCCCTCCTAGCCGCCGTGACCGGCAGCGTTGATGGCGTCGCCCATCTGCTGGTAGCTGAAGGCCCAAAGCGCCATCACGCCGATCACGAACAGCGCGGCTGCCACGGTGAACACCACGGCCTTGAGCCAGAACCGGGTGGATGGACGCTTGAAGTAGTCCTCGATGCTGTAGCGCAGCCCGTTGGTGCCGTGCAGCATGGCAAGCCCGAGCAGGAACGACTCGTAGACCTTCACCCACGCCTTCGACAGCCGCTGCGCCACGTAGGCGTAGTCGACGGTGGCGACGTTGATCTGGATGTTGTTGAAGAAGATGTGGGCGAACACCAGGAAGATCAGCAGGAAGCCGCTGATCCGCATGAACACCCACCACGCCAGCTCCCGGTTGGTGTCGTACGTGGCGCGCGCCTGCTCGAGGGTCCGGGGACGGGCGGCCATCAGGCTTTCCCTGCCAGGATCTCGGGAACGACCTTGATCAAGATCGGGATGCCGATCACCGTCGTCAGCGCCAGGACGCCGTACCACAGGCCGCGCTGGTACCGGATGCCCCACGAGGTGAAGTCCATCAGGATGATCCGCAGCCCGTTGAGGCCGTGGTAGACGACGGCCGCCATCACGAGGATCAGGCCGATGCGGAACGGCCACTGGTGATAGAACGCCAGGAAAACGTTGAACGGGCCCTTGGGCCCGTACATCACCAAGCCGACATCGAAGACGTGCAGAAGCAGGTACAGCGCCAGGGCTACACCGGTGACCCGGTGGAGCACGAAGGCCCACTGACCCTCTCTTCCTCGATACATGAAAAACCTCCTGGGGCCGAGCGGACGCTCACAACCATGTCCACGGGATTGTATCACCGGCCGCAACCGATTCCGCCCGCGACTCCCGCCGCCCTCGACACTGGAATCCCGCACGCCCGCCCGGGTCCGCCGCGAGGCGGCCGCCGCCAGCGAAGCTTGATACTGTCAGGGCGATGCCTGCGCCCCGTTGCTCACTTCCGTCCGCGGCTCCCGTCGAGCGAGCGGCCGACGGCGCCTTTCGGCGCTCCGCCCGGGCCCTGCTCGCGCGCCTGTTGCCGGCGCTCGCCGTGGCCGCCCTGGCGTTCGCACCGGCCCGCGCGGCGGCCACCGACGCGGCCACCATCTGGGTCACCCCCACGGCGGACGGGGCGGCGACGCTGCAGAGCGACGGTGAGGTGAGGTTGCACCTCGACGATGGTGAGGTGAAGGTGCTGGCCCGCTCGGCGCGCGGCGACAGCCTGCGGCTGTGCGACGCTCAGCTCCTGGGCATCGACGGCGACGGCCGACTCCGCTCTCTCACCGGGCCGGGCTCGCGCGTGGGACCCGCGGTCAGTCCCCATAGCCGGCCGGCGTGCCTTCCCGGCGGGCGCGTGGTGGCGATCAGCTCCGATGCGCGCAGCATGCTTCTGCTCTCTCCCGCCCTGAAGACGATCGCCCGGCAGCCGCTCGACGCCCTCCCCGACGGCGACCCGGTCCTGGTGGAGGACGCCGTGGCGGTGCTGTCGCACCCCACCCAGCGCTACCGCCACGGCATCCTCGGCGACGAGATCGAGGCCGGGGTGGTGACGTTGCTGCGTCAGGACGACCTCTCCCCCATCGCGACCTACGCGGTGAAGGCGCCGGCCGTCATCGAGCAGCGACGGATCGAGCCGTTCCCGGCCGCCGGGCCCTACGGCATGCTCATCACGCGCTCCACCCCCGATGCGGGCGCGGGGGTCACGGCGATCGCGCTCCACGACGGGGCGCTCGCGGCGGTGGCCAGCGCCCCGCCCATCGGCACCCCCAACCGCTGGTTGAACCTCTTCGCCGCCTCCGGAGAGAACGCCTACGCCGTGCGCACGCCCCACCTCGGCGGGCCGCTGGAGCGCTTCCGCATCGCGGGCGCCCGCCTGGAGGTGTCCCGTTACGCGCTCGACGTCACCAACCACCAGCTCGGCTCACGCAACCTGGACCTGGCGCTGTTGCTCCCTCCGCCTTCGCCGAGCGGGATCGACGTCCTGGCCCTGCCCAGGCCCGACCTGCGACAGGTGCAGCTGGTGGCCTGCACCGATGCGGAGTGCGTGCCCGAGCTGATGCTCTCGCTCGACGCCCCCCTGCGAAGCAACCTGGCGGCCCGCTGGCACGGCGCGAAGCTCGTGCTCTACGCCGGGGAGGCCGACGGAACGTTGCAGAGCTTCGGCCTGGAGGCGTCGTTGTGGAAGCCGCCACGCACCCGGTGACCCGGCAACGCCGGCGCCTCGCAGCGTGGGGTAAGCTCTCCTCGTGCTGCTCGCCTTCGACCTCGACAAGACCCTGGTCACCGAGGACTTCGTCCTGCCCGACGCGATCGAGCGGGCGATCCGCGGCAGCCGCGAGCGCGGCCACCTGGTCACGGTTCTGACCGGGCGTCCGCTCGCCGCGGCCCGGCCCTACCTCGACCAGCTCGGCATCACCGGGCCCTACAGCGTCAATCACGGCGGGTACGTCATGGGCGAAGGCGGGCGCGCGTTGCGGCGGCGGCGCATCGCCGCGCAGCATGTCGACGGCCTCCTGGACGGCTACCTCACCGACGGCGAAGTCGAGTTCAGCTGCATCGTCGACGATGTCCTGTGGGTGCGCGATCCGGACGACGACCGCTGGGGCTGGGCCCACACCCGCAGCCGGCGCGTCGACCGCTTCCGGCCCGGCATGGCGCTGGACGCCGACAAGCTGGTGTTCTACTCGCAGGAGCGCAGCGGCGAGCTCGACCGCGAGGTGGCGGCGCGCCACCCCGACATGCTGCGCTACCTCTGGGGCGACGGCTTCCTCGAGGTGCTCCCCGCCCACGCGGACAAGGGCTCCGCCCTCGCCCTCATCGCCGATCGCGCGGGCGTCCCGCGCAGCGAGGTGGTCGCCTTCGGCGACGGCCTGAACGACTTCACGATGGTGACCTGGGCGGGCCACGGCGTGGCGGTGGGCGACGCCCACCCCGATCTGGTGGCTGCCGCGGCGGAGCACATCGGCTCCCCCGAGGACGGCGGCGTGGCCGCATGGCTCGAGGCCCACGTGCTCTGAGGCGCCGCCTTCACGACGAGAGCCCGGTCCCCCGCACGACGTTCGTGCGGGGGACCGTCGCTTGCCGGCCCCGCCCTTCAGCCGATGGCGTCGAGGAACTCCTGGCG
>Ga0102962_1000638_pt1 | contig 15679 bp, 14 predicted proteins | sample SalPonF2_C_D2_MG_FD_84519 | JGI IMG/M metagenome (GOLD analysis project Ga0102962, IMG submission 84519) | Salt pond soil microbial communities from South San Francisco under conditions of wetland restoration - Salt Pond MetaG SF2_C_D2_MG ...
CCGCAGGTCGGCCTGCTCGCCCTGCAAGGTGCCGCGTACAAAGCGGAGGAAGTCTATCCGCTGGACGTGCTGGGCGCGGAGACGGAAGGCATGATCGGCTACCTCATCGAGCAGGAGCTGGCCAACCAAATCCCGCGCAGCCGCATGGTCGCCTCGCTGCTCACGCAGGTCGAGGTGGATCCGGCCGATCCCGCCTTCCAGGCCCCGAGCAAGCCGATCGGTCCGGTCTACTCGCACGAGCAAGCGCAACGTCTGGCACAAGCACGCGACTGGTCCATCGCGCCGGACGGCGACGGCTATCGCCGCGTCGTGCCGTCACCGGCGCCACAGCGCATCTTCGAGCTCAAAGTCATCGAGCTGCTGGTGCGCCAAGGCGTGATCGTCATTTGCGCGGGAGGCGGCGGCATTCCGGTGGTGGTGCGCGAGGACAAAAGCCTGATCGGCGTGGAAGCGGTCATCGACAAGGACGCAGCGAGCGCCCTTCTCGCGCGCTGCGTACAGGCGGATGCGCTGCTCATGCTCACCGACGTGGATGCGGTGCAGACCGGCTGGGACACACCCGCAGCGCGGCGCATTCGCCGGGCAGGCGCCGATGCTCTGGATGGCTTCGACTTTGCTGCCGGCTCAATGGGTCCCAAAGTCCGCGCCGCGCAAACGTTCGCTCGTACAGCCAGCGGCTTCGCCGCCATCGGGCGACTGCAAGACGCGCCCCGTCTGCTGGACGGCTCGGCCGGCACCGCAGTCGATTGCACAACGGATGGCATCGACTACTACCGCTGAACGCTACCGTCTGCACGCCGGGAAAACTTGAGCTGGCGCAATGTATTCGGGCGCGCCCGCAGTAGACTTGAGTCCAAACGGCGCGGAAAAGTCAGCATCGGATCCTGACAACGGTCGGCAGTACCAGCCAGCGACGGCGGCGGACGTGGCAAACAGCGTCCACACCCGCTCTCAAGGTGAAACTGCCACGGCTCCGGCATCCGGGCGCGGGAGAATAAGATGGGCTACAAAAGCATTCTTGTGAACTTGAGCGGCGCTCACGGCCATCCGTATGCCCTCGCTACCGCCATTGCCGTGGCGCGTGCGTGTGATGCGCACCTGGAGGGCATTTACGTCTACGAACCGCCCTACTATCGCTATGAGTTCGCCTACGGGGCCATCACTGCCGACCTGGAAGCGCAGGACCAAAAAGCCCGCGACGCCGCGGAGGAAGCGGTCAAGGATTTCCGCAACCAAGCCCAGCAGGCCGGACTCCAAAACGTGGAGTGGTTCTATACCAGTGGCGATCTGCTGGCGACGCTGACGCGACGCTCGCACGCGGCCGATCTGGTCATCACCGAACAGCTCACGCCGGAGACCGACGAAACGCACGTGGGTGCGGACTTACCCGCCGACTTGGCCATCGCCTGCGGCTGCCCGGTCTTGGTCGTACCCCGCGACGAGGCGGCCACGGCGGTGCCCAAGCGGATACTGATAGCCTGGAACGGAAGCCGGGAATCAGCCCGCGCTGTGCTGGACGCGCTGCCTTTGCTGACGCGAGCCGAAGCGGTCCAGATTCTGGTGGCGCCCAGGAGCACGGACGAAATGGAAAGCTCCACAGGCCGCGAAGTGCAACGGCTGTTGCGCCACCACGGCGTCGACGCGCAGATCGAGCAAGTGAAACAGCCGGACGCCGGCGGGGCCGCCCACGCCATCATCGGGCACGCGCATGCATTCGGAGCGGAGCTCATCTGCATGGGCGCGTATGGGCATTCGCGCCTGCGCGAAATCGTGCTGGGCGGGGTAACGTGGCGTATGCTGCGCCGCAGCGCCCTGCCCTTGTTGATGAGCCACTGAATTTCGGTGCCACAGGGGCCCGAACGTCCGCCGCACTGATCCCGCCCGCGAGCGCTGCCGCGAATGGACGCTTTGGTGCACGGCTCGGGTCTGCCCGGCCTGATTGTGGCCCTGGTCCTGACCGGGGCCTTCAGTTTCGTGATCGGATTGGCCTACCACGGCTACCGGCGCGTTAGCGAAGCGGGTCTGGGCTTCGGCACAACCCGCACTTTCACCCTTATCGGCATCCTCGGCTTCCTGCTGATGCAGATCGGGACGGGGCAGCAGCTTTATGCCTTGGGACTGGCGGCGCTCGTTGTTCTGCTCGGCGTGTATTACTGGCAGCGTGCCGCCCAGGGCCACGATTCCCTGTTGGGCCCGCTGCTCGCCATGTTCACCTATCTCATCGGCCCGCTGGCCACTCACTTCCCGATCTGGCTTGTGGTCACGGTGGTGACGGCCATTCTGATGATGCTCGAAGCACAGCCCGCCATTCGCCGCTTTTCGGACAGATTTCCGGGCGAGGAGCTTGCGACGCTGGCCAAGTTTCTCATTATGGTGGGTGTCATCCTGCCCCTGTTGCCCGACCGCAAAATCGCGCCCTTCCTGGGTGTCACCTACTTCCAGGTGTGGGTCGCCGTGCTGGCCGTATCCGGCCTCTCCTACCTGAGCTATCTGACCCAGACCTATTTGTTCAGAAAGCGTGGGATGCTGTTGACCGGACTGCTGGGCGGACTTTACTCCAGCACCGCCGCCACCCTGGTGCTGGCGCGCCAGTCGCGCGACGACCGGGCGACACCCGACACCGCGCCCGCGCTCATCCTAGCGACCGCCATGATGTATGCGCGCCTGTGGATTTTGATAGCGGTGCTCGACCATCGCGACGTGGCGATGCACCTCGTCGGCCCGTTTCTGGCATTCATCGCCATTGCCATGCTGACGGCCTGGGCCATATCCCGCCGGGCTCGGGCGGGAACGAGCGAACATGGGACGCACGCGCTTCGACATCCCCTGCAGTTCCACACCGCGCTCTTGTTTGCGCTGCTTTTCGTCGCCTTCGCCGGCCTCACGCAAGTGGTCTTGACGCGTTTCGGCACCCCGGGGCTGCAAGCGCTGTCCTTTCTCACCGGCGTCACCGATATCGATCCGTTCATCCTCTCCCTGCTCGCCGGCAAATTCAGCCTCACCACGGCGCAAATCGTCGGCGCAATACTCATCGCGACCGGCAGCAATAACTTACTCAAGGCCGGATATGCGCTGGCGCTGGGCCGCACTCGGAAAGTCTGGCCCGCAGCCGCGGTGCTCGGGCTCCTGTGCCTACTTTCGATAGCGCTGGTCTACCTCGGCGTACACTGAAGCGCCCAAGACAAGACAGGACCTATTTCCCGGGCACCAACTGGCGCAGGCGGGCCGGCAGCGCGTCGCGCCAGGGGCGCGGGCGGTGCAGCCGCTCCGTGCGCAGTTGGTGCTGCCCGTTGAACAAAGCGCGAAACGCCAGCAATACCATGCCGAGCGCGCCCAAGGCAGTGGCGGCGGCGATCATGAAAACGATGACGATCTGGTAGCGCACCGCCTCCCCGGGTGCGGCTCCGGCCAGCAGTTGGCCTGTCATCATGCCGGGCAGGCTGACCACGCCCATCACCATCATGGAATTGATGGTCGGTATCATGCCCGTGCGCAGGCTCGCCTGCACCAACCCGTGGCCGGCTTCCCAGCGCGTCGCACCGAGCGCGAGCTCGGACTCGATCCAGGCGCGCTCGCGCACCACACCGTCCATGAAACGATCCAGGGACAGGGACACCCCGTTCAGAATGTTGCCGAGCACCATTCCCAGCAGGGGAATGGCATATTGCGGCTTGTACCACGGACTGACCTGGAGAATGCCGAGCAACGCAGCCCCCGTCACCAAATACGACGCCGCGAACACCGACAGGAGGCTGCTGAGATACACCGCCGGGAAACGCCGGCCGGTACGATTGACCGCCGAAACGCCGGCGAACAGGACCATGACCAGGCCAATTCCGACCACCGGGGCCGGGTGGCGCAAGGCAAAGACATAACCCAGCACCATTCCCACCAGCAGTAGCTGGGCCACCATGCGCACGCTCGCCACAACCAGGCTCCGGGCCAGCCCGAGCCGCAGCCATATCGAGAGCGCCAAATTGACCACGATGAGCACGGCGGCGAAGCCCAACTGCCAGTAACCGATCGCGAGATAAGATGGCTGCATCTAGCGTCCCAACGTCAGCGTGGCGTCGCAGACTCGCGCGAGCTGCGCCCGGTCGTGGCTCACCCAGAGACTGGCCCGAGTCCCGGTACGCCGCCACTGGGTGAGCAACTGCTCCACCCGCCCGACGTAAGTGGCATCGAGCGATGCCGTCGGCTCATCCAGGAGCAGGATCACCGGCTCCAGCAGCAATGCGCGCAGCAGCGCGGCAAGCTGCGATTCGCCGCCGGACAGCTCTTCCGCGCGCTTACCCAGGAACACAGTGGGTAACTGCAACGCGTCAAGATAGGATTGCACAACCTTTGCCGAATAATGCTGCCCCCGGTGCGCGCGAAGCCTGAACGGCGCCGTCAGAGCCGCCTGGACCGTGCCTTCCGGCAACGCGGGCCGTTGCGGCAGATACATCACGTGGGCGCGGTAGTCGGGCATCCACCAGGCACTCTGCGGCTTGCCCGCGAAACGGATGCCACCCTGGCCGGGCGTTTGCAGTCCCGCCAGAATGCGCAGTAGCGAGGTCTTGCCGCTGCCGGTGGGACCGGACAGCCCCAGGCTCATGCCTGGGTGAAGGTCGAAGGCCACATCCTGCCAGAGTGTCGTCCCACTGACGATGCACGCCAGCCCCTGTACACGCATCAAGGGCTCAGCATTGCCATGCGGTGCGTCGAACGATCCACCCGTCACTTTCGCTTTACCATTGTCCTTCGCGCCCGCCCGGCTCACGCCCGCGCCAAGCTCTGTGGCCAAAGGGTCAGAATGAGACTAGCCGGCACCCGCTCAACGGCTGGCCACGGTGGGCTGAGCCCCGGCATCGTAGAACAACGCTTTTTCCATGATCTTCTTGAATACCGGCGCCGCCACCTCGCCGCCGAAATAGTCGCTCTTGCCCGGAATGCTCATAATGGCGACCGCACAGACCAACGTGGGATGTTCCGCGGGCAGCATACCCACGAACAAGGCGTTATGAAGCGTGTCGCTGTATCTTCCGTGCACCAGTACCTGGGAAGTGCCGGTTTTACCCGCAACGGCGACACCGCTCAGGTTGGCCGCCGGCGCGGTGCCGCCCGGCTGCAGCGGCCCCTGCAGCACTTGGCGCATGGCGGCCGCGGCTTTCGCCGACATCACGCGCCGACCGGGCGACGATTGGCCCGCTAACAGCGTCAGGCGGTGCATGCGCCCGTTGTCGGCGATGACCCCGTATGCCCGCGCCAGCTGCGCCACCGTCGCGGTGATTCCGTAACCGAATCCCGTCTCGGCGACCTCGGGCTTGTTCATGTCGATCCATGACGGCAGCGTGCCGCTCTGTGCCCCGGTCAGGGGCAGGCCCGTGGTTTCGCCGAAGCCCAACTGGCGGAAGGCCTTCCATACCTCCTTGGATCCCATTTGCAGGGCGATCTCGGCAGCCCCCACGTCGCTCGATTTCTTGATCAGCGTATTAACCGTGATCCACCCGCGGTGCTGGCCGTAAGCGCCGTCGTCGCGCACGACAACCCCTTGTGCCACGGGCAATACCCCCCAGTTGGGATAGGGCACGTGGGTCTGCGGCGTGACCAGCCCGGTTTCCAGCGCGCGCGCGATCAGGGGTCCCTTAGCCGTGGAGCCCGGCGGAATCGGCCAGGATACGGCACGGTCCTGCAACCCGGGCCCGTGTATGGTCGAACGATTGTTGGGGTTATAGCTCGGCCAGTTCGCCAGCGCCAGCACCTGCCCGGAGCGCGGGTCGATGACCACCGCAGCCCCTCCCTTCGCGTGGTGGGCGATCGCCGCCTGTTTGAGCGCCGTGTAGGCCACGTATTGCAAATTTTCGCTGAGGCTCAAGCGCAGGTTGTGCCCCTTGACCTGGTGCTGCAGCGTGTTCACGGGGCGGATGGCCTGGCCTGCGGCGTTTTGCACCACCACGCGCTTGCCGGGCTGACCGGACAGCGTCTGCTCGAATACCCGCTCCACGCCCGCCTGGCCGACCTGATCAATGTTCGCGTAGCCCACGACCTGGGCCGCCGCCGGCCCCATGGGATAGTAGCGCTTGAAGACCTGCCTCAGGTTGATGCCCGGCGCGTGCAGCGCTTTTACCCGCCGCGCCAGCGCCGGCGTCACACCACGCTGCACGTAGTAGAAGTCCTTGCCTTGATGGGCACGCAAGGCCGCGGCTACGCTTTGCGGCGAACGCCCCACCAAGCGGGCAACCTCGGCAAGCTTCGACGGATAGGCCAACGCCAGATCGGGCACGGCCCAAACGTCCTCGACCGGCGCGCTCACCGCCAGGGGCCGGCCATTGCGGTCCATGATCTCGCCGCGCCGCGCCGGCAACACCTGGGTAACATGCGTTTCCGCCCAGCTCTTGTGGGAAAGCTTCGGGTAATCCCGCACCTGGAGCTGCACGCCGCGACCGAGCGCGATCAACGCACTGACCATAAACCCCGCAAACACGAGGCGGCTGCGGCGCTGCGCCACAGAGCCGTCAAACCCTTTGGGGCCGGAGGGCGGGCGCCGGCGCCCGGCGGCCCGCTTGCCGGCCGCGCGCGCGTTCCCGCCGCCGGCTCGCGATGAGGAGGATGTGCGCTTTGAGCGGCGGGAGGCGGAAGACTCGGCCATTGACGGAAGCAGTGCCTGCGTTAAGAGGAATTGTTGTCATCGACGGGCAGGCGCAGCACCTCGCCCGGGCGGATGGCCGCGCCCTGCAAACCGTTCACAGCCTCGAGCTGCTGTGTACTCAAGCCGTGCGCGGCGGCGATCTGGGACAGGGTGTCGCCGCGATGGACGACATAGCGCCGCGTGGACTTCCCGGCGACGGGGATGTCCAGATGCTGCCCCACGCGTAGCCGTGCGCCGTGCAGATCGTTGATGGCTTCCAGACGCTTGACCGTAGTGTGATGGTGCACGGCAATGCCGGACAAGGTATCCCCGCGCCGCACGGTGTAGCGCTGTGTGCGGGTCACGGAACGGCTGCGGGAACGCGCGGGGGCGGGAACCTTCAGCACGTCGCCCGCCAGCAGCCGCTTGCGGTGCAAACCGTTCATTGCCATGAGCCGGTGCACCGACACATGGCGGCGCAGGGCAATGCCGGACAGCGTGTCCCCGTGCTTTACCACGTAAGCGGTCTCGTGCGCCGCAGGATTACGGTGGCGCCCGCGCCCGCTGGCCACATCCCGTTGCGGCACCTTGAGGCGCTCGCCGACACGCACCCTGCGGTGGTGTATATGGTTCATTTTCATCAGCCGCTTGACCGACGTTTCGTGCTCGGATGCCACGGAGGACAGCGTATCGCCCCGCTGCACCACGTAATGGCCCGGGTGGGTCGGCTCGATGCGCATGGGGGCATAGGTGTGCAGATAATGGATCACCCCCTCGTAAATAGCCTGGGCCAACTGTTCGCGGAAATGACCGTGGTCCAGGCGCCGCGCTTGATGGGGATTGGACAAAAAGGCCGTCTCACAGAGCACCGAAGGAATCATGGGGTCGCGCAGAACCGCGAAATTGGCACGCTGGACCTTGTGGTCATAAATTGGCTCGACGCGCGCGAACTGGGCGATGATGCCGCGCGCGAGGTTGTCCGCTGCATTGATCGATGCGGTCTGAAACAAATCCGTGAGCACCGCGTTCAGGGTGCGGTTGTGGCGCGAGAAGTGCACGCCCGCCACCTGTGGGTCGGCGCTGTTTTCCATGTGGGCAAGCTGCGCCGCCTTGGCATCGCTGGCACCGTGCTGCGACAGAACGTAACAAGTGCCTCCGTCCACGCGAGGGTCGCGCGGATAGGAATTTTCATGGATCGAGATGAACAGATTGGCGTGATGGCGCTGCGCGATGGCGACGCGGCGCGGCAGGCTCACATAGCGGTCACTGCGGCGCGTGAGCACCGGCCGGATGTGCGGCGTACGCGCGAGCTTTCGGTAAAGCGCCTTGGCAATGGCCAGCGTGACGGTCTTCTCGCGCAAGCCGTGGGGCCCGCGCGTTCCCGGATCCGAGCCCCCGTGCCCCGGATCAATGACGACCACGATCGGCCCGCTCTGTGGCACGGCATGGAAACCGGACGGCTGTGTTCCGGACGCGCTGTCCGAGACCGGAACGGGCCGTGGCGAAGCGCCCGACGTCTCTGACGCTCCGGCTGCGCCCCCCGCGATGCGCATCACCAAGGTATGGGAGCCCTGACGCTGCACGCCTTTGAACTGCGCGCCCTGGCGCAGATCCACCACGGCGCGCAGCGTACCGTTCGCGTGCCGCGCCAAACGCACATCTTTGACGGCCCCGCCGGCCGTGTGGCGCGCGTGCCAGCGCTGGCGGGTGTCGTGCATATCCAGCACGGCCCGCGGGGGCGACCCGAGCGCAAATTCATCGAAATGCGGAGCCTGAGACAGGCGGAACTCGACGAGGGTTGCCGAGCCCCGGTGCGCCAGGGTAACGCCCTCGAGCGTCGAGCCCCGTGCCCACACGCAACCGCAGAACCCCGTCAACACGACCAGCAAGAGTAAGCGCATTGTCCCCGGCATGACCCCTCGACCCGACTCGGTCCCTTAAAGCAGGGTGATTAGTTTCTCCATTCGAGTCCGTCAGTTGCTGATTATTTCTAATGCACTTTATGGAATTTGGCAACGCTACACCATCCCTGCACCCGGCGCCAGTCCCCGATCGGTTTGTCCGAGCCGATAAACGGGTTGCCCGGGGCCTTCCGAGGCCGATCATGGGGACATTGTCTGACGCTCGAGGCAATCCGATCCGGCGCCAAGCGCGATTGTGGCGCCTGCACCTCGCCTAACCAGTTCGATGCGCCGTGACTTCACGGCGATCATCGCTGCGCTAAGGCGGGCAAGATGGGGTTTGGGTGCGGGCACGGAACCCGCCGGCAACGGCGCTCACGCTTGCAGCCGGCGGCGTTCTCGACCAATCTACATGGCGTGACGGTGCCGGGAGCGCACCATCAACCCGATCATCTACGAACAGAGGAGTTCTGCCGATGCCCCCAGCGATGAACAAAACCGGTCTTATCGAGGACATTGCGGCACGCCTTGACGGCGTTTCAAAACAACAAGTTCAGCAGGTCGTGGACACGTTCCTGGAAAGCGTGACCGATAATGTCGCGGCCGGCATGGACGTGACCTTGCCCGGCTTCGGACGCTTCTCCAAACAAACGCGCTCGGCGCGCAAGGGGCGCAATCCCCAGACCGGTGAAAGCATCAACATCCCGGCCAGCAACGCGCCTGTGTTCAAGGCGGGCAAAACCTTCAAGGAACGCGTCAACGGTTAAGGGCGTCGTGCCGCCCTGCGCCCGGCTTGCGGCCGGGCGCAGGGATGTTGTCTGAGGCCGATGACATCGTGGCTGCGGCAACGCGCTGCAGCATTACTGCCGCGATCTGACGCAACCGCCCGCCATCCAATAAAGCCGCAAGAGGCGATTTCGTCCAAAATGCAACGTACACCAGAGGCACCATCGCGCGGCGCTTGGCCCGCTTCCCCACGCGCCCGTCACGCGGTGCGGCCTGTGCTGTGGCGTGGATACGGCGGGCGGCGCGAAGGATGGCTCGCACGCACCCCGGCCCGACACGCGATGACCCATGCCGCGCGCTGAGCACGACGAGGGCGCCCGTATCCTGGGCATTTGTAATGCTTGCCGCTACTGCGAGGGCTACTGCGCGGTGTTCCCGGCCATGGAACGCCGCTTAAGCTTCCCGCACGCCGATCTCAACTACCTCGCCAACCTGTGCCACAACTGCGGGGAGTGTCTGTACGCGTGCCAGTATGCGCCCCCGCACGAATTCGCGGTCAACGTACCCCAGACGCTGGCCCGCATCCGCGGCGCATCCTACCGCGACTACGCCTGGCCGGGGGTGCTGTCGGGCGCGTTTGCGCGCAATGGTCTGCTCGTCGCGCTCGCGCTCGTCCTGACGCTGGCCGGTTTTCTGGGCGGCACCGCCTGGGTGCTTGGGCCCGGGCTGACCCACGCCGTTCCCGGCGGCGATTTTTATCGCATCCTTCCGCACGAGATCATGGCCGACAGCTTTGGCGCCGTCTTTTTATTCGCCGTCGTGGCCATCGGTGTAGGCTGCCGCCGCTTCTGGCGCGACGGCGATCCCGCAAGCCCCGCACCGGGCCTGATCCCAGGCTTCATAGACGCCCTGACACTCAAGAATCTATATGGCGGCGGCGCGGGTTGCACCTATCCCGAGCGCGCCCGGGCGCCGTGGCGACGCCGTTTTCATCACCTCACTTTTTATGGTGTTTTGTGTTGTTTCGCCGCCACCTGTGTGGGTACCGTCTATCATTACTTGCTCGGCTGGCACGCTCCCTACCATTATCTGAGCCTGCCTGTGGTCTTGGGTACGCTGGGCGGCGTCGCGCTACTGGCCGGCGTGACGGGTCTTTACATGCTCAAAGGCGGTCGCGACCCGGACATGGTCGACACCGCCCAGGACGGCATGGACACGGCATTCATCGCGCTGCTTTGGCTGATCAGCTCCACGGGGCTCATCCTGCTCGCGGTGCGCGAAACAGCAGCCATGGGCGTGGTCTTGCTCATCCACCTCGCCGCGGTCATGGCCCTGTTCCTGACCCTGCCGTATGGCCGGTTCGTGCACGGGATATACCGCGCCGCGGCGTTGATCCAAAATGGTACCGAGGCACAGCGGCCGCAATAAGCGACGTCGTGCAGAGCATGCCAGTCGGATTTACCGAGCCGAAGGTTGGCGCGCGGTCAACCACTGACGGCCTCAGCGTGACTCCCGTCCTCCTTGCGCGGCACGCGCTCTGCGCAGGCGCTCCTTGCGCCGGCGCCAAACCGCGGGCACCACGTGGGTCTGTTCCTGGGTGAGCCCAAAGCGGCGTGCCTGATCGGGCCATGATTCCGCCGCCTCGGCGGCGCGCCAATCCTTGCTCTCCTGAGTCATAGCGCCTCTATCCTTAGTTGTAGCCCAGAACAGCGACATCCCGGACCTCGTCCTCATGCGCCGCATCCGCTGCGGCGCCCGGCTCCCTGACGTCGACGTCACTGTCGACCCTTTGCTCGGACATGACTGCCATCCTCCGGGGCTCCCAGCCCTTTGCTCACGAAACCACGACAAACGGGTCAGCCCTGGCTGGCCCGGCTAACAAGGAGCGCGCATGATACCCGGAAACAGATTAAAAAGTAGTGACATGCATCAAGATAGCAATACCGTTCGTCGCCGCAGATCGCGGCGAACGGAGCCCTAACCGACGGCGGCGGATACGTGATCCCTCCGGATCGGGCACGGCTTGCCGCAGCCCCGCATACACGGGCTGTATATGGCGGCGTTCTGCAGCGTAGCGCCCGCCCCACGCAGCACCGCGGGCTTGGCACGGGGCAGACGGCTGCCGCGGACCCGGCGCTTCCCGGTCCGATAGCTGACCCGGCGCCTAAACGGCTGCCGCGATCGCTTCACCGAGCGCTTGGGTTGTGCCTTTGCCGCGTATGTCGGGTGTGAGCGGGGCCTGCGACGGCCCGGCGGCCAGCACCGCCTCGACCGCCTCGAGCACGGCCTTGCCTGCCTCTGCATGACCGAGATGCTCCAGCATCATCGCCCCGCACCAGATCTGACCAATGGGGTTGGCGACGCCCTTGCCGGCAATATCCGGGGCCGAGCCATGGACAGGCTCGAACAGGCTGGGAAACGCGCCCTCGGGATTGATGTTCGCGGACGGCGCGACCCCGATCGTACCGGTACACGCCGGGCCCAGGTCAGAGAGAATGTCACCGAAGAGATTGCTGCCGACCACGACGTCGAACCAGTCCGGATGCAGGACGAAATTGGCGGTGAGAATATCGATGTGAAACTTGTCGACCCGAATCCCGGGATAGTCCTCGGCCATCGCCGCCACACGCTCGTCCCAATACGGCATGGTGATGGAAATGCCGTTGGATTTGGTTGCCGAGGTCAGATGGCGTTTGGGCCGCTTTGAGGCAAGGTCAAAGGCGAATTTGAGCACCCGGTCGATGCCGATACGGCTCATCACCGTCTCCTGGACCACCACTTCGCGCTCAGTGTTCTCGAACATGCGCCCGCCCATGTTCGAGTATTCGCCCTCCGTGTTTTCCCGCACCACGTAGAAATCGATCTCGCCGGGCTCCCGGCCGGCCAAGGGGCTGCGTATTCCGGGCATCAGCCTGCAGGGACGCAAGTTCACGTATTGGTCAAATGCGCGGCGAAACTGCAGCAATGACCCCCATAGCGAGACATGGTCAGGCACTCGCGACGGATCGCCCACCGCGCCAAAGAAAATGGCGTCGTAATGTTTGAGCGTATCGAACCAGTTCTCCGGAAGCATGCGACCGTGCTCTTGATAGTAATCGCAGCTCGCGAAGTCGAAATGATCCCATTGGAAGCGGATATCGAAGCGCCCGCCAACGGCCTCGAGCACACGGATGCCTTCGGGCACCACCTCGGTGCCGATGCCGTCTCCGGGGATAACCGCAATTTTGTAGTTGTGCATAACCTCTCACCTGATGAAATAGCCGATCACCAAGGCACGGTGCGCTTGTTCCGCCTACCGCACACGCTAGCCCGCGTAGGGCGAATTCTATGGCGCGCGCCGCGCAAACGCGAATACCCGGCAACCCACGTCCGTTGCGCGCCGGCCTGGAAGTGCGTCGATCCGCCGCACAACAGCGGAGTTGACGTTGCGCGGGACGCTCAGTAAATTACTTGACAAACAAGGGCGATGGAGTTCGCCGATAAGCGCCTCGCACAGAGGCTAATGACTCCTACCAATTGGATTATCCATCAGGTAGGAGTCGCTCTCATGACCCCAGCACAGTCCCGTGCGCGCCCGCGCTCAGCCGGTATCTTCACGGCTGCCAAGCCCGTAGTGAACGCACGTCAGGTCAGTTCACCGCAGATCCTAGCGCAAGCATCGCCCGCAGCCTTAAGTGCGTCGCGCCGCTCATTTGATGCGCTCGCAGGCCAGCAACGCGTAACCGCCGCAACGCCTCACGCCGGCGCGGCCTGCGCCAGGCCGACGCGGGAGTGCCAGTCGTGAACCCGATGTGGCGGGAAGGCCTGACGGTTTATCTCGTACGACATGGCGAGACCGAACTCAACGTCTCGGACTGCCTGCGCGGGCGCGCAGACGTCGCCCTCAACGCGACGGGACGTTCCCAGGCCGAAGCGCTTGGGCGGGCCTTTAGCGGGGTCAGGGCAAGGCGCGTGCTCAGCAGCCCGCTGCAGCGCGCACGTCATACCGCCGCGCCGATCGCGCGCGCGGCCAGCGTATCCGTGGAAACCGACTACGGCCTCAACGACCGCGATTACGGCGCGTGGACCGGCGAGCGCCGGGACAATGTACGGGCCCAGTTCGGCTCGGTCGACGCTGCCCCGGGCGTGGAAACCTGGACGGATCTGCGCCAGCGTATTGACGCCGCGTTTCACCGCATCGTGGCAAGCGTCGACCAGGGCCCCATCGTACTGGTGGCGCACGACGCGGTAAACCGTGCGCTGCTGCAGAACCTGGTGTCGGAGCTGGCCACCGATGCCGACTCCATTCCGCAACGCACCGGTTGCTGGAACAAACTCATCTGGCGGGAGGGCGTCTGGCGCCTGGCGGCGCTGGATCTACGCCCCGGGGAAGGGGAGCGTCCATGACCGCGCCCAGCCTGCTTTTCAAAGAAGCGGATGACAGCGCGCGAACGTCCGCCTCGGCGCCCGACTGCTTCGTGGACCTCAACCTTGACCAGGTGGTGGGCTCGATCTGCGCCCGCAAGCAGGCTTACGATCTTGAGCCGTTTTTCCACGCGCCGCTGCAAGATCTCGACGCCATTCATTACCGCCACGAAGTCTTCCGCGAACTGGACAACGACGAACTCCACGCGGCCGTGGCGCGCTTCGCGCAAGGCCTGAGCACCATGCGCCAATGGCTGAATCAGGCCGAGGAAATGCACTACGAACGCCAAAAGCAGCGCTGGTTTGTCGATGCCGTGGGCGCCTACTGTGAAGCGGTGCAAGGTCTGGCCCGGCGACTCTTCGAAATGCGGCTGCACTCCCGCGCTTTCCAGCGCTTTCGGCAATATCTGGACAGCTACACCCGCTCCCCGGCGTTCACTGACCTCGCCTCCGAGACCACCCGGCTGCAAAGCGAGCTCGAAGCCATTCGCTACTGCGTGCGCATACGCGGCAACACCGTGCGGGTCACGCGCTACGAAGGCGAGGCGAACTACAGCGCCGCGGTGTTGGAGACCTTTTCCAAGTTCAAGCAGGGCGAGGTCAAAGGCTATGAGGCGAAATTTATTGACAGCCCCAATATGAATCATGTGGAGGCGCAGGTGCTGCAGGGCGTGGTCAAGCTCCACCCCGACCTCTTTGCCCGCGTGGAACAGTTCTGCCGCGCACGCGCCGACTTCATGGACGCGGCGGTCGCGCGCTTCGACCGGGAAGTCCAATTCTACGTGGGCTACCTCGAATACACCGCCGACCTGAAAAAGGCCGGTCTCGCGTTTGCCCTGCCGGCGCTGTCGGATACGGATAAAGCGATCGCGGTTGCCGAGACCTTTGACCTCGCCCTGGCCCACAAGCTCGTCGTCAACGATTCCAAAGTTGTGACCAACGATGTCACGCTCGATGGCCCCGAGCGCATTATCGTGGTCTCGGGGCCCAACCAGGGCGGCAAGACGACATTCGCCCGCACCGTCGGCCAGTTGCATTATCTGGCCGCTCTCGGCTGCCCCGTCCCGGGCCGGCAGGCCAAGCTGTTTTTATGCGACGCGGTGCTCACGCAGTTCGAGCGCGAGGAAGACATCGCCAATCTGCGCGGCAAGCTGGAGGATGACTTGGTGCGTATCCGCCGGCTGCTGGAGCGCGCCACGTCGAGCAGCGTCATCATCCTCAACGAGCTGTTCAGCTCCACCAGCACCCGTGATGCACGCTGGCTGGGCGAAACGATTCTGCGCCGGATCATGGACTTGGACGCACTCGGCGTCTACATCACCTTTATCGACGAATTGTCCACCCTGAGCGAGCAAACGGTGAGCATGAGCAGCACGGTGGACGCCGACGACCCGAGCGTGCGCACTTTTAAAGTGGTGCGCAAAGCGGCGGACGGGCGTGCCTATGCGATCACGCTCGCCGAACAGCACGGCTTGACCTACCGCAAGCTGATCAACCGTATCGCCTCATGAAAGCCTTTCTCATGGATCCGCAGCACGACTTCGATCTGCGCCAGCCGTTGCCCTGGAACGCGCGGGAACTGGTGCAGGACCTGGAACTGGAGACGCTGTTCCAGGCCATGGCGCAGGACGATGAATTCATCCATGCCGTGGTGGAACGCGCGGTGCTGTGTTCCCAGACCGATACCGAAACCTTGCGCTACCGCCAGCGCGCGCTGCGCGACTGCTTCAGCAACGCGCAGACCGTGCGCGAAATCTACCGGCTCGCGGCGGAGACGGTCGAAAAAGAAAAGAAGCACTTCCACTTCAGCATGCGCCATCCCGGCGTCGTGCTTCGCCGTGCCGTCGAGGTGCTGCAGATGTTCGTGGAACAGCTCAAGGCACTGCGCAAGATTGCCGAGCGGAACGCCGACAGCTGCCGGGTGGCCGCGGGCAGTTACCTGCCCGCGGCTCCCACAGATCCGGTCGTGCCCAACTCAGGCAACCGGCTCCTCGAATCAAGCCTTCGCTGCACCACGGTAAACACTGTGCACGACACG